>JACCDY010569609.1_pt1 | contig 16236 bp, 18 predicted proteins | sample 7446391 | NCBI WGS metagenome assembly JACCDY01 (sample SAMN15323451, study PRJNA562643) | freshwater metagenome | isolation source: river surface water | place: USA:Blue River Watershed | collected 2017-08-18
CAGTTTTTTTTAGTCTATTGCCTCAACGGTAGTTTTATTTGGTAGGAATCATTGACCCAATCGGGAAATTGAAAGAAACAACTTTCAAAATTTGACGCATAAATCAATGACCTAAAAAAGATAGCCTACTTTATTTTTTCTGTCAACTCTAATTTAAAAATATTTGACTGTTTTTAAAAAAAAAATATTATTGTTTTATGAAACTAATTTTGCAAATTATCAAGGTGTTATTATTGTCAACTTTCTTGAGTTTTTTCATGTTCTATATTTATTATAATAACAATAAGTTAGATATAAATGAATATGGAGAGACTATTAAAAAAGCCAACAAGGAAATTATAGAAGCAACAACCTCCTATTCAAAATATAAACAATTAACAGATATGGAAAAAACCTATTTTTCTTTATATAACTTTATGGAAGGGGCAACCCTTGAAGAAGTAAAAAGAAGTCATGTATTGAATAGAACTATTTACCCTATTTCTTATTTTGATGATGAAACTACTCATTCCGCTTGTAATATTTTATTTGTTTTTGAATCTTCAGAAAATATTGTTTGCCAACTTAAACACAAAGAGCAATATCTAGGTGATATTTATTTTGCTAAATCAAATGGTGAATGGAAATGCTCTGAAGTCGATATCCCTAATCAAAAAACATTGTCTTGTAGGGATATATCATTAAAATAATCTCTTTAATTTAAATTTCAGAAATTATTCCATATATAGTTTCAAAATACTTAAGAGGGTCTACTTCTGTTGAGTTAATAAAAGCTCTTCCTTCTTGATAAGAAAAATCAATTGAGAAAAGTTCTTGTTTCCTTCTGAAAATAGCAATGTTTAGTTTTTCTGTTAAATCGTACATATAAGAAACATATGGACCATTATGGCTTACTACTCCTTTAACAATTAAATTTTTTGCTAACGGATCATTTCCTGTAGACTTTTTAACAGCAGAAGTTATATTTAATGAGAAATTTCCAATATTTTGAGTTTTTATTTCATTTTGAGAATCTACTTCAAATCCATCAGTAATAGATTTAACTATCATATTAGCAATAGCAGTTTTTGCATTTATGTCATTTAGCATATTAGCTTTGATAATATTTGAAAGTAAGCTATCAGTGTTTGCTAAAGGTATTGAGTAAATTGTTATTTTATTAATAAATGATGAGTTTCCAGCTGAGTTATTTACGAAATTACCAGCTATTTTAAATCTAGCATTAGATAATTGAGGGTTTTCATTTGAAGCCTCTGTGTTGTAATCTATATTAATATCACTAAATTTATTTCTAGCTGTTTGACCATTAGCAACTTTAACAAAAAAGTTCCCTGCCAATAAATTACTTACTTTTCCTTTATTTTCTAAATATAATCCAGAAAATACTTTTGTAACTTGGTTATTTTCTTTTTCAGTTAATGTAGTAATATTTGTTGAGTTTTCTATTTCTTGTGTATCATAAGTAAGCTTAAACTTACCCTTTAGTTTATCTAGATTATAATTGCTATTATTTGGCAAATCTATATTTATACTTGGTATTTGATATTCTGTTTCTGCATAATATGGGTAATATCTAGTATTAGCATCAAATAATAAACTTTCTTCAGGTTTTATTTGAGCACCTTGTATATTACCTTGAGATTGAACCACTATAGGATTTCCCAAGATAGTTTCAACACCATGTCTAGCATTAAAAGTAATGTTAATTTGTTTTTGATTATTTTGTGTTAAATTTACCTGAATTTGTCCAGAAGTATTGAACAATCCTCTTTTTAAATTTACTTGTGCAGTTCCAAAACCACTTTGGCTAATTTCGCCAGCAACTTTATTAATTTGCTTTTCGAAATCTGAATATTTTGAATTGAGCATATACCCAACAGCTCCAACAGGAACAATTACCATTGCCGCTATTAAAGAATAATTAATTATTTTTGACATTCAGAACCTTTTTTATCTTTATTTTATAATTAAATACAAAAAAAAATATAAAAGTAAAGTAATTTTAACAATTCAATTTTGTTTGACATCATTTCTCTAATAATATACAATAAAGAATAAAAATACAAACCCAAAAGGAATATATATGGAACAATTACCTGTTTTAAATTTAACATCACAATCTGATAAATTATTTTTTGGAGAATCTGGTCATGGCATTTCTCGTTATGATGTTGTTAAGTACCCAATTTTTACAAAATTGAACACAAAAATGCAAGGCTTTTTTTGGAGACCCAATGAAATTGATATGAGCCAAGAAAAGCGTAGCTTTGATAAAATGACCCACAGTGAACAATTCGTTTTTACAAGCAACTTAAAAAGACAAATTTTATTGGATTCCGTGCAAGGTAGAGCTCCAAGTCTTGTGTTTTTACCACACTGCACAGACCCAAGTTTAGAAAACTGTATTTTAAGTTGGGGATTTTTTGAATCAATACATAGTGAAAGCTATACTCATATTATAAGAGCAATCTACCCCGATCCAAGTGCTATATTTGATGACCTCACTAATATTAAAGAAATTGCTGATTGCGCTCTTGAAGTAACTAATGCCTATAATAATTTAACAGTTAATCCCAATAAAGAGAATTTATATCTTGCTTTGGTAGCTGCAAACGCTCTAGAAGCAGTTCGTTTCTATGTTTCTTTTGCTTGTACTTTTTCATTCTTAGAAAGAGGTATGGTAGAAGGATCTGCTAAAGTCGTTAAATTAATCGCTCGTGACGAAGCTGAGCATTTAGCTTTGACTCAGCATATATTAAAAGCTCTACCAAAAGATGACCCAGAATTTGAAGAAATTATTCGTGATAATGAAAGTAAAGCTAGAGATATTTTTATATCCGCAGGTGAACAAGAAAAAGAATGGGCTAAATATTTATTTAAAAATGGTCCAGTCTTAGGTTTGAATGAAAAAATGCTATGTGATTATGTTGATTATTTATTGGCTAGAAGAATGAAAGCTGTTAATCTATCTTCAGATTCAGGATATAAAGGTAATCACCCATTACCTTGGGTTGAGAAGCACTTTACAAACACAAATACTCAAGTAGCGCCACAAGAAGTTGAAATTTCAAGTTATCTTTCAGCAAGTATTCAAAATGACATTAAAGATGCCAACTTTGATGACTTATGGAAAGATGCAACTCAGTTATAAATCAAAGCCCTACGGGGCTTAATCTATTAATAAGGAACTATTATGGACTTAAATACACCAATTAAAGATGCTGTTTTTTGTGTTTTTGATACAGAAACAACGGGAGACAATACTAAAAGAGAAGATAAGCCTATAGAAATAGCGGCTGTCAAATGGACTTTAAAAAATGGTTTTTTAAACATACCAGAATCTTGGATGGTAGACCCCGAGATGTCAATTCATCCTTCAGCAGTAGCCGTACATGGTATAGAGGATGAGGAAGTTGAAGGGAAACCAAAATTGGATGAAATACTTCCACAATTTTTAGATTATGTTGGTGATGCTGTTTTGGTAGCACATAATATTAATTTTGATTTAAACATGTTGCCAATCTTAAAAGAAAAAGAAAATCTAAAAATAGACACTTTAAGGTTTGCGAGGCAAATATATAAAATTGGAGATTTAGGATATAAGGGGCACGACCTAAGAAGTCATAAATCTCAGGAATTGAGATTTTGGTTAGGAATAAAAATTGATACAATGGGATTACAGGCGCATAGAGCGGCAGCTGACATCTTAGTGACAGGTGAGGTTTTCAAGCATACACTTCATAGATATATGGAGATAACTAATGGTGAAACCTTAAAAGATTTAATTGAATTTATTAACTCACCTATTATGATAGAGAAAATGAGTTTTGGTAAATTTAAAGATAGATTAATTTCTGAAGTTGTTAAAGAAGAAGCAAGCAACCCAAAAAATTATTTTGCTTGGCTTTTAAGGGAAGTTCATAAAGGCAATATGAGCATAGACCAAGATTTGAAATCTACAATTGAGTATCACTTAAAACAAAACGATATTGATCCTAACGGTCTTTTGGTAGAAGAACCAATCAAAGATTGGAAAGGTTTTTCAAAAAGTATACCTCAAAAGAAAAGGTTTTAATATGTCTAGCAACATTCATTTTAAATGTAATAAATGTGGCGGATGTTGTAATCAAGCACCAAAAGTGAACTTCTATGAAATGATCGAAATGCAAGAAGACTTTATTTGGCAAGCCTGTCATAACATCTTAATATCAACAACCAATAATCCCATTGATAAAACAAAAGCTGAGCAGTTACATACTATAGGACATACAATAGTTGTTCCAGAACATGACTTAAGCCTTTTCTATTATATTGATTTTCAACCTATAGAAACAATAATCAACAATAAATGTCCAAAACTTTCTCAAGAAAATATGTGTTCTATATATGGAAGAAGACCTACAAGGTGTAGACTTTCTCCATTTTCTATATTAGATAATGAGGCTTCACAAATTAAAAACATTGATATATTTAAAGATAATGTAGCTAAGAGTCTTTGGAATTGTTCTTTTGATTCTAAAGATTACCCACTTTACTCTGACTTTGGATTTAAACAAGCATCTCATAAATCACTATTTTATCAAGAAATGCATCAAACAAGAGATATTACAGATAAATTTATTGATTTTTTAGAATTACAAGATGAAAATACTAAACAGAAACATTTTGAATCTTTGTTTGATTATAGTGTAAATAAAAAATTCAATACAGTTTTTTCAGACTTAGAGTTTATTTTTCATATGTCATTATATTTTAATCTTATTAGTGACTTCTCTATTAATGAGTTTATCAGCAAGCAACAATCTTTATTAAATGAGAGAATAAACTTAGTAATTGACAAAGAAACTAATAATAAATATAAATTATTAAATGAAAGGTATTCTTATTTCTTGAATAATGACTACTTTTCAAACTTATACAACTTGAGGTGATACAATTGTTCAAATTTAAAATTGCAGTTTCTATTTTAATGGTTTTTTTATTAACACATAAAGCACATGCTCAACTTGAAGGTATAAATGAAAAACAAGTTGTTGTTAATATATCAAGACAAATTATTGCTTACAATGGTGCTATAGTTGGTTATGCTAAAGCTTGCTTGTTTCCTAAGCACGAATATCAACTTATAGAAGATGGTTTATTTAGGTTTATAGAAATTAATAATAGATATTTAAGCCAAGTTGATGCTTTAAATTTGAAAAATTATTATGAAGAAGTGAGGGACTCTACTTATCAAAAGAAAAATGTCACTTCAAAAGTAGAGTGTGAATTGTTTAAGGAAGAATTTAAGAAAATATATGATGCTACAAAAGAAGCGATGTCAAAGAATCCTCAAAAAACAAATTAAATTTTAAACTTCTTTTTTGGAGTTTTCTCAATGTTGCTTGTGAGATTGTAATCTAGAACATCTTTATTTATATTTATTTGTGTAGGCTCATCTAAAATATCAAATATTGGACTATTTTTTATTTCTAATAAAATATTAATTGGCATTTTTGTAATAGCATCACATAAAATTTCAAAATTATCTTCTTCTATTGATTTTGAAATAAAATCTAAATTATCATATTTTAAAATACTAATCTTTATTGTCTCAAAGATAATATTTTGATCAGACTTTTTTAATACATTGGTATCTATAATATTTAAAAAATTACCCAATATTCCAACCGATATATTCTTGTCTTTTGAATTTTCTTGAAATTTTACTAGAAAATCGTTTATTTGTTTAGGGTTGAAATCTGTTTTATTTTGGGATAATAAGTCAAAAAAATCCTTGTTTGTACTATCATTTACAAGTAAAGAATTATGTAAATTAAGAAAATCAGTGTTATTAAAATCTAATGTTTTGAATTGAAAATGTTTTTTTACAGATTTTTGTAGGTTGCTTATTTGTTTAAATTTTTGTTGTTCAAATAAACCATTGGAAAATAATGTTACATCCTCTATGGTTGCCTCAGACATATTCCATAATTCATTAAGAAAATCAGTGTTAACTTTTTCCTGGTTTTCTATGATAGCAAAAAAATTTTTTTCTATTGCTTCTTTAATTTTTTTAGTTTTATGTTTTTTAATATCTAGAAACTCTGGGTTAAAATTTGTAATTTTTTCTTGCCCAATTAAATCTAAATAATTAGATATTAATATTTCTTCCTTACCTTTATTTTGTTTTAGAATAGTTTCGAAAATCATTACTCCATTTGGATGGTTTCCAACTGCCACAATAAGCTCATTACTTATATTGTTTATATTAAACAAATTAAAATGATCTGATATGAAACTACTAACTTGCTCATAGTTTTTATTTTTTTCTAATAAATTAATTAAAGACTCTTGTGGTATAAAGTTTTCATCTTTTATTAATTTGATTATCTCTTTGTTTTGAGGCACTTTATTATATTTAATAATTCCCTCTATAACACTTTTAAGTAGCATTTGATAGTTTGAAACTATCTCTTTTATCTCTTGTGAAATTGGAGCATCATTTTTAATAATTGATGTTATAGTGTAGAAGATTAATCTTTTTTGTTTTTCTTTATTTAAACTCTTTTTATTTTCCTCAATAAAGTCAAAAGGGCTATCAAGGTTTGATATTAATTTTCCGTAATGCTTAAAAACAGAATTTTCATCTTTTACAATTATAAGCCAATCATTTATCTTTTTAATCTGTTCTTCCAAATTTATTTTTGAGTTCTTTAAATTATTCTTAATGATTGTCTGCACAGTTGTACTATCGTTCATTTTTATTTTAATTTTAGAGATGTCCATATTTCTCTCTAAAAACACTGAAGCTAAAAGTGATTGGTCCTCTTCTTTTATTTTTTCGAATAGTTTTGTTTTCTCTAAAACATATAATATCTGATTTTTTGGTAGACTATTTATAGCAAAAGAAACAGCAATAGATTCTTTTGTTGATAGAATACTTTTTTCTTTGATTAGAAATTCTATTTTTTTCTGCATATCTTTACGACCAGCAATAGACTTTGAAAATAAAACACCAAAATCATTTCTTGAGAAAAGCCCTTTAAATTTTTCATTATTCTTAATTTCTTCTATAGTATCCCATTCAGCATGTAAGAATAATCCTTCCAAAAACTTTTGTTTTTGATCTTGATTTAAAAATTGATTATTTTGGTTATTTATGATTTTCATAAATAAATTTTTATGTTTTGAGGCAACTCTAGTTATTGCTACTATATCTTCTGAGTAAACAATTTCATCTTTAAATAAATCAAATATTCTTTCTACAATATCAAACTTATTTTTTAAAATTGAAATACCTAAAGCAGATTGTCCAATTTTGTTTTTTCTATTAGTTTTTAAGTTATTTGCTATTAGAAAATTAATTACATCTAAGTTGTTTGAGGCAGCTAAATGGAAAAGGTGATTACCATTATAAGATATTTGTTCAGAACCTATAAAATTAAAAAAAGTCTCAAAATTTTCTTTATTTTGTGACGATGCTGCTATCATTATTGGTGTGTAACCCGTTAAAAAGTCTTGTTTTTTTAATGATTCAATAGATAACACATCTTTTATTTCCGAAATATCACTTGAAAAATTTATAGCTAAGAAATGTGCTAAATTTTGCCCATGTTCATTTTGGTGATCTTGAATTGTTTTGTAGTTAGGGCAATTATTAATTAAAGTTTTTAATTGTTCTAAATTGTTGTTTTGTGTTGAAAAGAAAAGAACATTGTTCCCATTAGGATCGTGACTTTTGTAAAAATCCATTTTTTCTAAGTCATTAAGATGATTGAATTTTGTTAAGAAATAATCTATACTTTTATTTTTTATTACCAAATCATGTAGTATTGTTAATCCTATAATATTTTTTTCTTTTAATAACTCCGGGTTTTTATCTAAAATGTAATTAATAATATTCTTAGCATTTTTTTCAAAAGCATAAAAAAGTATATTTTCTTTCTTTTTGTTTTTGAAATTTATTAATGATGGTTGAGAATTAAGAATATTTTCGAAATTTTCCAAGTTATCTTTTTTAATTTCTAAAAACATATTAGAAATTGTTTTTCTATTTAATTGGTTTTCAATTTTATTCATTTTTTATCTCTCTCTAATATTATATTAAATAAAAACATAAAAACAATTTTATTTTTTTATAAAATAACCTATAATATAAATATAGATAATTTATCAAGGAAAGATTATGACTGAGCCAAAAAAGAAAAACTATAAAAGTTTAGGACAAATGTTGAAAAATGGTGACTTTGAAACCCTTTTGAATGATTTGCAAGAAATGCAAAAAAATGACGATTTTAAAAACTTCATTAAGACTACTGAAAAAAATCCAATTTCTGAATTTGATGATTTATTATTTTATTTCCCACAATATGCTTGCAAAACCACAGAAGATTCAGAGGGTAAAATTACCCTTACTGATGAGTTACAACCTAAGGCATTAGAGTTTTTAGAGTTTTGCCTTAAAAACGGAGCCAACCCAAATGCTTATATGAGAAATGGAGAGAACTCTTTTTTAAAAGCTTGTGAGAGCAAGAGTGTGGAGGTTTTAGATTATTTAATAAACAATGCTCATGTTGAGATAAATATAAAGCATGGGGACGGAATGGGTAATAATGCTCTTTTTTATGCTACTATGGCAGAAGCTACTGAGGTAATGGAATATTTGGTTAAAAAGTGTGGTTTTGATGTAAACCATAAGAACTTCTTATCTAATAATGAAACATGTTTACATTATGCTTGTGGACACGGTAAAGAAAAATCTTTTGAAAAGCTACTTGAACTTGGAGCTTCTCCAATAATTACAGACTCTTATGGTTGTAAGCCTGTAGAAATGATTATGGCAGGGTATGATGAAGAAACAATAGAAGAATTTGACCAAAATGATCCTGAAGATGTAGCTGAATTAAAAAAATGGAAATCTTTTTATGAAAAGGCTTTAAAAATAACTGAGCAATTTATAGAAGAAAATAAACCTTTAAGAAAATTAAAATTTTAATTCAATAAACTTGTTTTTCAAAAAACTAATCACACATAACAATTATGTTGATATTATTAAGGAGAAAAACATGTCTAAAGTTATTGGGATTGATTTGGGAACAACAAACTCTTGTGTTTCTATATATGAAAATGGTGTTTATAAAGTTATTGAGAACCAAGAAGGTGCTAGAACAACCCCTTCTGTAGTAGCATATACTAATGATGGTGAGGTATTAGTTGGAGCCTCAGCTAAAAGACAAGCTATTACTAATCCAAAAGAAACTTTTTTTGCAACTAAAAGGTTAATAGGGCGAAAATTTGAAGAGGCTGAAGTTCAAAAAACAAAATCAAATAGTCCATATGAAATCATAAAACACGACAACGGAGATGCTTGGGTTTTAGCTAATAAGAAAAAAACAGCTCCAGCTCAGATATCAGCATTAGTCTTAGCTAAGATGAAAAAAACAGCTGAGGATTATCTTGGGGAACCCGTAACTAAAGCTGTTATTACTGTTCCAGCTTATTTTAATGATAGTCAACGTCAAGCAACTAAAGATGCCGGAAAAATTGCTGGATTAGAAGTTTTACGTATTATTAATGAGCCTACATCTGCCGCATTAGCTTATGGCATAGATAAAGAAGTAGAAGGCACAATTGCTGTTTACGATTTAGGAGGTGGAACTTTTGATATTTCTATTATAGACATGATCAATATAGATGGTGAGAAACAATTTGAAGTTTTATCTACAAATGGAGATACTTTTCTTGGTGGTGAAGACTTTGATAATTTATTGCTTAACTATGTTGTTCAAGAATTTAAAAAAGATAATGCGGTAGATTTATCAAAAGATAATTTAGCCTTACAAAGACTTAAAGATGCTTGTGAAAAAGCTAAAATTGAACTCTCTTCCACAACACAGACAGAAATAAATTTACCATATATTACTGCTGATTCTACTGGTCCAAAGCATTTAGCCATGAAAATTACAAGAGCTAAGTTTGAGAGTATTGTTGGACATTTAGTTGATGATAGCTTTAAAGCTGTAAGTATGGCAATGAAAGATTCAGGTAAGAATGTTTCTGAAATAAAAGCAGTTTTATTGGTTGGAGGGATGACCAGAATGCCTTTGGTTCAAGAAAAAGTAAAATCTTTCTTTGGTATTGAACCAAAAAAAGATGTTAACCCAGATGAAGCTGTTGCTATTGGTGCTGCTGTTCAAGGTGGTGTTTTAACCGGAAATGTTAAAGATGTTTTGTTACTTGATGTTACACCTTTGACATTAGGAATTGAAACTATGGGTGGTGTGATGACCCCTATTATAAATAAGAACACAACAATACCAACTAAAGCAAGCCAAGTTTTTTCTACTGCCACAGACAATCAAGATGCTGTTACTGTTCATGTTTTGCAAGGAGAAAGAAAAGTAGTAGAAGGAAACAAAAGTTTAGGACAGTTTAATTTAGTTGGCATACCACCCTCACTTAGAGGAACACCTAAAATAGAGGTTATTTTTGATATAGATGCCAATGGAATTTTGCAAGTTTCAGCTAAAGATCAATCAACTGGCAAAGAAAACAGTATTAGAATTACTGCATCATCTGGTCTTTCTAAGGAAGAAATAGAATCTTTAATTCAAGAAGCGAATAATCAAAAAGAAAACGACAGTATAAAATATGAGCTTATCAACAAGAAAAATGAATTAGATTCAATGCTTTATGAACTTAGAAAAACTGAAAAAATTCAAGAAGAAGATTTTAAAAATTATGAACAACAAATAAAAAATGTTTCTAATATTTCTGACGCCTTGAATATACAATATAAACTAGAAGAATTAAATAAGTAATAGAAACTAGCAAGCCTTAAAATCAAGAGATGGGAAACTATTTCTTGATTTTTATTTATTTTGTATTATTTTAAATAAAATTGGACATAATATGAAATTTAAATCTAAAGGCTTTACTCTTATTGAAACTTTACTGGTTATAGCAGTAATTTCTATAGCTTCTATTAAGATTTACACAAACTATAGAGAGCAGATTATCAGTGATACAGCCGATAGACAAGCTTTATACATTAAAAAACTAATTTATGATGCTTCTAGTATGGCAATTCAAGTCACTACTGGTTCAGCTAACTTAGCAACAAATATAGCTACAATTACAAATTCTACTACTAGTGCTGGACTTATAAATGCAGGAATTGTACCTCCAGAAATGATTAACGGAGCAACAATCTCTAATCTTTGGGGCGGAAACTTTAATATATCTGGTGTTAACGTCGGTGGTCTTCCTGGTTTACAAGTATTTTTAAATAGCTTACCACCAGAAGCTTGTGTAAGATTAGCCTCTGCTGATGATGTTGTTTCAACATCACAAAGTATTACAGCAAACGGAACAATAGTAAAGAATGTCAACTCTGGAATCATAGATAGTGCTGCGGCAACAAATGCCTGTACTGCCGCAACAAATACTCTTGTAATCACTGCTGATTTGGTTCACCCAATGAAGTATCCAGGGTTAAATGATGGAACTCCTCCTCCAGCAGGTCCTAATTATATTAGAAACAAAGAGAGTAGATACAATGTGGCACCAACAAGTTTATATACAACAAGTGTTGCCCCAAGTTGCCCCGCTGGATCTTTCTGGGACCCAGTATTAACGGTCTGCTCTTGTGCTGCAGGCACTCAATGGGTGGGGGATGGTAGTGGAATAGCTTGTAGAACAGAAAATTCATCTGCTAACGGATTTGCAGGTCTTTGTCCATTAGGTTGGGGGTGGGATGTAATGACGAATACTTGCCAAGCACTACCAACAAGGGCTGGACAGTGGATTAATAATCCTTGGATGGGATGGGTTTACTCTAATGTTCCAACCACAGCCGCAACTAGATATGGAAACAGAATGGTTCCTAACCATATTGGTGTAAATCCATATATTGTACCTTGGGGTGTTTCTGGTGGTAATGCTGCACAATGTGCCGCCACACCAAACGGAAGATGGGATGGTGCAGTATGTCAAGTTTGTGTACGTGGAACTTGGCAAGCAGATAGATGTGTTACACCTTGATTTCATGAAAAAAAAATATACAATAAGTTTCATAAGTTTAGGGGAGTTTATTTATGGGATTTGAATTGTTTTTAACTGATAAGGCAAAAGATTTTTTGAAGAATAAGCTTTCAAACGATAAGAGCTTGGCCATTAAAATTAAAACAACAGGATGCTCTGGTTATGCTTATGATTTAAATTATGTTCAAACAAGTTCAGAGGATTTAAATATTAATGGTATTAGAGTTTCAATTTCTGAGAAAGATAGACCCTATATTAATATGTCTGTTGTAGACTTGAAAAAAGATGGTTTAAACAGTAGAATAGTTTTTGAAAATCCTCAAGCGATAAACGAATGTGGATGTGGTGAGAGTTTTGGACTAAGGAAATGATTATGGAACAAGTGACAATAACAAATAGTGCTATTGATAAAGTGAATGAAATAATGCAAGAAGACAATCTTGATTGTATGTTAAGAGTTTTCGTACAAGGTGGGGGCTGCTCTGGTTTTCAGTATGGATTTACTTTTGATGAAGAGCAAAATGAAGATGACTTCTTAATAGAAAAAACCTCTGGAGAAACTCCTATTAGGATAGTTGTAGATTCTATGAGTATGCAGTATTTACAAGGTGCCACAATAGACTTTAAGGAAGACTTAAACGGCTCACAATTTGTAATTAGTAATCCAAATGCTAAAACAACTTGTGGATGTGGATCAAGTTTTGAAGTTTAAATTTTATTTTTAGTTGGCAAGCCTTCATTTTTTTTCTCTTGTAATACAGATTGAAGGTTTTTTTCCAATACTTGTGTTTCTTTTGCTTTTTTATAAAAAGATATAAATCCTTCTAAATTATTTGTAGGTTGCCTATTTTCTTTTTTATACTCTAACTCTTCTTCTAAAAATTCATCCAAAGTTAAATCCTCTTCATATTCAAAAGAAAAATCAAAATCTTTTTTGTATTTTAAGCAGTATTCAAAAAAAACAAAATCACAAGACAAAGCTTTACTTTCTTCATCAAAAGATCCTTGCTTAAAGTTAAATCCTAAAGAAAAAAACTTGTCTAATATTTCTTCTTTATCTTCATAATTTTCGTATAAGTTGTTAATTTCTTTTAATGACAAAGTTAAATAATCTTCTTTTGTTAATTTATTTAGGAATAACTTTTTTATATCTTCATTTAAAGTTTCATTAAAAACAGCATTTATTAGTGGTTTTGCTGTATCGGGATCTCCAGCTCTTTCTTCTATTAGTGAACATAATGAAATGCCATAATTCAACATTTCTTTTATAGCTTCCATAGATTCAATTTCTTTAGTTTTAATTAAATTATTTTCTTTTTTTTCATACAAATAAAAAGAGCCATATGAAGCTACTGTTCTGAGAATTTCTTGAGCAATTGATTTGTTTATAATCTTATTCATATATAAATTATATGATAAAATTATTGATTATCAAATTATTTAAACACATTAAGATATTTTTCGCTATTCATAAAGTCATTTCCAGCTTCTAATATCATTTCATCTAAATATTTAGTCATTAAGTTAGTAGGCTTAACTGTTCTGATTTTTTTAATTCTATTAATAACATCTTTAAGATCAATTGTTTTTCTTTTATTCCAATCAGTTTGCATTAACTCCTCAATGATTTCTAATGTTTGAAGAGTAACTTGTCCCATTCTTGAATCTTTCAATTCAATGGATGTATTTTGCATTAACAACTGTGACGAAACTGGAGGCGACTTTTTCTCTATTAAAGCATACAATGTAGAGCCAAGACCATAATAATCAGTCCAAACTCCAACTCTGTTAGGTTGAAAAAATTCACGGTGTTGTTCCGGGGCAGCATAACCAGGTGTATGCATTGGAGGTTGTTGGCTTTTGACTGGATCATCTATAATTCTAGCTGTTCCAAAATCTAATATTAAAGCCTCTTTATTAGGTCTTAACCATATATTCCCTGGTTTTAAATCTAAATGAATGATATTATTTTCATGAAACATCTGAACAGCAGAAAAAATACCCTCAATTAAACCTAGCATTTCTTGCTCTGAGGCTTCTTTTTCTGTTGTGATAAATTTACTTAAAGTACAACCATATTCATATGGCATAACCAAATAAGCAGTTCCATTCATTTCAAAGAAATTAATAATTTCAATAATATTTCTGTGCTTTAATTTCATTACAATTTCTGTTTCATCTTTAAAGCCTTTTAATCCTTCTAAAAATCTATGTTTTTCTCTCATATTAATAAAATCAATATGAGTTCCTTTAGTTCTTAGATGAAGATTGTTTGGAAAATATTCTTTTATGGCAACAGGCATATTATCATCTGTGTAGGCTAAATAAACAATACTGAAACCACCAGTGCTTAGTTTCTTGGATATTGTATATTCGTTTAGTCTGTAACCCTTTGGTAATGCTATATTATTTGCCATTTTAATTTTAAATTATTTATAATAAAAGATAATCATTAAAAATATATTGTCAATAAAAAACCCCACTTGGGGCAAGCCCCTCTGAAATCGTGTTGATAAATTCCTAGCAACCGATCAGTTCCAACCCCACTCCTGATAAGGTTTGGGGTTTTTTCATGCTCAACATCCTAGCACACGAAAAAGTTGGCTTGCCCACCAACACTCAAAAATTCTTGCTATAGTGTAAAAATAGTTTATAACCCAAGACAAATAAGTATGGCGAACAGATGGGGCATACCTAGGGAAGTTGAGCAAGAGGTTTTAGCAAGAGACACAGTATGTGTTTATTGTGGAGTTGCTTTCAGTAGTGAGAGGAAGTTCAAACCATCTTGGGAACACATCATCAACGACATAACAATAGCAACCACAGATAACATTGCTTTGTGCTGTGTTGGCTGTAATGCTTCAAAGGGAACAAAACTTCTTAGTGATTGGCTGAACTCACCCAATGCTAAGAAAAGAGGAATAAGCCAAGAAACCCTCTCCCCAACAATTCTCAAAGCCTTAAATAATTCCTGAAACCTTTTGGAGAACCACAGATGGATGAACTTGAACAGATACAAGCCCAGATTGCAGAACTGACGAAGAAAGCCCAAGAGTTGGCTCAGGCTAAGAGACAACCTACTTTGGATGAAGTCAAAGCCAAGATTGCTCTGTATGGTTTCACTGCCAAAGAACTAGGCTTTGCTGATGTTTCCAAGCCAGCACTACCCACAGAGAAGAAGCCGGTTGCTATCAAGTATCGTGATGGTGATAACACTTGGACTGGTAGAGGTAGGCAACCTAAGTGGTTGGAGAAGAAAATTACTGAAGGTTCTAAGTTGGAAGACTTCGCAGTAGAAAAAGTCTGAGAATAGAATTCAGAAATAATTAAGCCCTCTTCGTGAGGGCTTTTTTTATTTTTGGGGTAATCTTAAAAGAATTTCAGTTTGCGCTTTCTTTATTTCTGATAATTCATTTTTAATATCTCCTACGTTCTTATCTAAAGATTCCAGTTTAACTTTGGTTTCAATAATTGTACGAGATTCATCCTCAGCCTTAGTTAATTTGCTTCCAAAATAAACACAAAGAATACCAACCAGTGCGGCGACAATAGTATTCACCAAAGGATGTCTTAGAAAGTCCTTTATTGAATGTGTGCTATCTATTTGTGATGTCATTTTTATCCTCTTGTTTTTATTTATTTCTTCTTTTTTCACTATTGTTGGATGTTTACCGTAAGTATGAGCATTCATATTATTATATAATTGTTATAGTATAATTATAACTAAATATAATACATTGTCAATCATACATATATATTTATGAATGTTTATGTAATTAATATAGCAAATCAAATTACAATGTCCACATTATAAGAAATCGTCAGGAAGTCAGGTTATTTTCGGCAGTTATCTTTTTTGGCTATATCAAGGACTGAGGAAACATCTGATTTATTAATCAAGGAATTTACATACTCATCCTTGAAAACAACACATCTTTCATCTTTCTTTATTTGATTGTTGGCTCCCATAGAATAAAATTGCTTTTTGAAAAATGGAGTAACTAGATAAATAAGAATGAAGAGCAAAGCAACTCCACCAACTATAGATACAATTAATTTTTTAACACTCATCTTTAACCTTATTCATCCATTATCATTGCGACTCTCCAATCATCTTCACTGATGATGGACATATCAAAGTCTTCTGATTTAATCCAATCGGATGCCTTGCCTATCTTTGTTCCCCAGTTTCCATATTTCCAATCTTTAGAG
>JACCDY010081388.1_pt1 | contig 16227 bp, 18 predicted proteins | sample 7446391 | NCBI WGS metagenome assembly JACCDY01 (sample SAMN15323451, study PRJNA562643) | freshwater metagenome | isolation source: river surface water | place: USA:Blue River Watershed | collected 2017-08-18
CGACCTGTTCGTCACCCGGAGCACCCCGCCGCGGTGGAGGGTTGCCGCCTACTAAGCCGGGGCTAATACGTAGGACTCGTGAACGGTGTAATTCTAGCGACTAGGACTCAAAAATCCCAGCGGTCACCTTGGGGTGGAGCTCTACCCGCATCGCAGCAAAAGCAGCGGCGGGCCAGCCTGATCCAAAGACTCTGCGCAACAAAATTGTTAATGAGTACTTGGGATCATCGGCGGTTGCCCGATCTAATGCGCGGTAGGCAAGCTCACTATCGCCTCGTTCATAGGCCAAGGTCGCAAATAAACAAGCAACTGGTGCGACAAATCCTGTGGGTGCAACCCGCAACAAGTACAGCCACATATTCCAGTAGATATCAAAGGTCTTAGCGTTGTGGGTTCCTAATGCAAAATCCCTAACTTGAATATCCATCAAACGCCCCAACACCTGCGAAACAAGTTCGACATCGCATTGGTACCCACGATCTGCAAACTGCATCGACAAATCAATGACGGCAGTTGCTCCATCTCGCTGCAGCAGATTGAGATCATCCATATCGGGACGCAGGGCAAAGGTGTTCACACATTCAATGAACTCAGGATCTGTTGATAGTGGAAGTGGTGTGATGCTGACATACATATTTTCAGTGGTCATGAGTTTTATCCTTTGCGTGTGATGAAGTGGGTGGGGGCTTGTACAACAGTTATTTCAGCGATGGAAATCTTTTTGACAGTGCCGGTTACCGCACGCACTTGTGCGTTATGGGTATAGCTGCCATTCCAGGTAGTAAGAAGCGAAACCACATATGTGCCTGGACGTGAATATGTGTGGCGGATGGTGCCTGCTGGATACGGCGCACCATTCTCAGTTGTTGAATAAACAGAGCCATCACCAAAGCTCCATGTAAAGGATGGTCGCAGCACAACATCGACAACCTCGCCAATAATGTCGACCCGGCTTTGAAAGAGCGATGGAAGATCGCACCAGAAATACACCGGCACATTGATGAGCGGTTCAAACTCAGGTTGATACGCAACACCTGCCGTTGGAACTAACTTGGTTAATCGATCGCTGAGGTTTACCTTTGTTGTTACCTTTTTGATCCGCGGCTTGTAGGTGCGCTTTATGACCGGCTTTTTAATACTTGGTTTAACAGCTGCAGGCGGAAAGAACAAAGGCCTGACACTTGGTTTTGGTGAGGGTTTGATCGTTGTTTTCTTCGGTGCCTGGCTGATGCTCTTTTTCGCAGTTGTAGTGCCTTTGCGGGCTTCGATAATTATCTGATTGTTGTCGGTGTAGACATTGATACAAGCCTTTTCTGCACACTCATCTGCCAGCGCAGAGGTGGGAGAAGCGAAAACAAGAGCGAAAATCACAATGATGGCGACCATGTGCGGCACCATAAATTGCCCCACAGACGGCGGTGCTACCTACTGCGCGAACTGTGGATAGTTGTGACAGGCTACGAACATGGCAGCGCGCGATGGTGATGGTTGGGTTGAATGCGCCTGCGGAAATAAGCACTGGGGCCTTAATGGTGCAGCCGGAATAATGATTGTGCGCGGCCACGAAATCCTTTTGCAACATCGAGCACCGTGGGTGCATAACGGTGATACCTGGGGTATTCCAGGTGGTGCCCGTGATTCTCATGAAACAACTATTGAAGGTGCATTTCGCGAAGCTGTTGAAGAGACTGGAATTGATACCGATTTGCTAACCCCGCTGCACACCTTTACCGATGATCATGGTGACTGGAAGTACGAAACTGTTATTGCTCAGGCCTCTGAAGGTTTAGTTGCCCACGAAGTAAATGATGAATCCCATGAAGTTCGTTGGGTGGATATTGAAAAAGTAAATGAACTGCCTTTGCATCCCAGCTTTGCAAAATCCTGGCCTGAACTAATGAAACTGCTTAATAACTTTATCGGCCCACGTTAACTCTGTTTCGGTACTGTGTGCCACAACTACTACAGTGATTCCACTGTCCGCGAGTCTTTGCAGCAAATCAATGATCTTCTTGCGGCTCGCAATATCTTGCGCTGCTAGCGGTTCATCCAGCAAAAGAACGGGGGTCTTTTGTGCGATCGCCTGCGCGATAGCTACCCGTTGGGCTTCTCCCCCAGACAAAGTTGTAACAAGTCGATCTGAGATTTCCGTTAGCCCTAAAGCCTGCAGGACTTCGGTTGATTCACCGGCCATTTCCACAATCTGACGAACGGTAAAACCCAAGGTAAAGCTTTGATTTTGAACCGCCATCGCTCGTATTGCAGCCAAAGAGCTAGCCGGAGTCAGAATTGGATGAACATCATCGATAGTGATCGTTCCTTTATCTGGTGCGATGTCACCGGCGATCGCCGCTAACAGCGTTGATTTTCCGCAGCCATTAGGGCCAATAATTACAGTAATTGAACCAGCTGGAATCTGTTCGGAGTAATCATAAATAATTTCGCGACCATCCCGCACAATGGTGATCTCATCAATGGTGATCATTGAGTTCTCCAGACATTGTTTTTGAAGGCAACAAGTGCAATCAGTACAGGCGCACCCAATAATGCTGTTGCAAGGCCAATCGGTAGTTCATTGGGTTGGGCAATTGTTCGAGACACAGTGTCGGCGACAACAACGATCAAGCCTCCAATTATCGCGCTGTGAGCAACAAGTTTTCTGTGTGATGGACCATAGATAAACCGCGCAATATGCGGAGCTGCTAATCCAATAAATGCAATTGAGCCAACGGTACTAACGGCACCACCTGCCAAGATTGAAAGGGCAATCAAAGCAAATAAGCGAATACGAGCGACATTAACCCCTAAATGAAAGGCGGTTGCATCGCCTAAAGAAAGTCGATCAAGTGCAGGGGCGATCCTCCTAGCAATTGCGACACCTATGAGGGTTGTCAATGCGATGCCAATCAAATTTTCTGAAGTTATAAGGGCAAGCGAACCTAAGCTCCAAAATGAGATGGAACGAGCATCAGCGCGAGAAGCCATGGCTGATGCGATTCCCACAAAGGAGGTAAAGATTGCAGAGATTGCGATACCGACGATGATTAAAGTAAAGGAGGAAAGTGCTCCGCGGATAGCTGCTAATTTAAAAGTTAGCGCTGTCGTCAGTAATGCACCGATGGTTCCGCAGGCAATCGCACCAATGGTTCCCACTTCAACTAACCCAGTACTAATAGCAAGTACCGCACCAAAAGAAGCGCCCGCTGCGGTTCCCAAAATTGCAGGTTCTGCAACCGCGTTATTGCAGGCACCCTGGGCTAATAAGCCCGCCACTCCTAGCGCTGCACCAACAATTACCGCAGCGGTTACACGTGGAAATCTGATCTGCCACAGAATTTCATTACTTCCGGGATTAATTAAGGCTGACCAAAAATTATCGATCTGAGTTGCGCCAACATACAAAGAAAGTGTGAATGCGCTCAGTAAAAGTAATGCTGGAAACCACTTTTTCATGGGGCTGCCTTGCGCAGCGCTGTTGCCAACGCCTCAATCAGCGATGGTGTTCGGGGGCCAAAGGAGAGCAACAGAGAATCATCCACATCGATCACTGCGGCATTTTTACCAGCTTTGGTTTGTGCAACACCTGGAAGTTTAAGCAGACCTTGCACCCCTCCAACTGATTCCAACCCTTTACTCATTACGAGAATGACATCAGGGTTCAGAGATGCAAGGCTTTCAGCGGTTAAGGTATTGAAAGGCCGATCTAAGCTCTGTGCCCCAACATCTACTGCACCGATTGCTTGTAATAATGAATCTGCACCTGACCCCGATCCTCCGATTAAGTAGACCGAAGATGTTCCACGTAGGTAGAGAAAAGCAACACGAGGTGAACCCTTCACCATACTTGTTTTTACAGCGCGTTCAATTTGCTCAACTAAAAGTTCAGCCCTGTCTGGAGCACCGATAGCTGCACCTACTGCACGGACCTTTTTAGGAAGGTCACCTAGGCTCCAACTTTCTGGGGTTTCAACAACTCGAATGCCAGCAGCTTTGATTGTTGCAATCGCAGACATTGGTCCAGTTGATGCATCAATAAGTACAAGATCAGGATTAAGTGAAATAACTTTTTCAGGTAAAACTTGATGCCCAGAGGTAACGATTGGAATATCGGCTAAAGAATCTTCGGTGCTCGATATATCTCGGCCAACAATGATGGATTGACCGTTAAGAGATTGAATAATCTCAGCAACACCGTTGGCCAAAACTATGACTCGTGAGGCTGAGAATGAACTCTGGGTGTCGAGTGAAATCGATCTCACATCATTCTGAGAAATTGTGTAACTGCTACCCGTGGTGTTTGCGGCACACCCTGAAAGCAGGGCAATGAGCGCAATTATCAGCACTTTTCTCATGGGTGCAGTGTGCCAAATCTTTCTACGACAGATCTCTGTGTCCTGTCGGATAAGTGTTTTCAAGGGCTAATTTAGAGTTTGATCATGAGGAAAATTGTGGCTTTGGTAGTAGCTCTCACCATTACATCTATGCCCGCATCCTCTGCCGCATCAGTGAAAGGGGCTCAGGGTCAGGTTCTCTCAGTTTCCAAAACATCGGTCAAAGATGGAGCGATGATCACCGTGAATGGAAAGTACTTCGATGAAACCGTTGGAATTTACCTTGCCTTTTGCGTTATTCCGCCCAAGGGAAAGGCACCGACTCCATGTGGTGGCGGAGTCAATAAAGCGGGAATTGGAGATGCCTCCTTTTGGATCTCATCTAATCCCCCACCGTATGCAATTGGCTTAACTGAGGAGTTTTTACCTGGTGGACGCTTTACACAGAAAGTAAAGATCTCAAAGAAAATTGGAAAGTTTGATTGCACCAAGATCAAATGCGCAATCACCGTACGTGCCGATCACTTACGAAGTAATGATCGCAGTTCAGATCTATTTATTCCCATTACAGTTAAATAAGGAGAAAAATGAAGAAGCTCGTTCTTGCTGCATTAATCGCTTCCCTCTTGATGCCGGTGTCGGCACAAGCAGCAGAAACAAAGTTTGTTGGCGGACCTTTAACAAACCTTGAATCTCAAGGTGCAACAATCAACATCACGCTCTCAAATGTTCCAGCAAAGGGCGGTCTCTACATTCAGCAATGTGTTGAAGTACCTGCGGGAACACGTCCTTCGGTCTGTAATAAGGCGGTCGAGTTATGGATTTCCAGCGCCCGAGGAGCCTCCTTTCTTCCGACCGACACCATTAAGTTCAAGCCAACAGGAAGTTATGTATCAGGCACCACAACAGTGGATTGCACAGTCGCCAAGTGTGGAATTTTCATGCGCTTTGATCACACCGTCGCAAGTGATCTCAGTGAGGATCAATTCATTCCGCTAACCTTTAAAGCTGCAACAGCGGGTGCTACAACATTGCCGGTTGATGAGATAACAGCAACTATCAATGGCATACCAGTCAGCACCCGGGCCCCAGCAACTTTGAGTTACCGCCAGTTTGCAACCCTTTCAGCGGTTTCAAAGGCAGGGGCAGCGCTGAGCTATTCATCCTTGGCGCCAGCCTGTGCCATTAACGGCACTGAAATCACACCACTAACTGGTGTGGGCGAGTGTGCAATCGCAGTCACGTCAGCGGGAAATGCAAACGCATCATCCATCACAGCCATCCTGCCGATTAGATTAACTCTTGGAACACAAAGTTTTGGTGATTTCACTATGCCGAAGTCGATCAAATCAGGCTCAAAGCTTGAACTTCCGATTCTCAGTAACTTCGGTGAAAAGATCATTTACAAGACTGCTGGTTCCTGTTCTGTGGCTCTTGCCCGTGCAACTATCAAAAAGGGAAAGTGCACCATCACCGCTACAGCGCCCGCGAAAAGTAATAGCTATAAGGCGTTAAATAAAAAGTACTCGATAACTGGAAAGTAATTAATTTACCATCAGGCCATTGATGCAGAAGGCGGTCGCATAAGCGATCTCGTTCTCTGCGTCATGGCCTGATTCAATTCTCTTGGTTGATGCATCTGTAATCGCCTGAATGAAGGCAAGAGCACGGTGTGCATCTTTTACACCTAAATTGGTGACCGCCTTCATCAATGGTGCCATCAAAGCTCTGTGTGCCATTCCAATGTGCTGTGCACGTGATTGCGGCATGGCGGTCGCGTTGAGAGCCTTTGCTAATAGGTGACGACCATCTGCAATATAAGTAAGTGCACCCTTGACCCAACAGGTAACTATGCATTGAGCATCGACACAATCGGCAACGGCTGAGTTGAGAGTCTCTGCAAAACTATTGAGCTCATCAATTACTAAGTCAGCAACAAGTTCAGAGCCACTTCCGAAATACTCGTAGACAGATGTACGTGACAACCCAGCGCGTTGAGCAACGGCGGCAACGGTAATTGCAGCACCACCAGATTCAAGGGCGATGCTTGCAGCAGCTTCAATCAGCTGATTACGCCGCCAATCTCGGTGCTCTGCAAGTGTTTGGGTTTCAATGCGAGGCATATTTTTATTGTTTCATGCTTTCGCTCAGTCTTCTCAGTGAATCTACGACTACCGCCTTGTCTGAGGTTCTCCAGAGAGGTGGCATCGAGTTAAGTAGAACACTTCCGTACCGCTTGGTCACGATTCTGGAATCCAAAATGGCAACAACTCCACGATCATCAACCGATCTAATTAAACGGCCAGTGCCCTGTGCCAGCAGCAGCGCAGCCCGTGGCAGTGAAACCTGCATAAAACCACTACCGCCAGCTGCATCTGCCTGTGATGCACGTGCACTCATCACGGGTTCATCTGGACGCGGAAATGGAATGCGATCGATAGCAACCAAGATGCAACTATTTCCCGGAACATCAACGCCCTGCCACAAAGACATGGTTCCGATCAAAATCGATGTTTCATCCTTTGCAAAACGTTCTACTAAAGGACCAACTGCATCGCCACGCTTTTGCGTGATGATCTTGATCGGAAGCTCCGCTAACACTTTTCGCAGATGTAAATCCGCCGCCTCTACCCCACGCCATGATGAAAAGAGCGCGAGGGTTCGGCCACCTGCAGCATCAATTAACTCACCAAGTTCAGTTAAGACATCCTGGCTGGGGCCATCACGACCTGGCTCTGGCAAATGCTTAGGCATGTACAAAACACCTTGATTGGCAAAATCAAAGGGAGATCCAACATCGAGCATTTGAACATTGGCAGGATCAACTTCACCATCCTTTAACTCAGCGTTCATTTCCTCATTGACTAAAAAGCCGATGCTCTTTGCCATGGAATCAAAGCCCTTGCCCACAGTTAAGGTTGCAGAGGTTGCAATCACTGGAGTCTTAGTCAAAAGGTTTTCACGTAAAACCTCTGATACCGACAAAGGTGCCAGGTACAGTGTGGAGAAGGTTGGCTCGTACCAAAGAACTAAGCCATCCCCCATCTTCAGCAAAGTAGTAGCAGTTGTTGCGATCTCTGTAACCGCACCCTTGACACGGGCACGCTCTGCTAATGCATCCGTATCGATAATCTCATCATCTGCTGATAAGAACTGGGTGATCGCCTTTGCACTTTCCATAACCTTGCGAATAGAAAACTCAAGGGATTGAGGAATCTCCTCTAGTCGACCAAGTGCGGTTGGATCACCCTTTACATCCTCGCCGTAATCAACCATCGATTCATGGAAATCATTGGCGGCTTTGTGGAAGGCATCTGAAAGCTTGCCCGGCATGAACTTTCGGGCCATCGCTGCGGCTCGCAAAACTCGGTTAGAAGTTAGTTCATCGGTAACTGCTTGGGTTGCTCGATCCATGAACTCGTGGGCTTCATCCAAAATGACGCAATCGCGTTCAGGCAGGATCGGATGCGAATCTACGATTTCGATTGCTAACAAGGTGTGATTTGTAACGACGATATCTGCAGTTTGCGCCTTAGCTTTTGCATTTGCCGCAAAGCATTGTGAGCCAAAGGCACAGACATCTGCACCGACACATTCACGGCCAGATGTACTGTTCGCCAGCCACACACGTCGATCTACTTCGGGTGCATCATCCCGATCTCCGCTGACACCTGGAGTCTTAGCCCAAGCGATTAATCGCTTCGCATCCTTTTCTAGCGATGAAACCTCCATCACTAACTCGGTGTCAGGATCAATATCCTCGCTATTCATCTTCTGCAAACACACATAATTTCCAACGCCCTTATAAATTGCGTAGGAAATTTCGCGGCCAAGTTCCTTTTCTAGTGCAGGAACTACCGCAGGTAAATCGCGATCTACCAACTGACGTTGCAGCGCAATCGTTGCCGTTGCAACCAATACTTTGCGACCATGCACGATGCCAGGAATTAAATAGGCAAGTGATTTACCAGTACCAGTACCGGCTTGAACCATGAGGTGATGGCGGTTAGTTAAGGCGTTTGCAACAGCTTCAGCCATTTCAATCTGGCCATCACGAGCTGAACCACCAATTGCCTCGACAGCAACATCTAGTGCGCGGCGCACCTGTGCTGACATATCGCTCATTAAAGAGCCAGCAAATCCATAAACTCATTTACTGGAGTTGCTGCAAGCTTGTCGTAATCAAGACACAAATCAATGATCTTCTTCTGCTTATCGCCATCGTAAATACGAGCCAGATTGGTCTTGTACTTTTCAATAAGTAGCGGAATACCTTCGGTGCGACGACGTGCATGGCCGATTGGGTACTCAACGGCTACCTCATCAAAGACGGTGCCATCCTTGAATTCAACTGTAATTGCGTTGGCAATCGAGCGTTTTTCAGGGTTGTGATAATCGGCTGTATAGCCAGGGTCTTCAACACAGACAATCTTTTCGCGCAGAGCATCGATACGAGGATCGGCAGCAATATCTTCTTCGTAATCACGAGCGGTCAGTCGACCAAAGATAAATGGAACCGCAACCATGTACTGGATACAGTGATCACGATCCGCCGGGTTATTGAGCGGACCCTTCTTATCGATGATGCGGATACACGCCTCGTGGGTGCGGATCGTTACCTTTGCGATGTCATCTGATGTCTTACCTGCAGCCTGCATTTGGTGATAAATAGTCATCGCAGCTTCAACACCAGTTTGTGAGTGGAATTCTGCTGGGAAAGAGATCTTAAACAAAACATTTTCCATGACATATGAACCGTAAGGACGTTGGAACTTGAATTCATTTCCCTTGAAGGAGACATCGTAGAAGCCCCAGGTCTTTGCGGTGAGCGCTGATGGGTAACCCATCTCGCCAGTCTTTGCAATCAAAGCAAGACGAACTGCACGCGAGGTAGCATCTCCTGCAGCCCATGACTTACGTGATCCTGCATTAGGAAAGTGGCGGTAGGTACGAAGTGATTGACCATCAACCCACGCCAGTGAAACCGCGGCAAGTGCTTGATCACGAGTCAGACCCATCATCTGCGCAACAACAGCGGTTGATGCAACCTTTACCAATACAACGTGATCAAGACCGACCTTGTTAAATGAGTTCTCTAATGCGATACAGCCTTGAATTTCATGGGCTTTGATCATCGCAGTTAAAACATCTTTAACTGTGAACTTCTTATCTGTAGTACGACTCAACCAATCAGCGGTTGCAAGAATTGCACCTAAGTTATCTGAAGGATGTCCCCACTCAGCAGCAAGCCAGGTGTCATTGAAATCTAACCAACGAATCATCGCGCCGATATTGAAGGCACCTTGCACTGGATCTAAGACATGCTTTGTTCCTGGCACCTTGACGCCGTTGGCAACAGTTACACCTGGAACAACCGGTCCTAAAAGCTTGGTGCAGGCTTCATATTCAAGGGCTTCGAGGCCACAACCCAGTGTGTCCATAAAGCAGTTCCATGCAGTCTCGTAAGCAACCGGAGATTTGATCTCGTAGTTCAGCGCGTAATCGACAATATCGATTATCGCTTGATCGTATGGCTGGTTACCTTGACTTACATGGCTCGACATTGATTAGCGCTTTTCAATAGGTACAAAGGCAAGATCTTCTGGACCAACATAGGTAGCTGTTGGGCGGATGATCTTTCCATCGTTGCGCTGCTCAATGACGTGAGCTGTCCAACCAGAAATACGAGCCATCACAAATAGTGGAGTGAAGTAATTAACTGGAATCTTCATCGCATCATATGCAACAGCTGAGAACCAGTCGACGTTTGGGAACATCTTCTTAACTTCCCACATCACAGATTCAATACGCTCGGCAACGTTGTAGAGATTTTCCTTGCCAGCTTCAACCGCTAGCTCCTTGGTTATGACCTTGACGATCTCATTGCGAGGATCTGACACTGTGTAAACCGGGTGACCAAAACCAATAACAACTTCCTTGTTCTCTACACGCTTACGAATATCAGCCTCTGCCTGATCTGGTGTTGAGTAACGAAGTTGAATCTCAAGTGCGACCTCATTTGCGCCACCATGCTTTGGACCGCTGAGCGCTCCGATTGAGCCGGTAACACATGAGTAAATATCTGCACCGGTTCCTGCAATGACACGACCGGTAAATGTTGAAGCGTTGAACTCGTGCTCTGCGTAAAGAACTAGTGATGCGTGCATCGCCTTTTCCCACTGCTCACTTGGCTTTTCGCCGTGAAGTAGGTGCAGGAAGTGAGCACCGATTGAGTTGTCATCGGTTTCTACTTCGATGCGCTTTCCATTATTTGCAAAGTGGTGCCAATACCCAAGTAATGAACCGGTCTTTGCCAACATTGAATCAGCGATATCGCGCGCCTCTTCTGGTGTGTGCTTGGTTGACTCTGGTGTGACCGCACCGAGTGCTGAAAAGCCTGTACGCAAAACATCCATCGCATGGGCAGAAGCTGGAAGTTGTTCAAGCACTGTTTTGACCTGAGGTGAAAGCCCGCGTAGTCCCTTGAGCTTTGCCTTGTACGCATCTAATTGAGCCTGATTAGGTAGCGCGCCATGGACCAATAGGTATGCGACCTCTTCAAACTGACAGTTAGCTGCCAAATCTTTGATTGAGTATCCGCGGTAGTGAAGATCTGCTCCACCTACTGCGCTCAGCGCTGTGTTTCCCGCTGGAACTCCAGAGAGTGCAACTGACTTCTTTACTTTGATTTCTGTCATGGTCCCTACCTGTTGTCTTTACCTAGTGTTTGGTCAAGTGCTTTTTCATATTCATAGTAATTAATTGCTTGGTACAACTCTTCACGTGTCTGCATCGTGTCGATCACAGTGGACTGTGTGCCATCGCGACGAATCGCTGTGTAGACATTCTCAGCCGCCTTGTTCATCGCTCTGAAGGCTGACAATGGGTACAGGATCATTCCGACCCCGTTTGCAGCTAGTTCATCGCGAGTAAAGAGCGGTGTCATTCCAAACTCGGTGATGTTGGCCAAGATTGGCTTTGCAACCGCTGCTGAAAACTTTGCGTAATCTTCAAGGGTGCGAATCGCCTCAGGGAAGATTAAATCTGCGCCAGCTTCGATATAGGCATGAACGCGATCTAACGCGGAATCAATACCTTCATTTGCAATCGCATCGGTGCGCGCCATGATCTGGAAGTTGTCATCGGTGCGAGCGTCAACGGCAGCTTTGATGCGATCAACCATTTCAGCCTTTGAAACAATCTCTTTGTTGGGGCGATGCCCGCAACGCTTTGCGCCAACCTGATCTTCGATGTGCATTGCGGCCGCTCCAGCTTTGATCAGATCCTTTACTGTGCGGCCGATGTTAAAAGCCGATGCGCCAAAACCTGTGTCGGCATCAACCAACAGCGGCGTATCGCAGACATTGGTAATGCGACGAACATCGATTAAAACATCTTCCAGGGTTGTAATTCCTAAATCTGGAATACCCATCGATCCTGCAGCGACTCCTCCACCGGAAAGGTAGATCGCACGAAATCCTGCGCGTTTTGCCAAAAGAGCATGGTTAGCGTTAATGGTTCCAATAATTTGAAGCGGGGATTCTTCAACCAAAGCCTTCTTAAAGGCTGCACCTGCGCTGGTTACGCTCACAGGTTGAGTGTAACTACCTCAAACAGGCTCGCAAACTCCGCAATTAGTTGAATATTCAACTACTTTGTTGTACGGTATCGACATGGCTCAATTACCAGCGTTGTACATAGGTCATGGAGCACCGATGTTGCTCGATGATGAGTTATGGACATCACAGTTGAGAGGTATCGCTACTCAGATCGAAAAACCAAAAGCGATCCTAATTGTGAGTGCGCATTGGGAGTCAGCCCCCGTCACCTTGAGCAGCCCAATAGCTGGCACTCCCCTTGTTTATGACTTTAGTGGTTTTGCTCAAAAGTTTTTTGAGATGACATATGCAACCCCAGATGCGACAAACTTATTAAATCTTGTTGCATCGATGATGCCAGACAACGAGCAGGTATTTCAGAGCAATCGCGGTTTAGATCATGGTGCATGGGTGCCGCTTCGTGTCATGTATCCAGATGCAGATATTCCAGTTTTGCAGATGTCGATGCCAACCAGTGATCCAGGTAAGTTGATTGAACTTGGAAAACGTTTACAACCTTTGCGCGATATGGGTGTCTTGATTATCGGTAGCGGTTTCTTAACTCATGGATTGCCCTACCTGCGTGACTGGAGCACCGATGCGGTGGCACCTACCTGGTCCAGCGAGTTTGATGCATGGGCCGCTGAAGCACTAGCTAAAGGCGATGTTGAAACTCTATCTAACTTTAAGAGCGCAGCTCCTGGAATGCCTTACGCCCATCCAACGGTTGAACACTTCACACCACTGTTTATTACCTTAGGTGCTGCACAAAAAACTGATGCACCGGTTGAAACTTTGATCGATGGTTACTTTATGGGGCTATCGAAACGTTCAATTCTTGTTGCCTAATTACTTATTTTTTAGATGAAGTAGTTCAATAGCAGCGATCGCGCTGTCATACCCCTTATCTTCTCTGCTTCCGGCACGGCCAGAACGAGCAATCGCTTGATCAAGATCGTTGCACATCAAAACGCCATACCCGATTGGCTTTCCGTACTTGAGTGAAACATCGATAACACCTTGGGTTACACCTTGGCAGACATAATCAAAGTGTGGGGTTTCGCCCTTCAGAACCAAGCCAACGGCAACAACCGCATCAAACCCAGCTTCAAATGCGTATTGCGCAGCAAGTGGAATTTCAAAGGAGCCCGGAACATATTGAACCTCAACGGTTTTTACCTGTGCTTCGGCAAAGGCGCGCTGTGCACCTGCAATGAGGTCATTACAAATATCGAGGTGCCACGAGGAAGAGATAACCGCGACCTTGGCGTTGGGAAGTGGCTTGATTCCAATTGCTGGTGCATGTCCTGCCATTTACTTGCCTCCTCGTAAGTGACCAAGTTTTTCTTCCTTGGTAGCTAGATACTTTTCATTAAAACTATTTGCTGCAACGGTTAAGTTCGCTTGTGTTACCTCAACTCCGGCATCACGCAGAGCTTGAACCTTGTTGGGATTGTTGGTTAAAAGAGTTAACTCCTTAATTCCTAACGCTCTAACAATGGCGATCGCATCAGACCAATCACGGGCATCGATCTCATGGCCTAAGTGCAGATTGGCATCGATGGTGTCCATGCCCGCATCTTGCAATTGATACGCCTTAATCTTTTCCGTTAGTCCAATGCCGCGACCTTCGTGATCACGCAGATAGATGATGTATCCGTGGCCATGGCTTTGAATCAGCGAAATAGATTTTTCTAACTGCTCACCGCAATCACAGCGTTGAGAATGAACAACATCGCCGGTAAAGCACTCGCTATGAATGCGAACCAAGGGAGCCTTGCCCGCATCACCAAATGCAATAACAGCATGCTCGCGTTGGCGCAGCCCTGGATAAGTTGCGATCGACCATAACCCCGTACGCAATGGCAGTTGTGCCCAAGCAAACTCAAATGAAGATTGGGTCAAAGGTGCCACTGGAGCAATACCTTTGAGCTCTTCAACAGAGATCATTGGGATTGAATGCTGCTCGGCAAAAGCAACAAGGGATGCTCCGCGGGCCATTGATCCATCATCATTAACGATCTCAGATAACAAACAGACAGGTTGCGCACCAACAAGATGTGACAGTGCAACACCTGCTTCGGTGTGACCACCACGTGCCTGTAATCCCCCGTTATCTGCAATCAACGGAAAGATGTGGCCGGGACGAATGAAATCTGCATGCGTTACCGCGGTGTCAGCTAATGCCCGCACCGTGTTTGATCGCTCAGTTGCGCTTACGCCCGTTGTTATTCCAACCTTGTAATCAACGCTAACTGTAAATGCGGTCTTCTTGGAATCCTGATTTTCTTCAACCATCAACGGCAAGCGCAAAGTGCGTGCACGATCCTGCGTCATTGCTACACACAAGATTCCCGTTGTGTGGCGCACCATAAACGCTACCTTTTCAGGTGTGGCCTTTTCAGCCAGCAACATAAGGTCGCCCTCATTCTCGCGATCAGCATCATCGGTAACAATGATGAGATCGCCATTTTTGTAGGCGTCTAGCGCTCTTTGGAGATTACTCATTTATCCCCCTTGGCCAATAAACGCTCTACATACTTTGCTAGCACATCCACTTCTACGTTGATTAAATCGCCAGCTTTTTTACCGGAAAGATTGGTTCGCTCTAGGGTTTCTGGAATCAACCACACAGTGACGAGATTGTTTGCATCATTGATTTCGCCCACTGTTAAGGAAACTCCATCTAGGCAGATAGATCCTTGATTCACAATGTATTTCGCTAGCTTTTCCGGCACGGTGATATCAAACTGTGCCCACTTTTCTCCGGGGGTCATTCCCACAACAGTTGCAACGCCATCGACATGACCCTGCACCATATGACCACCCATGCGGGTATTGAGTAGCGCTGCTAATTCAAGGTTTACTGCACTACCAACAGCTAACTGCGATAAAGAGGTAACCGCCAAAGTTTGAACCATCACATCTGCGGTAAAGGTATCGCCGGCAATTGAAGTTACGGTTAAACAAACGCCATTGACCGCAATGGAATCACCTAGTGCGATCTGAGAAATCAGCGCAGGTGCTGCGATAGTAAAGACCGCTGAGCTTTCGCCCTTATCGATAGCGGTGATGCGACCTAGCTCTGCAATAAGTCCGGTAAACATCACTCACCATTCCTTATGCGATAGACCGATTTAACATCCCCATCAAAAACCTGCGTACCTAGGTGATCCATACGCATCTGATCGGTAATAGTCGTTGGGTAATCAAAGGCAAACCAATGCTTTCCGGTACCCAGCAATGAAGGTGCCTGATACATGATTAATTCATCAAGTAAACAGCCATCCAACATCGCGCTACCTAGCGTTGGGCCCGCTTCAACAAAGACGTGATTAACCCCGAGTTCATTGAGTTTTTCAACTAGAAGATCTAGATCCTTGGATTTAACAACAACGGTTTGCGCTGCATCATCAAATACCTGTGCATCCTGTGGCAGCTCTTGCTCGCCACACACGATGCGGATTGGGTTGTGGGTGTAGCCAGCAAAATCTCCACGTGGAACTAGGTGTGGGTTATCTGCAATAACGGTGTTGGTGCCTACAAGAATTGCATCTGCTTGACGGCGCAGCATTTGTACATCGGCACGTGATGCTTCATTGGTAATCCACTTAGATGTTCCATCGGCTGCTGCAACCTTTCCATCCAGGGTTGCTGCAACCTTCCAGGTAAAGAATGGACGGTTCTTACGAATCTTCATCAGCCAGGCACGATTAGAAAGAGCTGCTTCATCCTTTAGCACACCTTCAATAACGGTGATGCCCGCTGCACGAAGTGCCGCTGCTCCCCCGGCTGCTTTTTCATTGGGATCGTTAACGGCAAAGACCACGGTTGAAATACCCGCATCGATAATTGCTTGAACACATGGACCGGTGCTGCCGGTGTGATTGCACGGTTCAAGGGTGACAACAATTGTTGAGCCCTTAGCTTTTTCGCCAGCTGCTTTAATCGCAACTACTTCGGCGTGATCTGTTGAATTCATTCGATCGTGGAAACCTTCGGCGATGATCGCTCCGGTCGTATCAATGATTACTGCGCCAACAATTGGGTTGGGCGCTGTCTTTCCTAAACCTTTTTCGGCAAGGGCAATGGCACGTTGCATCGCAACTGTGTAATCCATAATGGCCCCTAACTCTAGAAACGAGTTCTCGGGGTGGGTGCTAGAAACAATGCACAAAGAGGGTAGGCATGCGCCGACCCTTTGTTTGTTTTCTCTCATCCGGACTTTAACCGTCGGTCTCAGAGTTTCACTGAGTCAACCGATACCTGGCGGGTATCGGGTCGCGGACTTTAACCGC
>JACCDY010179207.1_pt1 | contig 16219 bp, 10 predicted proteins | sample 7446391 | NCBI WGS metagenome assembly JACCDY01 (sample SAMN15323451, study PRJNA562643) | freshwater metagenome | isolation source: river surface water | place: USA:Blue River Watershed | collected 2017-08-18
CAATCCCTTTATCGTGTAAATACCATAATTGCAAATTTGCTTTAGCCGTTTCGTCAATTCTTCCAAATTCATCCCTATAATCTTCAATCAGTTTAATCGCGCCTTGAGGTCTTGGACCCCAATCTCCAATTACTGATCCCGTTTCTTTGTCAATGACTATTAGTTTTGGAATGGCTTTACTTTTATTGGTTAGAAAATGATTCATTAGCGTTTCATTTTTATCACGCAATACCAATTTCATTTCTATCTTGCCATTAGATTCTATCTCCATTTTATGGAGAATAGGCAAAATTTGTGCGGCATCTCCACACCAACTTTCGGTAAGTACAAGCCAAATATAGCTTTTAGTTAATGACTTTAACTTAGCGCTATTCTCATCAGTAATGTGCATCGTTTTATCCAATCGTCGCATTCTAGATTCATTCAACTCGCTGTAATGTGTTCGTTCTTGGGTTTGTGCTACAGCAGTCGATTTACCCTCTTTCAACAAATCAGCCATTAATTTTCTGTATTCTAAATACGAATGACTTTGAAACAAAGCCTGAGCAATAAAGGTTTTCATAATTCAATTTTTTATACCACCGAAGGTAACTTTATAAAGTTAGTGAGAAAGTGACATTTATTACCAACATCTACTCAATCCTTTCAAATAATTTTTAAAACACTATTTCAAAAAATCAGAATATAACTATATTTGCAGCAAATAACTCAACGAACTCATGAAATACAATAGAATTCTTCTGAAATTAAGTGGCGAAGCTTTAATGGGCGATTTAAATTACGGAATTGACCCGAAAAGATTAGCAGAATATGCTGACGAAATCAAACAAATTCATGATAAAGGAGTGGAAATTGCCATTGTAATTGGAGGTGGAAATATCTTTAGAGGCGTTGCTGGAGTGAGTTCAGGAATGGATCGCGTTCAAGGCGATTATATGGGAATGTTAGCAACCGTAATTAACGGAATGGCTTTGCAAGGCGCTTTGGAAGACAAAGGAATGAAAACGCGTTTGCAAACTGCTTTAAAAATGGAATCTATTGCAGAGCCCTATATCAAAAGAAGAGCCGTTCGTCACTTGGAAAAAGGAAGAATTGTAATCTTTGGAGCGGGAACAGGAAACCCTTATTTTACAACGGATACTGCCGCAGTATTACGTGGAATTGAAGTCAATGCCGATGTGATTTTAAAAGGAACTCGTGTGGATGGAGTGTATGATTGCGATCCGGAGAAAAATGCGAGTGCTGTTAAATTTGATTACATCTCTTTTGAAGATGTGTTAAGCAAAGGATTGAATGTAATGGATACCACAGCCTTTACTTTAAGTCAGGAAAATGAATTACCAATTGTAGTTTTTGATATGAACAAAGAAGGCAACCTAATTAAAATTTGCGAAGGCGAAAACATAGGAACTGTAGTTAACATTTAATAAAAAAACAGAATCAACTTCTTAGATATTTAGACCAAAAGGATCTGAAAATCTGAAAAATAAATAATCTGAAAAATGACTGAAGAAATTGAATTTATATTAGATAGCACTAAAGAATCTATGGAAGGTTCTATAGAGCATTTAGGAAAGGCTTTTGTGAATATCCGTGCTGGAAAGGCTTCTCCAGCCATGTTAGGAAGTGTATTTGTAGACTATTATGGTTCGGCTACACCTTTATCACAAGTGTCTAAAATCAGTATTCCTGACGCAAGAACGATTACGTTACAGCCTTTTGAAAAAAACATGTTACAAGCAATTGAAAAAGCAATTATGATTGCTAATTTAGGCTTCAACCCAATGAATAATGGAGATGTAATTATCATTAGCGTACCGCCTTTAACAGAAGAAAGACGACGTGAATTAGCAAAACAAGCCAAGGCGGAAGCAGAAGATGCTAAGATTGGCGTTAGAAATGCACGTAAAGATGCCAATACCGATATCAAGAAATTAGAAAAAGACGGAACTTCGGAAGACGTTTGTAAAAGCGCTGAAGACGAGGTTCAGAACTTAACTAATGCTTACATCAAAAAAATCGACGAACTTCTTGCAGAAAAAGAAGTAGAAATTATGAAAGTGTAAGGTTCGCCTATATATAAAATTAAAATCCGTCTGAGTTGTCAGGCGGATTTTTTTTATCTGTACTTTTGTTTTACTTAAAGTAGTTTTTATGAAATATTGGTATTGGTTTCTTTTAGTATGTTCGTTTTCGATGCAAGCACAATTTCAATTGAATGGGATTGTGAAAGATGCTGAAAATGCTAAAGCGCTTCCATTTGCATCTATTTCTACTCCTTCGGGTCAAAACACCATTTCAGATGTAGATGGAAAATTTACCATTACCACATTAGCTCCTATTCGTGAATTTACCATTTCTTATATAGGATACGACAAAAAAATAACTTTGGTTGAAAATGGCAAATCATTTTACATGATTGCATTGCAACAAAACACCAATAATTTACAAGAAGTTCTTATTCCGAGAGAAAATCCTGCAGTAGCCATTATTAGAAAAACGATTGCTTTAAAAACCCAAAATAATCCCGAAAAACGAATTCCATCTTTTGAATTCAAATGCTACAATTCGCTTGTAATTACGGCCAATCCCGATTCTATCAGTGCTAAAATTGACACTTTAATCACCAATAAAAAAAATGTCAAAATAGATTCTTCGAATTACAAATTCAAGAAAATGATTCAGCACCAACATTTGTTTCAAACCGAGAAAGTTTCGCTGTTCCAATTTAAAAACAACCATTTAAAAGAAACCATATTGGGCTCTAAAATGGCAGGATTAAAGCAACCTATTTATGAAATATTGGGATTTAAACTGCAATCCTTTTCCATTTATGATTCGGATTACGAATTATTTGAAACCAAATACAACAGTCCTATTGCAAACGATGCGCTAAAGGAATACAAATACCAATTACTCGATTCAATTGAAATTGAAGACAGAAATGTGTACCTAATTCATTTTAAAAACAAGAAAAAAAACAGAGCACAAGGGCTCGAAGGCGTTCTATATATTGATCAAAATACATATGCAATTGCTAAAGCAGTAATGCGCATCAAAGGTGTTTTAGATATTAGTGGCACGCATGAATTTAATTTTCTGCCTCAAGAAAATATCTGGTTTCCTTCTAAAAAATCATTTAAAATCGTAAAAGGAAATAACGACGATGATTTGAAACTTCTGGGTGGTACTATCCAATTTGAAGGGGATACCGAAAAAGACTTTAAACCAAGAAAAAAAGGGGCTTCCGATTTTATTTATTTGTTTTCAAAAAGTGCCAATTTCGAAATTCAATTGAATCAACCCATCGAATTAAAAAAAGGGGCAATTGCTTTAGAAATCAGCAAAGAAGCTAGTGAAAGAAAAGACGAATTTTGGAATACCTATCGAAAAGACAGTTTAGACATTCGAAGTAAACGCACCTATACTGTTTTGGACAGCATTGCCAAAAAAAATAATTTAGAGCTAAAAATTACTTTAGGTCGCCGACTAATTAACGGCTTTATTCCTGCCGGACCAATTGATTTTGATCTTCGAAAATTTTTTAGCTATAATAACTATGAAGGATTTCGAGTTGGCCTTGGTGGAACAACCAACGATCGCTTTTCTAAAACCATTCGCATAGAAGGGTATACGGCCTATGGAACCAAAGACGGCACTTTTAAATACAATTTAGGAATTGGAACACGACTCAGTGAACCTACTAATTCTTGGATTGGAATAGCCTATACAGATGATGTTCGGGAAATTGCAAGTACAGTCTATGCAATTGATAAACGCGGATTTAAAATCTATGATCCACGACCTTTTAATATTAGCACTTTCTACAATTACAAAAATTGGAAGGCCTATATTGAAACCAAATTGATCCCAAAAACAGAAAGTATTTGGGAAGTCGCTAGAGCAAAAGTGGAACCGAAATTTGGCTACAGTTACCTAGTAAATGGTAAATCGTATACCAATTACAACATGACAACCGCAATGGTTTCTTTAAAATGGAGTCCGTTTAGTGACTATATGCAAACCCCAACAGGAAGAGTTGAAGTAGAAAAACGATTCCCCAACTTCACTTTTCAGTTGACAAAATCGATCGCTAGCGGCGAATTAAACGATTTCTCATTTGGTAAAATTGACCTGAAAACCGAATATGAAAAAAAACAGCTCAACGGACAAAAAACAAGTATACTGATTCAAGGAGGCTATACTTTTGGAGATTTACCAATAACCCATTTGTATAGTATTTCTCCAAATAATATTACCAAGGAAACAATTATGCAACGTATTACCATAGCGGGTAAAAACAGTTTTGAAACGATGTATTACAACGAATTTTTCTCAAGTGAATACTTGTATTTTCAAATTAAACACGGCTTCCAACGCATCACACTTTTCAAAAAAGTAAAACCTTCATTTGTATTTGTAACCCGAATGGCCTGGGGAAATTTAAATCATGCTGAGCGCCATAATGGTTTAGATTTCAAAACACTAAATCAAGGATACTTTGAATCAGGGGTTGAATTAAACCAAATTTATAAAGGATTAGGGCTCGTTGGTTTTTATCGCTACGGCCCAAATGGGTTACTAAAATTGGAAGATAACATAGCTATCAAATTGAGCTACATTTTAGACTTAGGGTTTTAAAATCAATACTGAAGGAACGCCGCTTAACCAATCGCTTTGAGAATCCACTAACGATTTCCAGCTTTCAAGACTAATGATCATAATATCTTGTGAAGCTAAGAACTCTTTCTTCATGGTGTCTTCTTCCATTAAATGAATGTTATTTGGATATTTATTTTCCAAGGATTCAACAGCACTTTGCACTACAAAATTAGATGGGATATCGTCATTCACATCAAAAATTTCAATTTTTGAATTGTTATTGAAGATTAATTTTTGTGCATAATCAAATAAGAAAGAATCTTCAGAGGAAAAAATAGGAATAAAAACGCGGTTCACATTTTGCAAGTCTTTATCAATTAAAATACCCAATGGCATTTTAGTTTTCGAGATAATTTGGCGGGTTCTTTCATCAAAAGGAGAATTTTCAAAAAGTCCTTCTTTACCAGTAAACTTGTCAATTAAACGATCTGGATTAATAATTCGAGTAGTAAATCCAATTACTTTTCCCAAAAGAGTTCCTTCAAAAATCGATTTTCCTAAACCAACCAACAACAAATCGTAATCTCCTTGATTTGCCACATCAGCAATTTCAGTTTCAATATCCTTGGTAGCTTTAAACAAAGTGTCAATTTCTTGATTTAGAGTTTTGGACTCTTCAAGTAAGCTAACAAAGCTCTCTTTTTCAATTTCTTCGGTATTGAAAGTATGCATTTCATCACTGAGATACAAATGCATGGCGGTAACTGAAGTTGCCTTTTTTTGTTTTTTAGTTAAACTGTTAGCCAAACGCAATAATGATTTTCCTTTTTCATCATTCCCAAATGAAATCAACACCTTATACTTGTTGCTGTTGACAATTATTTCTGGCACTTCGGTCTCTTTATCTTTAAAAACAAAATTGATAAAATCTAGGGCGGGTCCGGTCATAAATGTGGTAACCAAAGCCATAATCACCATCATGGTAAAAACCTCCGGCGTTAATACTTCCAATTCTAAACCAATGTTTAACACAATCAATTCCATCAATCCTCTGGTATTCATCAAAGCACCAATAGTCAAACTATCTCTCCAAGATTGCCCAACAAATTTGGCTGCCAAAGCACTACCTAAAAATTTTCCTACTACAGCCACCAAAATAATAAACCCAGTTACTTTCCATAAATACGGATCGTTAATCAAACCGATTTGAGTTTTTAACCCTGTGAAAACAAAGAACAAAGGCAATAATAAAATCAAGGAAACGTCTTCTACTTTTTCAATAAAAATAGTTCTGAATTTGGTCACATCCGGCATAATTGCACCCGTCATAAATGCGCCAAACAAGGCATGAATTCCAATTACTTCGGTAGCATAGGATGAAATAATCAAGGTGAGAAAAAAGATAGCAACAACCGGTTTTACTAAGGTATCTTTAGAGCCGTACAATTCACCTATACGTTTCAAAAAAGGTTTTACTACAAACAACATAGCCAATACGTACAACACGGCTAAACCAATAATATAGAGTGAACTTACAAAGGTTCCGGCTTTCACAATTGCAATTACGACAGCCAATAAACTCCAGGCTGTAATATCATCGGCGGCGGCACATGTGATAGCTATCGCTCCTAAACGCGTTTTTTGTAGTCCCCTTTCTTGAACTATTCGAGCCAAAACCGGAAAGGCCGTAATACTCATGGCGATTCCCATAAAAAGAGCAAAAGATAGAAATTTTACGCCTTCAGGAGCAAAACGATCATATACAAAATAAGCCAAACCAATTCCCAATGCAAAAGGGAAAATAATGCTGGCGTGACTAATTACTACGGCTTCATTAGCTTTGTTTTTGAGTACTTTCAAGTCCAATTCCATCCCAATTACAAACATGAACAGTATTAGCCCTATTTGACTTAAAAATTTTAAATTACCAAGAGAAGCTACAGGGAATAAAGTGTTGGAAAATTCAGGAAAATACATTCCTAATAAGGAGGGTCCCAATACAATTCCGGCAATGATTTCGCCAATTACTGTGGGTTGGCCAATTTTTTTAAATACCCAACCAAAAAAACGGGCTGCAATAATGATAGTAACAATTTGTGCCAAAAGAATCGCTAAAGGATCTTGTAAATTATGTATGATAGAGTCTATGAAATCATTCCATGACCCATTTTGACTTGCTGTAGTAGTTATTTCTTTATTTCCTTCAAGAAATTTTCCCTCTGATATTATCCAATAAATCAAAGCTGAAAACCCACCAGTTACCGCAATGTAGAATGCTCCGTTTTTATAATTTTTCATACTACTTAACCCAATTTATTCTGCACAAAGATGTAAAAATCAAATATAGCAATTATAATAGGAATACAAATAGTAACCTAAATTTAATCTTACATAAAATACAATTCCAAAAAGACCAAAATCAACCCACTTTACTTACCTTTGCAACGCTTAAAAAACAAATTAATGATCAAGTGGTTTAGTTTAGGTTTTTGGGAATTGTTTGCCCGAATCGTCCTAAGAAATAGGATTTTAATGTTATCCATCGTGGTACTTATTACAGGATTGTTGGCTACCCAATGGAAAAATATTCATTTCAGCCATACCGAAGCCAATATGTTGCCAGACGACAATGTGGTCAATGTTGAGTATAATGCATTCCTAAATAAATTTGGCGAAGAAGGAAACCTCATCATTATTGGTATCAAAGACGATGCGATTTTTACGCCTAAAGCGTTTGCTTCTTGGACCCAATTAATGAATCAACTCAAAAAAGACCAAGCCGTTGATTTAGCTATTTCGATAAACGATTTGCAACAATTACAGCGCAATGATTCGCTTGAAAAATTTGAGTTAGTCCCATTTGTGGATCCTACGAAAACGGTAAACCAAGCCTATCTCGCTCAAATTAAAAAAACACTTTTTGCCGATTTGCCATTTTACGAAGGGCTGCTTTTTAATAAAAAATCAGGTAGTATTCGCTCGGCAATTTATTTGGATAAAAAAATTGTGAATACGCCTGCGCGAAAAGATTTTGTTCTAGAACGCTTGGTTCCTGCGGTAGAAGCTTTTGAAAAAGAAACCAATATTGATTTACGCGTTTCGGGCATGCCCTACATTAGAACCTTAAATGCCGCAACAATTGTCAAAGAAATTGGGCTTTTCATAGGCGCTTCTTTATTAGTCACTTCTTTACTTTTCTTTTTCTTTTTTAGAAGTTTTAGAGCCACATTAATCTCAATGATTATTGTAATTATTGGTGTGATGTGGTCGTTTGGTTTCTTGGGACTATTCAACTATGAAATTACGGTTTTAACGGCATTAGTTCCATCATTAATCATTGTCATCGGAATTCCGAATTGCATTTTCTTGACCAATAAATACCATCAAGAATACAAAGTACACGGCAATAAAGCCAAAGCCCTGCAAAGGGTTACCACCAAAATTGGTATGGCGACCTTAATGACCAATGTTACTACAGCAATTGGTTTTGCGACTTTTGTAGCCTCAAATAACGAACTTTTATTAGAATTTGGTGTTGTCACTTCCATCAATATTATTGGGCTCTTCTTTTTGTGTATTATCGTAATTCCTATTTTTCACAGTTATATTCCTGCTCCAAAAGACCGACATATCAAACATTTAGATCGTGGCTCGGTAAAACGTTTTATGGACTGGATTTTACGCAATGTCAAATACAATCGCTTTTCAATTTATGTAGCTTCAATAGCTTTACTTGTTTTTGGAATTATAGGGGTTTTCCAAATGCGTATTTCGGGAAGTTTGATTGAAGACATGCCTAAAAAAGAACCCTTTTTTGAAGACATTGTTTTCTTCGAAAAAGAATTTGACGGCGTAATGCCTTTGGAAATCATGATCGACACCAAACGCAAAAAAGGGGTGATGAAATTATCCGTGCTCAAGCGAATGGAAGAATTGGAACAAACCATTGAGGAAATTCCGGAATTGTCTAAAACAATGTCAATTGTCAATTTAGTCAAATATTCGAAACAAGCCTATTACAACGGTAATCCTGAATATTACGAATTACCCACTTCACAAGAGCAAACTTTTATTTTATCGTATGCCAAAAATGCGACCAAAAACAACAAAGACAATTTGATGAAGAGTTATGTGGACTCCACCGGACAATATGCCCGAATTACCACTTTTATGCGTGATGAAAACGGAGGTAAGATTCCTGAAATCGAAGCTGAGATTAGAAAAGAAGCTGATAAATTATTTCCACCCGATCGCTATCATGTAACGATAACCGGAAAAGCCTTGGTGTTCCAAAAAGGAACAGGTTATCTTTTAGACAACTTACTTTCGTCTTTGCTTTTTGCTTTTTTCTTAACGGCATTGTTAGTCGCTTTTATGTTCCGATCGTTCAAAATGGTATTGGTTTCTATCATTCCTAATTTGTTACCCTTGTTGTTAACGGCTGGAATTATGGGCTTTTTGGATATTCCGTTAAAACCTTCAACCATTTTAGTTTTCGGAATTGCCTTTGGACTTTCGGTCGATGATACGCTGCGCTTTTTGGCTCAATACCGAGAGGAATTAAGGAAAAACAATTGGAAAATACGCAAGTCGGTATATGCGACTTTTAACGAATCTGGCTTGAGTATGTTTTATACTTCGATTGTATTATTTTTTGGCTTTTCGGTATTTATGCTGTCGAGTTTTGGGGGAACGATTGCTTTGGGCGGACTTATTTCTTTAACTTTATTGTTTGGGATGTTATCCAATTTAATGTTGTTACCGGCATTAGTATTGACGTTGAACAAAACATTAGCTAATGAACAGGAATTCATCGAGCCAAAAATTGACATTATTGAACATTCAGACGAAGAGATAGACAAGCTCGAAAAACACGAACTCTAGCCCCGATAGCAGCGACATCCTTTTCCTTTTTTCTTGAAAAAGTAAAAGATAAAGCGGATAGCGGGAAATAGCTTCTCTAAAAAAACAAAAACAATTATATTTGCAGCTCAGAAAAGCTGATTTTTAATACCAATTTTATACAAATGAAACACACAAAAGTTAAAGACTTACTAAACAGTACCACAACACTTCAAGAAGTAAATGCAAAAGGATGGGTAAGAACTTTTAGAAACAATCAATTTATTGCGTTGAACGATGGTTCGACAATTAACAATATTCAATGTGTGGTGGATTTTGAAAATACGCCTGAAGATATCCTAAAACGCATCACAACAGGAGCATCGGTTTCGGTTACAGGTAGTTTAGTAGAAAGCAAAGGTGCGGGTCAGAAATACGAAATTCAAGTGGCCAAATTGGAAATCTTAGGCGATTCAGACGCAGAGAAATTCCCAATGCAACCCAAAAAACACTCTTTGGAATTCTTGCGTGAAAATGCACATTTAAGAGTGCGAACTAATGCTTTTGGTGCGATTATGCGAGTGCGTTCGGTATTAGCACATGCGGTACATACTTATTTTCAAGAAAAAGGTTTTGTGTATGTGAATACGCCAATCATCACTGGATCAGATGCAGAAGGAGCCGGCGAAATGTTCAAAGTAACCGCTTTGCCTTTTGACAATACACCAAGAACCGAAGACGGAAAAGTAGATTACAAAAAAGACTTTTTTGGAAAAGAAACCAACTTAACGGTTTCTGGACAATTAGAAGGCGAAACCTTTGCCATGGCTTTGGGCCAAATTTATACTTTCGGTCCTACTTTTAGAGCTGAAAACTCGAATACGTCTCGTCACTTGGCTGAATTCTGGATGATTGAACCTGAAGTAGCGTTCAATGATTTGGATGACAATATGGACTTGGCTGAAGATTTTATTCAGTACGTAATTAAATACACCATGGACAAATGTCCAGACGATTTGAAATTCTTAGAAAGTCGTTTGTTAGATGAAGAAAAACAAAAACCACAAGCGGAACGTAGCGAAATGGCGTTGTTAGACAAATTAAACTTTGTGTTAGAAAACAATTTCAAACGTGTTTCGTATACCGAAGCGATCGAAATTTTAAGAGAATCGACTCCGAATAAAAAGAAAAAATTCAGTTATATCATTGACGAATGGGGTGCCGATTTACAATCGGAACACGAGCGTTATCTAGTGGAAAAACACTTCAAATGTCCGGTAATTTTATTTGATTATCCTGCCAATATTAAAGCATTCTATATGCGTTTGAACGAAGACGGCAAAACGGTTCGCGCCATGGACATCCTTTTCCCAGGTATTGGAGAAATCGTGGGAGGTTCGCAACGTGAGGAACGTTATGATGTCTTGGTTGAAAAAATGAAAGCCTTAGGCATTGACGAAGAAGAATTATGGTGGTACTTGGATACACGCCGATTCGGATCGGCAGTACACTCTGGTTTCGGACTTGGATTTGAACGTTTGGTGTTGTTTGTAACCGGTATGACGAATATTCGTGACGTGATTCCTTTCCCAAGAACACCGATGAATGCAGAATTCTAGAAAGTTAATTTGTGGATTTGGTTATCTGTAAATTGGATTAACAAATAACCAAATCGTCAAATAACCAAATTAAAATAAATGCTAAAGCAATTCCTAAATCTCAAATTAACCCAGAAATTATCTCCACAACAAATTCAGTTGATGAAGTTAATTCAGTTGCCTACGCAAGCCTTTGAGCAACGTTTATTGGAAGAAATGAACGAAAACCCAGCGCTCGAAGCCGGTAAAGAAGAAGAGGAATATGTAAATGACGAGTTTGAAACGGAAGACTATGACGATTATGATGAGGCCGAATCAGAACGTGTCGACGCCGAAGAAATCAATATCGACGACTATTTAAGCAACGACGATACTCCGGATTATAAAACCCAAACTAATAATTACAGCGATGACGATGAAGATCACGATGCGCCTTTTGCCGCACCGATTAGTTTTCATCAAGATTTAATCAACCAACTCAATACCTTTATTTTAAACGAGAATGACCGAGAAATTGCGGAATTCCTGGTGGGAAGTATTGACGACATGGGCTACATTCGCAGAAGCATATCTGATATTGTAGACGATTTGGCTTTTACCCAAGCGGTTTACACAGATGAAAAAACCGTAGAACGCCTGATGCATGTGATTCACGAGTTAGAACCTTCTGGTGTAGGCGCGCGCGATTTGCAAGAATGTTTGTTGTTGCAACTCAAACACAAAACCCCAGCCGAATATATCGAGCTGGCTACTGATATTATCGAAAATCAGTTTGATGCCTTTACCAAAAAACATTACGACAAACTTGTACAAAAATACAACGTCTCTAACGACCAACTGAAAAAAGCAATTCACGAAATTGAAAAACTAAATCCAAAACCAGGAGGCTCGTTTACCGGTAACAACAAAGTAACCGAAAATATAGTCCCTGATTTTGCTATCCGAATTGTGGAAGGTAAATTGGAATTGAGTTTGAATGGCCGTAATGCTCCTTCGCTTCATGTCTCTAGAGATTACCAAGAAATGTTGCAAACCTACAAAGTGTCGAAAGATAAATCGACACAGCAAAAAGAAGCGGTGCAGTTTATTAAGCAGAAATTAGATTCGGCCAAATGGTTCATTGATGCGATTCGCCAACGTCAAGAAACGCTTTATGTAACCATGAATGCGATTATGCATTACCAAGAAGACTTCTTTTTAGAAGGCGACGAAACCAAGTTGAAACCGATGATTTTGAAGGATATCGCAGATATAGTTGGTTTGGATATTTCGACGATTTCTCGGGTGGCCAATAGCAAATATGTAGAAACGCCTTATGGGACTAAATTGATCAAAGAGTTTTTCTCGGAAGCGATGAAAAATGATCAAGGCGAAGATGTTTCGACTTTGGAAATCAAAAAAATATTACAAAACGTCATTGAAGAAGAAGACAAACACAAACCGCTACCCGACGATCAATTGGCTGACATTCTAAAAGAAAAAGGCTATCCGATTGCTCGAAGAACGATTGCCAAATACCGCGAACAACTAGATATTCCTGTGGCGAGGATGCGAAAAAAAATGTAATTAGTAAATAAAAAAATACTTCTTGAGTAAAAATTAATATCTTTGATACTCAAAATCAAATACTTAAACCCTATTTAAGCTAATTATTAATCCTAAATCTACCCCCAAAACGCCTATGAAAAATCCATAGTTTATCCTCTGTTTATTAGAATCGTTTCGAATTCTAATCGCTTTAATTAGCAAAAATCAATAACAAATTCAGTTTAAAATTCCTGTTTTATGAAAATATAAAATAGTGAATCACATTGCGTTTACATAAAACCTAAGCAACTGAATTGGGCGGAGTACTCTAACCTAATTTCTAAAATCTTCGTTCAAAATGGCTTTGAAAGCAAAAGAAAAATGTAGAAAAATGAGAAAAATATACCTATTGCTAGTACTGTGCACTTTTATCCTTTCTTGCACATCAAATGATGAATCAGAATTAGTTACGAACAACACAATTTTAACCTCTAAAGACAGTATTAAACATGAAATTTCTTTACTAATTGGAAAGACAATTATAGATAAAAATGCTAGAGAAGAATTTCTAAAAATAACAGCAGCCATTAATGATAACAGAAACTCCATTTCATTAGCTGCATTATTAAATTCAACTGAAAATATATCAGTTCATGAAAAAAGAATGATCCAGTCTAAATACCAGAATAAATCTGTTGCTGTTTCCTTTTTTAAGGAACGCTTTAATTATGTTCTGAATTCTGAAAAGAAAAACACCCCTGCAATTAATAATTTAAAGGGCAAAAATTCAACAACTAACAAAGGTATTTCTTCTTTATTGAACGAACTTGCAAAGGAGAATTTAGAAATTGTCATTCCTTATTTTGAAGACTTCGATATGAACACCTCGAATGAAATATCAGTAACTTTTGATCCAGAGATTAGAGATGATTGGAATGTAGGAACTAAATTTGAGTTCAATGATCAAGATGCGCTTTTATCGGAGGCAGATGTGATTATTGATGATGATTATGCATATGAAAACAACACTCTTTTCATTCGAAGTATTCCTGATTATGTTATTGAAGATAGAGTTTATGTAGCACCAATTCCTGATGTAAATACATCTATAATTGCTGGAAACGATCCTTATATAACTCCAGGAAGTCAGTTTTGGCTTACTCAAAATACTGACCATACAAAAATATCACAAAACGATGTACTATTGGTGACCATTCCAAAAATCAAAATGAACGGGCATCTTGGGAATATGTTTACATCCAATCTTATTAGTATAGTACGTGGCTCTGGTGATATCGCAACGAATTCAGATCCCAATTCAGGATTCTTGGCAAATTCACACGATGTAATTTCATACTTTGAAATCAGTAAACACAATGCAAGAAAAAAAAATTGGGTAGATTTAAATGCTACATTTGATGGAGATTGGGATGTTCATGAAGCATCACAACAAATCGTTTTTATGAACCATAAAAGAAATGCTTACAATGAGGAAGACTCCAAACTTTCAGCTACTGTAGCAATTGGTTTTGATAAAACTACCAATACCATAACATACGACCCGAAATTCAATTTGGAATGGAAGTTGAATAGTAAGCAAAATTCAAAAATCAGATTTCATACAGAACTGAGTCGAAGGGATGTTTTATCCCATTTATTTGGAGACTTTTTTGGGAATGGAGTACATATTGAAGAAAGTGTTAATAAGCCTTACTCAATACGATCCGCTGGAATATTTCAATATTACTTCAAAGCACATTTAACTAAAATAGACTAAACCATGAAAAAAATTCTAATTTACACAATATTCTTTTTTTCAATATGTGTATCAGCTCAAAATTCTAACTACAGTTTGAAATACAATTACGGACTAAACATTGCTTTAAATTCGGAATTAATAGGAGTGTGTACAGATTGTAACGCCAATACAATTGGAACCGTTGGCAATCTTGAACTTGAATACAAAATATCTCCAGCAGAAAATTTAGGATTTGGAATAACCATGACTGATAACAAAAACCAAAATGAGTTTTTAAAAGATTTTTTATCAAATTACGACTTGGAAAGAAAAACTACCTTTATTGAATTGTATTACAAAAAAGACCTACTCAGTACAAAAAAACTATTTATAATTGGTGGAATTGGGCTCATGAATATTTATAGCGAAAAAGTAAAAAACAATACATATAGTAATGACAAACTCCTTTCTGAACCAGGAATTACTTTTGGTGTTGAATATTACCTATTGAAAAAATTAAATTTTGAATTTGGGATTCATTCCAAAATCTACTGGACTCCTTTTAATGATGGAATTCAAAACATAGGAATTGCACCAGTCATAAAATACAATTTTTAAACAAAAAAAGGGAAAACCAATGGTTTTCCCTTTTTTATTTTGAATGAAGTACGTTTACTATTCTTGACTTTTTTTCATGGCATGAAAATAAGCGGCACGACTTAAAGGCTCGTATTCTTCTGTTTCGCCTAACATTACTAATTTATCATTATCGGTTTTTCTAAAACTGTAATTGGCTAGATTTCCTGTTTGCGTACAAACTGCATGTACTTTGGTCACATATTCGGCAGTAGCCATAAGAGCGGGCATCGGTCCAAAAGGATTTCCTTTAAAATCCATATCCAATCCAGCCACAATCACTCGAACACCTCGATTGGCCAAATCATTACAAACACGTACAATTTCGTCATCAAAAAACTGAGCTTCATCGATGCCTACCACATCACAACCTTGAGCCAAAATCGCAATATTGGCTGCAGCCGGAACTGGAGTAGAACGAATTTCATTGGAATCATGAGACACTACCATTTCGTCGTGGTAACGGGTGTCGACAGCTGGCTTGAAAATTTCGACTTTTTGTTTGGCAAATTGAGCGCGTTTTAATCGGCGAATTAATTCCTCTGTTTTACCCGAAAACATGGAGCCACAAATGACTTCAATCCAACCAAATTGTTCTTTATGATTTACTGTATTTTCGAGAAACATGGTGCAGTTGTATAACTTAAAAAATGAATCGTTTTTTTCCTTTGTAAGCGTATAAATTGAATGTAAAATTTTATACTTTTACGTGTTTCCAAATGTAAAAAAAATTTTCAAAGGACTGTCCCAAGTTTACCGAAATAAAAACAAAAAAAAGAACACGCAAACCAAACCACCTAGATCATATAATTTACATCAAATGAAAAAAAGATTGGAAGCCGATTTAATCAGCATTGCACACCGAATTTTACAATTAAAGAATAAATCTGATATCAATCAATTGTATCTGGAAACACAAAAATTATATGAAAAATTAGCGGTATTGCGTTTTGTAGACGATCACTTTGGCGACAGCAAACCGACCATTGGACAAGCTGAAATTGAAGCAAAAATTGCAACGGCATTCGAAGCAATTGAAAATGAAGAGCCTGTTGCTATAACCATAGAAGAAATTGAAATTCCTGAATTAGAAACTATTCCCGAATTGATTTTGGAAGAAGAAGAACAAGAGGAAATCACTGAAATGGAAGAACCTGTTTTTGAAGAAGAGGAAGATTTAGAAACCTTAGAAGATGAGGTGGAGGAAGAAGAAATCGAAGCGGCATTTGTTCCTGCTTTTGAATTAGAAAAAGAGGAAGAAGTTGAGGAAGAAATC
>JACCDY010040407.1_pt1 | contig 16214 bp, 13 predicted proteins | sample 7446391 | NCBI WGS metagenome assembly JACCDY01 (sample SAMN15323451, study PRJNA562643) | freshwater metagenome | isolation source: river surface water | place: USA:Blue River Watershed | collected 2017-08-18
CCGTGTTGGACAAAGAATCGATCATTGAAGACCCATCGAGCGCCATATACCGCACTGATTCCAATGCCACTGAAATGCAAATTGTTCAAATAGCGTTGGCGCAAAAAGGTAAAATCCGTCCAACAAATCACTGCTCCTGCCCCCACTCCGCCGTACAAATCCAAGCGCGATTTCAATTTTGGAAATTGAAACACCGTTCCGCGCTTTTCCAATTGTACGCGGATATAATTCATCCCGTTACTATGGTGAAAATCCATGAATTGTCGCTTATACAACAATGAATCTCCATTGAAAATGCCTGTGTACTGGGCTATTTCCTCTGGGTCCGTCATGCGGTAATAATCTGATGCGGAAGATGGGTCAATGCTTCCGGTAATGGTAACATTCTGCGTTCCCGTAAACCGGTACTTGTGGTGATCATATCCCAAAGACAAAAACCAATTGTTCTTCAGCTCCTGCCCCATTCTAAAATTAAACTGTGGCACAGAAAAATCATGAAGTCTAAAATACTGCTCTGTCTTGGCAGGCATGTCATTGGCTTTTACATCAAACAGGGTAAAATCATAGCGGCTGCTTTGAAAATGAATGTCAGATGGTGCGTAAAAATTCCTATGATATCCCCAATAAATGTAGGACTCCCGGCCTTCCCTCCCTGTCTGCTCAGGGGTTTGAGCAAGAACATAAAATGGCATAAAAAACAACAAATATGGAATAAGCTTTTGCATGTGTGAAAAATAGTTTTGTGCAAATTAAAACAACCATGGAACTGAATACGGTAGAAATTGGAAAAAACGGCGAATATCAGGCCGTTGAATTCTTAAAAGAAAATGGCTTTCGCATTCGAGAGCAAAATTGGCGCTTAGGAAAATTTGAAATTGATATCATTGCGGAGAAAGAAAACGACATTGTTTTCTTTGAAGTAAAAACGCGCAATGGGTTTGAAGTGCCCGCAGACCGTATTGTTCAGGGACAACAAAAAACCAGGATCATGAAGAGTGCGCACGCCTACATTCAGCGGTATAAAATTGTCAAGGAGCCGCGATTTGACCTCATCACCATCTTTGGAAGTGGGCCCAAAATGCGCATCTCTCACATTGAATCTTACTTTTATCCGCTATTGATTTCGGCTCGCTCGCTCTAGATTGACTAATTTTGCCAAAATTATTTTTCATGGCAAGAATTACATCTCGTTCATCCAGTGGAGGTCAAGCGCCCAAAGGTCGCAGAAGCCGCGGTGACCAAAAACCAAAATTTAACGCAGACAAGCCTGAAAAAGACTTTGTTAAAAAAGACAACAAAAAACCTGGAGATGGTCCACGTGACAGAAAACGTCCTTCGGGTGATCGCCCTGTAAAAAGTGGTCCTGGTTTCAAAAAGCCCTTTGACAAGTCTCGCCCTCCCCGCGATGGAGAAGCGCCTCGTCGCAGACCAGAGGGGGAGCGCACTTCAACGGATCGTCCAAAAAGAGGTGGCGCTGCGTTCACGCCCCGCGATGGGCGTTCAGGATCAGATAGGCCTTTCAAAAAATTTGAATCCAATGGCCCAACGCGCAGAAAACGTTTTGATAAACAAGAGGAAACAGAACAGAAGCCGCGCTTTAGAAAAAGCACCAAAGAATTGGATACTGATTTCACACCCAAAAAAGCATTCATCTCCCGAGCGGAACGCGATGGGCAAATCAGATTGAACAAATACTTATCCATGGCAGGGGTAGCATCTAGACGTGACGCTGACGAGCTGATTGGTTTGGGTTTGATTACCGTCAATGGAAAAGTAGTAACCGAATTGGGATTGAAAATCGATCCACAAAAAGATTTGGTGAAATACGATGACCGCGTCATCCGAGCAGAACAATACCGTTATGTATTGTTGAATAAACCAAAAGGATTTATTTGCACCATGGATGACCCAAAGGGTCGTGAGACAGTGATGGATTTGGTGAGATCCGCTTGTGCTGAGCGCATCTATCCCGTTGGAAATCTTGACAAAGACACTACGGGTTTGTTGCTTTTTACCAATGATGGCGAAATGGCCAAACGATTGACCGCTCCCAAAAATGATTACGCCAAATTGTACCATGTTGAATTAACGGAAAAAATTTCCCAAAAAGATTTGGCGCAATTGCTGGATGGTGTGTCATTAGAAGATGGATTTATCAAAGCAGAGCAAGTCGCATTTGTAGATGCGGATACGGACAAAAAACAAGTTGGGATACGCATCCATAGTGCCAAAAATCGTGTTGTTCAGCGCATGTTTGAAAAATTGGGATACCGTGTCAAGAAACTAGACCGCGTGATGTTTGCTGGCTTAACCAAGAAAGATCTTACCAGAGGCCGATATAGACACTTAACCCCAGCAGAAGTAGGATTCTTGAAAATGATTCGATAAGATGTTTGCATTGGTAGCCCCAACCATACGCCCTGTCATTCATTTCTTTGAGGATTGGATGGTGATTGTACTGTTGGTGCTATTGTCCATGTCTGCCTATTTCAATGTGGTGTATCCTACCAAAATGAAAAATGTTTTCAAGGCTTTTCGTAGCGATATTGCCATGAGACAATTTATGCGTGAAGAAACCAATGTACCTCGACCGTATCTCTTCTTAACGTTCCAACACGCCCTTTTGATGGGGTTAATGTGGGTATTGTTTTATCAATCCTTTATTCACTCTGTTGTTTTACCCTGGTGGGTTTCATTGACTAGCGCGTTGTGCATACTTGCGATCTATGGATTAAAGTGGATCTCTTTTCAATTGGTCAAATGGTTCAGTGAAGGGGATTACACTCTTTCAGAATACCAATACCGAACATTTGCCACCAACCGGCTATTAGCGATACTACTCTATCCGCTCATCATTTTAGCGGCCTTGAGCAGCATTCAGCAAGCTCATTTTTATGTTGGGGGCATCGCGATTGTTATCGGACTATTAATTGCCTGGCGCATTTTAAAGGGGGCTTGGGTGGCTTTCACGAATAACGTTCCGATATTCTACATCTTTTTTTACATTTGCACTCTTGAAATATTGCCTGTGCTGATTGGAGTGAAGTTGATACAGTTGATATCCAATCCGTAAGGTGTATTCATTGGAAGATTAAAATGGCAGAAAAAGTAAAATCCATCCTGATTACAATTCAAGATCCGGGAAATGAAAAGAACCCGTATTTTGACATTGCTAAAAAGTACAAAATCAAGATTGATTACCGTACTTTCATCCATGTAGAGGGGATTCCGGCCATTGACTTCAGACAACAGCGCATTGACATTTTGGATCATCCTGGGGTAATTTTCACCAGTAGAAATGCTGTGGACCATTACTTTAGAATGGCCAAAGAAATGCGTCTCACCATTCCCAATGAAATGAAGTACTTCTGTACTTCAGAAGCCATTGCTTTTTATTTGCAGAAATACATCCTCTTCCGCAAAAGAAAAATATTTTACGGAAGCGGAACTTTCTCTTCTTTGATAGAGGTTATCCTCAAACAAAAAGGAGAAAAACTGTTGCTTCCTTGTTCAGACTTGCTCAATCAGACAATTCCTGCTGAATTGGAAAAAAATGGAATTTCTCATTCCAAAGCCAACATGTTTAAAACCGTGTGCAGTGACCTATCAGACTTGGCCGATGTGAAGTACGATATGCTCGTATTCTTCTCCCCTTCTGACATAGAATCGCTTTACAAAAACTTTCCAAAGTTCAAGCAAAATACCACGCGCATCGCTGTATTTGGAAAAACCACCGCTGATGCAGCAGCAGAAAATAAACTCCGCATTGATATTATGGCGCCCAATCCTAAATCGCCAAGTATGAGCGCTGCCATTGAGCAATACATCATCGAGAACAAATAATTTATAGGTTTTTCCTATTACTTATGCGGGAACAGCTGTTGTTTTCTACAGCAACTTTGCCTGCTAATGAATGAGCAGTTTCTTTTACAACAAGTTGGTTTATCCTTAATACCGGGCCTTGGTCCAAAAAGGACAAGGGAGGTACTTCACCTTTTCAAAGATCCCATGGATATATTCCGAGCGCCCTTCAAGGACTTTCAGTCATTGGGATATTTCAGCAAGGAGTGGTATCAATACCTACACAGCAGTGCTTTTGTTAAGAATGCTCAAAAGGTCATTCAAGACTGCATTCGATTAAAAGTGGACATTACTTTTATTCAAGATAGTCAATATCCTCATCGGCTCAAGAACTGTGAAGACGCCCCAATTGTGTTATATACACAAGGAAAAGGAGCCCTTCAAACAACACCTTTTATGATTGCCATCGTAGGGTCAAGAAGTACCACTCCTTACGGAATCGATTTTGTCAATCAGTTCATCAGCGCCATCGCCAAGCATCCAGTGACCATTGTTTCCGGATTGGCTTATGGCATAGATCAGGCTGCACACTCACAGTGCAACGCTCTTGGAGTGGCCAACGTCGCTTGTCTTGCTCATGGATTGCACACCATTTATCCAGCAAGCCATCGACCGTTGGCGCATCAAATCAAAAACAACGGCGGAATCATCACAGAATATTGTCCCGGAATCTTTGCAGATCGGGAGCGATTTCCCATGCGCAATAGAATCATTGCGGGATTGTGCGACGCCACATTGGTGATTGAATCAGAAAAAAGTGGTGGCAGCCTCATCACGGCTCAGTTTGCCCAACAATACAACCGTGATATTTTTGCTCTGCCCGGAAGGATTCACGATATGAAAAGTCAAGGATGCAACCAGCTGATCTATCAAAACGTAGCTGCTGCCATAACAGACATAGGACAATTACTCAAAGATTTGGGCATCAAAGAACAACCTGAATTGCCCTTTGAAACAGCCCCATTGAGTGAAAACGCGCAGATAACCTTTCAAACCCTCCGATCTTTCAGAGAGCTCCATTTGGATGAGCTTCAAATAAAAACACAATTATCGGCCTCTCATTTCGCCAGTGCCATTTTTGAACTGGAAATGTGTGGAATTATTCACAAACTTCCTGGTTCTCGCGTAGCTACGTCAAGATAAGATATTACTACATTTGTTGCCGCATGAACTCCGCTATTGCATTGCAACACATACAAGCTCCCATTGCGCAAGAAATGCGCGATTTTGAGCCCTTTTTTGCCAATAGCTTAAAAAGTGAAAACGGACTTTTAGATAAAATTTCGCACTACATCATCAAAAGAAAGGGGAAACAGATGCGGCCTATGCTCGTTTTCCTGAGTGCTAAGTTGTTTCAGAAGCCAACAGAAAAAACTTTTGTTGCTGCATCATTGATTGAGCTGTTGCACACCGCAACATTGGTTCATGATGATGTCGTGGATGAAGCCATGACAAGACGTGGTTTTTTCTCTATCAATGCGCTTTGGAAAAATAAAATTGCCGTTCTCGTAGGGGATTACCTTCTTTCCAAAGGACTATTGATTAGCGTTAACAACAACGCTTTTGATCTTCTCAAAATTGTTGCTACGGCTGTTCAAGAAATGAGCGAGGGAGAATTGTTACAGCAAGAAAAGTCTAGAAGAATGAAGGTGACAGAGGAAATCTACTACCAAATCATTCGACAAAAAACAGCATCATTGATTGGGGCGTGCTGCCAAATGGGGGGCGCTTCTTCCAACGTCGATGAAACAACACAAAAAGCATTGTACAGTATGGGGATCAATATTGGCATTGCCTTTCAAATCAAAGATGATTTATTAGATCTTGGATTTGGTGCCAATATCGGGAAACCCACGGGCGGGGACATACAAGAAAATAAACTCACTCTTCCCATCCTTCACGCTCTGGAAAATGGGAATGCTGAAACTGTTTCCTTTATTAAGCGCTTATTGAAAAACAAAAACGTCGGTCAAAAGGAGTTGCTTGATTTGCAACAAAAACTCATGGCTTGTGGGTCTATTGCTTATGCAACTGAAGCCATGCAACAATATGCCAAAAACGCACAAGATATTTTGGCACAATTTCCACAATCCGACGTCAGTGCATCCATGAACAAACTCATCCAATTCACCATAGAAAGAGACAAATGAGAAACCTTTTTTTTGCCATCTGTTGTTCGTTTATCCTTGCCTGTCAATCAGGGCCAAAGGAAAATGTCATGGCCACTTACGGCAATGGCAATCCCATGAATGTGGTCATTACAGATCCTGAAACCGGAGAAAAAATTGGAGAAAAAACATTTTATGACAACAATCAAATTCACACCGATGTTATCATCAAAGACAACAAGCGCAATGGTACTTGCCGCTCTTTTTACAAAGATGGAAAGCCCTTTAGTTTACACACCTATGAATTGGGTGTAAAGAATGGTCCCTATCAACTTTGGTATGAAAACGGACAAATGAGGATAGACGGTTTTTACAAGGACAACAGGCCCTCGGGAATTTGGAAAACTTATCAGCAAGATGGAAAACTTATCAAAAGTCAAAACATGGATTCAAAAGATTCTACTATCCTTGTTCCATGATTCGTTTTGTTTTTGTATTCCTTCTTCTACCCCTTTCTCTTTTGTCACAAAAGACAACTGAAGTATACATTCAAAATTGGAAAAATGAATGTATGGAGCAAATGGAAAAACATGGTATCCCGGCCAGTATTACCATGGCACAAGGCATATTGGAGTCTGCCTCCGGAACATCTGATTTAGCCTTAAAAGCCAACAATCACTTTGGAATCAAATGTCACAAGGATTGGGCAGGTAAAAAATTCTACAAAGACGACGATAAGAAAAATGAATGTTTTAGGGTTTACGACAATGCTGAGGCCTCTTTTGATGACCACAGCGTTTTTCTAAAAAGAGATCGTTACGCCTCCCTTTTCCAACTTGACATCACGGACTACAAGGGTTGGGCAAAAGGCTTAAAAGAGTGTGGATATGCAACCAACCCTCAATATCCGCAACTTTTAATTGCACTGATAGAAAAACATCGGTTGTATGAACTAGACCAAGGAATTGAAGCCGTCTCACAACTAGACGATCTAAAAAAAAAACTAGCAGAACTATACTAGTTGTCCATAAAAACAATCGATATATCTTAGCTGCTAAAGGAGATACCGAGGAATCCCTTACCAAAGAACTACAATTGGGCAGTTGGCAATTGAGAAAATACAATGATTTAGACGTACAAATGTTTCAGCCTGGAGATAAAATTTACCTTCAGAAAAAAAGGATTTGGGTCAAAGAAAAAGGTATCACCGCTGATCAAAACACCACCCTCTGGCGCATTTCTCAAGACCAATGCATCTCATTAAAAAAAATAGCCAAACTCAACGGATTAAAACGGCAAAGCGCGGTAAATAAGGGAGATTTCATCAAATTCAAGAAATAAAAAAGGCCATCCGTAGATGACCTTTTACAAGTTGCCCGAACAGGATTCGAACCTATACAAGCAGAATCAAAATCTGCTGTCCTGCCATTAGACGATCGGGCAAAAGCGAGGCAAAAATAATGCTATTTTGATAAACAATGCAAGACTTTTCTGAATTAGATACATTTGTAGTAAAATTTTTTTTGTGATCACAATACTCAATTATATCGATGGCGCCCTAACTCCCGCTAAATCAGGGAATACCATCAACAACATCAGCCCAAGAGATGGAAAAGTTTTTTCGACGATTCCCGATAGCCAATCAGAAGATGTTGAATGGGCAGTAGCCGCAGCACAATCCGCTTTTCCTTTTTGGAAGACAACTCCTGCTGAAGAACGTTGTAAAATACTCACCCGCATCGCTGATTTAATTGCGGAAAGACACGATGCGTTAAGCCATGCTGAATCCCTGGACAATGGAAAACCCATTGCTTTAGCTGGTCATGTTGATATACCAAGAGCGGAAAGCAATATGCGCTTTTTTGCTTCTGGCGCGCAACACTTTGCCAGTGAAAGCCATGTTATGGAAAATGGAGTGGTCAATTACACCTACAGAAAACCACTTGGCGTCGTGGGCTGTATATCACCTTGGAATCTTCCGCTTTATCTTTTCACGTGGAAGATTGCGCCAGCTTTGGCTTCCGGAAATTGCGTGGTAGCCAAGCCTTCCGAGTTAACTCCTTATACCGCCTTCTTATTTTCACAAATCTGCATAGATGCCGGTCTTCCCAAGGGGGTGTTAAATATTCTTCACGGCACTGGCCCCAATGTAGGAGAGGCCATTGTGAACAATAACAACATCAAGGCCATCAGCTTCACAGGAGGCACAGCGACAGGAAAACGCATCGCTTCCATTTTGGCCCCACAATTCAAAAAAATGTCATTGGAATTGGGTGGTAAAAATGCCACATTGGTTTTTGAAGATGTGGATATTGAGAAAACCGCTTCCAATGTAATGCGCGCTGCATTTGCCAATCAAGGACAAATTTGCTTGTGTGGTTCTAGAATTTTTGTTCAACGCTCCATTTACGACGCGTTTAAAAATGCACTCGTAAACAAGGTTTCTAAAATGTCCGTATCCGACCCCTTGGACCCCAATTCCAAATTTGGGGCATTGGTCTCTGAAGGTCATCTCTCTAAGGTCATGTCTTACATCCAACTGGCCAAAAAAGAAGGTGGCTCTATCCTTTGTGGCGGCTTTTCGCCAGAAATGCCGGAGGAACTAAAAGGAGGATACTACCTCCAACCCACGTTAATAGAAGGATTAGACGCCCAATGTAGAACCAACCAAGAGGAAATTTTTGGACCTGTTGCTACGCTAATTCCATTTGATACTGAAGAAGAAGCCGTTCAATGGGCCAATTGCACACCCTATGGTTTAGCGGCATCCATTTGGACTCAAAATATTGGCCGTGCTCACCGCGTTGCCCAACAATTAGAAACAGGTATCAGCTGGGTCAATACTTGGTTGATGCGCGATTTAAGAACCCCCTTTGGTGGCGTAAAACAATCAGGGATGGGGCGTGAAGGGGGATGGGAAGCTTTCCGTTTTTTCACTGAACCACAAAACATTTGCATCGACCCTCACACAACTTAACCGCATGGCCAAACAAATTGATGGTACTACCTTCCTCAATAAAACAGAGGCACTTAATGAAGTAGAGGCTTTGAGAAAAAACAAAACACCCCTAAGGGGCATTGAAATTGTTGACTTGACAGACGGACAAATTGTTTCTCATTATGAAAAATCAGTTTGGTTTAAAACACAACGCCTTTGTTATTCGCAAGCCAAACAATTTATTCAGAAACAAATGATTGGTCAATGGCAATGGGTAGAATTCAAATTGTGAATTTCTGTTAGAATTTTGTTGTAACAGCCGCGGCTTTCGTACCTTAGAGGTCGTTCGTTATGGCCAGTGCAGAAAGTAAAATATTGGTAGAAAAGTTAGATCTTTTCATTCGGAAATATTACACAAACCGAATGATCAAAGGTCTTTTGTACAGCCTTGGTCTTGGGATTTCTCTCTTTTTATTCATTATTTTTTTAGAATACCTTGGGCGATTTAGCTCTTCTGTTCGAGCATTTTTGTTTTTTGGATTTACCGCTGCTCTCATCGGTATTTTGGGATTTTACGTTGTAATCCCTTTGTTGAAATTTTTCAAGTTGGGAAAGACCATTTCCAGCGAAGAAGCCGCTTTGATCATTGGGCAGCACTTCAGCGGAATTCAAGACAAGCTCCTCAACACCTTGCAACTTCAACAAACAGCAAGAAAAGAAAACCAGGAATTGTTGTATGCCGCAATAGAACAAAAGCAACGTGAATTACATCCCGTGCCATTTCAAAACGCAGTCAATTACAGGGACAATGTCAAGTATCTTAAGTATGCGCTACCTCCTTTGGTTTTGTTGAGTGTTTTGCTATTTGCCACACCGTCTACCATTACCAGGCCTACCAAAAGAATTGTACAATATGACAAAGCGGAAGAGGATGCTCCTTTTCAATTCATCCTAGAATCGCCCACAAAAATTCTTGAAAATCAAGACGCTGAAATTGCATTGAAACTTACCGGGCAAGAAATTCCTGAGAGGGTGTATCTTATCAAAGATGGGCAAAAATTATTGCTGGAGAAAAAGGACTTGCTCCATCATACCCTGATCATTCCTCATGTCAATGAATCATTTGATTTTTATTTTGTCGCCGCCGATTATTCGAGTCAACCTTTTAGCTTATCCGTCATTCCTCAACCCAAAATGACCGGTGTCCAGGCCGTTTTACAATACCCGGCCTATCTCAAGAGAGCACCCGAAAGCCTCACTCAAGCGGGGGACTTAACCCTACCTGAAGGCACTCAAATTACTTGGACATTCAATTGCCTCAATGCTGAATATTTGCATGCTGTGATCAATGGTCAAAAACAACAAGTTGGCATTGAAGACAACCAAGCTCAATTGAGCTGGACGGCAATGCAATCATTCCCTTATCAAATATTTCCAGCATCCGCCTTGGCAAAAAGTTTGGATTCTCTAACCTATTTTGTTAATGTAGTTCCTGATCAATATCCCCAAATTTCCCTGATAGATAAGATTGATTCCAACAGCCAAACATTGCATATTTTGACAGGAGAGATACAAGACGACTATGGAATCTCTAAACTTCAATTCAATCTGAAAACCCCCGGATCCAAGTGGTCATCCACGCCCATGAACATCAACAGTGGAGCCTCTTCAGATATTTATTACCACCCCTTGGATTTAAGTCCCTACGCATTAAGCCCAGGAGATACCATCCAATATTATTTTGAAGTATGGGACAATGATGGTGTGCATGGCGCAAAATCCTCCAAAACACAAATTCAAAAATTTGTCATGCCGTCCTTGGAAGAGCTTGAAAAAAAATCAGATGAAGAACGCTCTGAACTGATTCAAGACCTCAGTCAAGCTCAAAAAGAAGCCGAAAGAATTCAACAAGGTTTGAAAGATCTTGAGAAAAAATTATTGGAGAAAAAAGAAGCAGATTGGCAAGACAAAAAGAAGCTTGAAGAATTATTGAAACGACAAGAAAATCTTCAAAAGAAATTGGAGCATTTAAAAGAAGAAAATCAAAAGCACCAAGAAAACCAAGAAAAGCAGATGGAACTCAATGAAGAGCTCCAACAAAAACAAGAAAAATTAGAACAGCTCATGGAGCAGCTCATTGATCCGGAAACCAAAAAGATGATGGAAGAGCTGAAGAAAATGATGGACCAATTGGACAAAAATGAATTGCAAAAGGAGATGGAAAAACTTCGTGAAAACGAAGAGGATTTGGGAAAGGAGTTGGACCGTGCATTAGAACAATTCAAAGAGCTCGAGGTAGAGCAAAAGATGGAAAAAACCATCCAAGAGTTAAAAGAACTTTCTGAAAAACAAGAGCAATTGTCCAAAGATGCAGAAGAGGGAAAGAAAGATTTAGAGCAATTGAAAAAAGAACAGAATGAACTGAATGAGCAATTCAAAGACGTCAAAGATGATTTGAAAAAATTGGAGGAATTAAACCAACAATTGGAAGAACCCAAGGATATGCCCAATACAGAAGAGATGCAGAAAAACATTTCTGAAGAACAGCAAAAAAGCTCAGACGAGTTGAATAAAGGCAAAAAATCCAACGCTGGAAAAAGTCAAAAAAATGCCGCTCAAAAGATGAAGGAGATGGCGGAGCAAATGGAAAAATCTGCTGAGGAGGAACAAGAAGAGGAACAAGAAGAGGATGCTGCCGCTTTGAGACAATTGCTAGAAAACCTGGTTCATCTAAGTTTTGATCAAGAGAAATTAATGGGCGATTTTTCAAAACTCAACGTCAATGATCCCAATTATGACAGATACGGCCAACGTCAACGGAAAATCAATGACGACATGGAGATGGTCAAAGATTCTCTTTTTGCACTCAGTAAAAGAGTTACACAACTTTCAGCCTTCATCAATAAAGAAGTAGACGATGTACAAGATCACATGGACGCTGCTTTAGAGTGGATTCCTGAAAGACAAATCCCTGCAGCCCGCGCAGAACAGCAGTTTGTAATGACGGGGCTCAATAACTTGGCCTTAATGCTGAACGAATCATTGCAGCAAATGCAGCAACAACAGCAACAGCAACAAAAATCAGGAAAAGGAAAATGCAGCAAGCCCGGTTCCAGTGGAAAAGGCAAAGGCAAACCCAAACCTTCTGCTGGTCAAATTAAAAAAATGCAAGAGGCGCTTTCCAAGCAATTGGAAGAGTTAAAGAAGCAAGGACAAAACCAAGGAAAAGGTCAATCAGGAAACAATCCTCAATTGAGCAAAGAATTGGCGGGGGCGGCTGCCAAACAAGCTGCATTGCGAAAGATGATGGAGGACAAAGCAGGAGAGCTCAATCAAGATGGAAGCGGAAAGGGCAATGAGATGAAACAAATTGCCAAAGAAATGGAGCAAATCCAAAAGGATATTGTCAACAACAACATTACTGAGGAAACATTACGCAGACAAAGAGATATACTTACTCGTTTGTTGCGTGCGGAAAATGCTGAACGTACCCAAGGGGAGCAAGAAGAACGAGAAAGCAAAGAAGGGCAAATGCTCAACAATACCCCACCTCCAGGGTTGGAAGAATACATGAAAAAGAAAACCAAAGAAGCTGAATTGTTGCAAACTTTACCCCCTCAATTAAAGCCGTATTACAAGGAAAAGGCAAACCAATATTTATTGAGCCCTCAACCGTAAAACGATTTTTTTGTAATTTTTTTTTGATTTGCAACCTGAATAAACTTTTTTCGTTTCATATTTGAATAACAAAATAAAACATGGCCTCAGAACAAGTCCTCACATTTGCCTCAGAAATTGAGAATATACATTTGGTAGAGCAAATGATTGACGACGTTTGTACCAATCACAATGTCAAAGAAGATTTCTTTGGGGAGATTTTAATTTCATTGACAGAGGCGGTTAATAACGCCATTGTTCATGGAAATCGATTGGATTCAAATAAACAAGTCTCTGTCACCTTCCATGAAGATGGTCGTCACATGTATTTTGATATCGAGGATGAGGGACCTGGATTTGATTACGATAATTTACCCGATCCAACCGCCCCCGAAAATCTTGAAAAACCGCATGGACGAGGTGTTTTCTTAATGCGCCAGTTGGCAGACACCTGTTCTTTTGAAGACGGGGGACGCATTGTCAAATTGTCCTTTGATGTCATTGGAAAAGAAGTGGTTGCTTAGTCTTTCAAGCAACGAACACTGGAACCAATTTTCTTATCGTAAGTAGAATTAATGACACCTTCGTTCTGGTAATACAACCTGGATGCATGGGCTATTGTGGTATTGGCATTGGTTGAGGTCCACCATTGTGCGATCTGCAAGTTGTACCAATATGTGCCATCAGTAAACCGATATCCTCCCGGTAATCCGGTAAAACCACTTTCGTTGGTTGCGCCAAGATTAGGGGTATTCCAACCATCAACCGTTTTTAATTTTCCCGCGGCAACCGATGTACCTCCCAAATAATTTTCCAGAGTGGCCCATTCGATGGTTGTTGGCACATGCCAACCCGTAGGACAAAGCCCCCTGCTGTCATTCACCGCATACCAATTGTACAGTTTGCCATAATTGGTATTGTTGACGTTGCTGCCGCCATAGATTCCATAAGCTCCATTGGTGGTATTCCAAGACGAGTTGGTAACAGCATTTATCAAGGCCTGGCCGTTTCTGTATTTGGTTACTTGCAAATTCTGTTGCATCCACTCTTGGGTTCCTAGAATAATCGAAGGGTAAAAGTTGCCATCAATATCCGTAACTCCATTGCCCTGAACAAAAAGGGAAGGTGTTCCAGCGCAAACACAATCCGCTGTGATGACATCGTTGATGGTGTTGGCGTTATTGTCATTGCAGACCTCAGCTACTATCAAACAACTGCCATCATCAGTGGTGGCTTGAGGATTGTAATTGCACGCAGCATTGTCCAAACAACCTGCAATACTAAGAGCATAGTTAGCCGCACTAATTCCAGGTACAATCACCGCTTCGTTACCCACAAACAAAGAATCTCCCGTTTCACTTACGCGCACCCCTACATTATTGCTGTACAAGGCGTAAGGAACGCTCATCAACTGCTGTGTCCCCAAATCAACTCCATTCATCAAAACGTGTAAAAACTTAGCCCCATTGCCCCAATCAATGCTGGCAAAAGATCCTTGAACCGGAGATCCCATTCCTACCACACAACTCACCAACCCTTGATCATTGCTTATTAAGGCATGATTTTCCTCGTAAACCACCGGGCCATTGAAAGTGCCATCCTGAATTGTCAGGGTTAAATTTACAGGTGATTGCGTCATTATACTTCCGTCAGCATTTCTCGCCACCGCTTGGTAGGGAATCCCTTGAGGGGATTGGGATTGAAGTGATGACGTGATAAGGAAAAATGTCATCAATAACATGGCACTTTGAAAGATGGTCTTTTTCATTTTTTAAGGTATGTGAGACAAATATAAACTTTTCCTCTCACTCCATCTCGATGTCGAATTCAGTAACCTTTAAAATATCATTTTTTCATTTCAAAAATTTAGAATGAATTGAATTAAAATACAACAGATAAGTATGAGTATATCTGCTACACGATGGATCAGTGCACGGTAAATCAGTGGATCGGTGGATCGGTGGATCGGTAAATCAGTGTATCAGTAGATCAGTAGATCAGTGGATCGGTGGATCGGTAAATCAGTGTATCAGTAGATCAGTAGATCAGTGGATCGGTGGATCGGTAAATCAGTGTATCAGTAGATCAGTGGATCGGTAAATCAGTGTATCAGTAGATCAGTGGATCGGTAAATCAGTGAATCGGTAAATCAGTGGATCGGTGGATCGGTAAATCAGTGTATCAGTAGATCAGTGAATCGGTAGATCAGTGTATTGGTAAATCTGTAAATCAGAGAAAGAAATAGAAACAGAGCATACCCAGAGAAATCAACGTCCAAACTTCACCAATAAAACCGCAATATCAGACGGATTGACTCCTGAAATTCTGCTGGCTTGGCCAATGGTTTCTGGACGAACCGCACTCAACTTTTGCCTGGCCTCGGTGCTCAAACTTTGCATTTGGTGGTAATCAAAATCAATAGGAATTTTGACATAATCCAATCGGGTTAATTTATCAGCCAACAATTTTTCCTTTTCAATATAACCTGAATATTTCACTTGAATCTCAGCTTGCTCCAAAGACTCTTGTTTATATCCATTTAAAGCCACTTTCTTACTAACATGGTCACTTACCCCTATCAAACCATTTAAACTCGTTTGCGGGCGAGATAATAAGCTTAAAACAGATGTTTTGTTGGCGATTTCCGAAGACCCGTTTGCGTTAAGATAGGCGTTAACCTCTTCGGGTTTTATGCTCGTCTCTTTCAACATCTCCATGATTTCTTCCGTTTCTTGGCGCTTGGCTTCCAATTCCCGCATGCGTTCATCAGAGGCTAAACCAATTGCGTGACTCATTGGTGTCAATCGTTCATCCGCATTGTCTTGGCGCAACAACGTTCTGTACTCAGCACGGCTGGTGAACATACGGTAAGGCTCATCCGTACTTTTGGTAATCAAATCATCTATCAAAACACCTATGTAAGCTTGATCACGATTTAAAATCAATGGATCTTTTTCCTTAACCGCCAACGCCGCGTTGATACCCGCCATCAAACCTTGACAAGCAGCCTCTTCATATCCGGTAGTTCCATTGATTTGGCCTGCGAAATATAATCCTGGAACATCTTTGGATTCTAATGTATGCAGCAGTTGGTTGGGTGGAAAATAATCATATTCGATTGCGTAACCAGGTCTAAAAATTCTTGCGTTTTCAAAGCCCTCAATTTGACGCAAAGCCTTCACCTGGACTTCTTCCGGCAAGCTCGTTGAAAAACCATTGACATAAATTTCTATGGTTCTCCAACCCTCAGGCTCCACAAACAATTGGTGATGGTCCTTGTCTGCAAATCTTGTTATTTTATCTTCAATGGATGGGCAATAGCGAGGGCCTGAACCTATAATTCGACCAGTAAACATGGGTGATTTTTCAAAACCCTCCGCTAGAATATCATGAACAGTTTGATTGGTATTGGTAATCCAACAAGAACGCTGTTTTTGCAAAGGTTGTGTTGTGGTGCTGTAAGAAAATTTAGAAGGATTTTTATCTCCCTCCTGCTCTACCATTTTATCATAATTCAAACTGCGACCATCCACCCTTGGGGGTGTCCCTGTTTTCATACGTCCGGATTGAAAACCCAATGAAACCAGCTGTTCCGTAATTCCTTCCGATCTTTTTTCTCCCATTCTTCCACCCGACAATTGCTGCTCACC
>JACCDY011357282.1_pt1 | contig 16209 bp, 17 predicted proteins | sample 7446391 | NCBI WGS metagenome assembly JACCDY01 (sample SAMN15323451, study PRJNA562643) | freshwater metagenome | isolation source: river surface water | place: USA:Blue River Watershed | collected 2017-08-18
ATTTGTTGTAATTGTGGGTTTTGTATCATTTGTTGTAATTGTGGGTTTTGTATCATTTGTTGTAATTGTGGGTTTTGTATCATTTGTTGTAATTGTGGGTTTTGTATCATTTGTTGTAAATTAGGATTTTGCATAAATTGTTTAACATTAGGATTATTTTTTAAATTTCCCACTTGTTTTTTAAGTGAGGATAAACCACTAGATTTAAATTTAGAAGCAGATTTACCTAAAGACTTACCAACTGATTTAAACATACCAGTTGGTATTTTAAAACTACCACCACCATCCATTTGATTATCGAAATCAGATTCATAACCAGATTCATTGTCTAAATCTAATTCTTGGTCTGATTTATTTTTTAATTGTAAATATTTGATTTTATACTTTAGATATTTTTTCTTATATATATCAGAATTTCCGTTCATTTTGATTATTAGTATTTATAATTAAATTTTGTTAATAAAAAAAATATATTTTTAAGAATATTTAATTGTGTAATATTTTACATTTTTGAATAAAATATCATATTCAGATTGTGAAATTTTTTCTTTGACAGCATTAAACATATTAGACACACTTATACTATTTAATCCAGTGTTTTCTAAATCTTTTTCAACTTCAGTACTATTATTAATTATTATTTCCAATGCTTTATTTTTGATAATTCCAAATTTAATCATATAAACCATTAGATTTTTTATATCAATTGTATCCTCAGATACTAATTCTTCAAATTTAAATAATATTGCATACAGCCGGTCAATATCATTAAATTCTTGTTCTGATTCTGTGATTTGTTCTGTGGGTTCAGTTTGTTCGTTTTCTTCCAATTCTATTTGTTTGGCTAATTCTTTAGTAAATTGTAATTCTTGGTCAGATGGAATAGATTCTATATCAGTTAATTCGATTGAAACAATATCTTGGACATCTTGTAAAATTATTTTATTAATTAATTCGTCATTTTCAGTTAAAAATATCGTAATTAATTTATTGAGTATTTGATTAGACATATGGGTAAATAAATTATTTGCAGGAATATATTGTTTTAGTTCAACAGATAAGTCTTTAACAATTAGTTCGATTAAATCTGCACTTTGGTTTAGCTCATGTACTTGTACTAATTTTTGTTTGTATGCATCAAATGTTTCTCTTACTTTATTGATTTCTGGACTAGAAAAATTTGATTTTGGTAAGTGAGTTTTAGGTTCTTCATCATCAAAAACAATGTTGGATGGTTTATCGTTTAGATCCATATAATTATTATTTAATCTAAATAGATAAATATTTAGATTGTGTTAAATAATATTTATAAATGAGAAAAATTTGGTTTTGATAAAGAAAATTTAGAATAATAAGGTTCTGTTTTGCACCATGATCTATCATGAAAAAGTACTGAAATATAATAAGTATCATTGAAATTATCGTTAACAATTATATTACACGTATTTTCAATATATCGAATATCAATAATGTTGCATTTACAATTTTCAATAAATTTTTCAAGTTGCTCGCTAGCTAAATCTTTTTTGACTAATATTTTTTTTATCCAACTTATTTTGTAATATTGAGTGACAAAATCTGTTATTTGATTTAGTCGAGTAATTCCATTACATATAAAACTATCTCGATCCACAATAATATTTTCTCCAGTAAATATGTTAAATTTGTCAACTATGTATTTACCATTTTCAACAAGTTTATCTTTATTATCAAATAAATCACAACTATTTGATTCTTTGTTATATTTGATTGTCCAATAATTATTAGGATTAACTTCTGTAACTTCACAACTATCAAAAATATTTAGCCAATATTTCGACATACTAAGTTATATATTATTAAATAAAAATATTATTAAATAAAAATCATTTTTTTAGTTAAATATTGTAATTAATTAATTACTTGATCACTTAATTAGTTATTTAGATAAATATTTTACTAATAATCTTCATCATTCTTATAACTTATATTAATTTCTGGGTACAAATATTTAATTTCTTCAATATTAAATATTCCACAGTGTGCCACTATTTGTTCAAGATTTGGTGGTAAGTTCTTCAAATATATTTTTTCATCATATGAATAGGATGCTTTAGATAATTCTAAATATCTAAGTGATCCAGGTAAATTGTCTAAATTAATATCTTCACTTATATTAAGTAATGATAGGTGAGTTATAGAATCTGGAAGAATTAAACCAGAACAATAACTATTTATAATTTTTAATTTTTTTATACTAGATGGTAAAAGTCTTAGGTCTATTATTAAATTTGTATCAAGATCATCATTTGAAATTAATATTTTATCGGTGGTATTATCTTGTTTGACATCATCATCTGTGTTGTCAGATTCGTTATATATATTAGGTTCATTTATAATTAATTCTATAACACCATTGGGTATATTTTTAAACTCTTGGGTTGGATTTTGGTTTTTAATTGTTTCAAAACTACCTTTATAACCAGATAAATTATATCCATTAATATATAATTTTTTAAGATTTGGAAATATATTTTTAGACAATTCTAGTTCTATATCATATTCTTTTTCAAGAATAGTTAAACTCTTTAGACTTTTAGGTAATTCAAATATTGAATCATTTTTAATATTTTTACACGAATAATGCTCCAGATTTGGTAAATTATAAATATCTTGATTAAATAGTCTATCTGTCACTAAAGTTTTTAATTCTTGGGGTAAATTATCTATAGGTTGATTAAAATCTCGACCTAAAATTAAAACTTTTAAGTTTGATGGTAAATTATTAATAGGTTGATTAAAATTCAGACCTAGATCAAGATATTCTAGACCATCAGGTAAATTATCAACTGGTTGATTAAAAATATCTTTAATTTTTAAATATTTCAAAGAGTTTGGTAAATTATTGAGAGCCAAATTAAATTTTGTCTTAATATTTAAACTTTTTAAATTCTTTGGTAAATTATCTAGTAAGTGTGTGTATGAACAATTGCCTCTATCACCAATAATTTCTATAATTTCTATTCCTTCATTAAATCCAAGTCCATTTATATTTTCTGTGTAATTATTAAAAATTACATGTTTAACATGATTAGGTACAAATTCCAGATTATTAACCTTGCATTCAAAAATTATTTTATCAATACTTTTATCAATAATATAATTGGACAAATCTATTTCTTTGAAAATTTTTAAAGCGCTACCTGAAAAACAACATTTAATTTTTTGAAGCTGATCGTGATTCATTGCTGGATGTCCATTAGGATTACCAAATCCACCAAAAATTGGTTGAGCATTAGGGTTGCCAAATGGTACAGCACCAAATCCACCAAAAACTGGTTGAGGATTATTTATTGCTTGCATAGTAATATTATTGCAATTAGTATATTTTTCAGAAATAATTTCACCAATAAATAAAAATTCAATTTTTTATGAAGAATAATCAATAATCAACTGTTCAATTATTTCATATATTTGTGTTAACTCACTATTTAGATTTCCATTTAGGATTTTGCCATTATTTTTTACCTTTGTTTTGAATTCCACATTATTAATCCAAAAAGAATCTTGTCCTTTATTTCCAAGAATTAGAGCAAATTTACTATTAGGTCCCCATTGTTGAAATCCAATTCTTAGATTACCTGGATCAGTTTCAAAATCCATAGTTACAATATCTGGATATTTTTCTTTTAGTTTAGCAATTATTACTTGGGTTTTAACTTTTAGATACTTGAACTCCTGTTCATCCCACACATATCCATCACCAAAATCAAGTGTATTGTTCATTTTTTTAATGTTATTATATAATATTATTAAAATATATATTTAATAGTTTTCAATATTTTTAATCTAATCTTAATATAAATTAGGTTTCAAATGTTAAATGCATATATTTCTAAAATTTTATCAGAATCTTTATTAAGTTTGTATCCAGTATTTGTTAAAAAAATAAATTTGTCAATTGATATACAACTTTGGACCAGATTAATAACTTATGTAATGATATCATTATTTTTTATCATATTCATTTGTTAGTTCCAATATTTTAACAATCGAGTGTATTGGATTAGCATTAGTAAATTTGGTTCATATTTATACATCGTATGAAGGGTTTTCTAATTTAGATTCTGGAGTATCATTTAGTATTTTTAATGTTTATCCTTTATTGATTTTACTTTTTTCAGGGGTTTTATGGAAACCTGCTTATTTTCTAGCAATTTTAGGATTGTTTGCGTTTGTGTATGGTCATTATTTGGACATATCTAATAGTAAAACAAATATTAGTTTAGATAATAAAAAATTCTATTTTGGTATCATAATGATAATTTTAGCAGCGATAACAGAAGCAATAATGTTTTTTATGATAAGAAATGTTAAAACAGAAAATAGTTGGAACCATGTATTTTTATCATACTTTTTAGGTTCAATAATAATGACGTGGTATATTTTTTCAAATGGTGGTAAAAATAAAATAAAAAAATCAAGCTGGTATACAATAGGAATAGCAATTTTGATTAATGGAATAATTGGTTCTATTGGATATTTTTTGAGATTTTATTCATCATACAGATTAGATCCATCAGTTTATTCAATTATATCATACACTGGTATTATCACTGCGTATATTTATGGAATATTATTGAACAATGAAGTTTTAACCACATACAAAGTTTTAGGTACTATTTTGATTATTGTTGCAAACATATTGGTATAAAAATATCATTTTATTATAAAAAATATAGTTTTATTATAAATTTAATAATTTTCAAGTTCTCTTAGATATTTTTTAAGTTCTTTGATTATTTCAAAAATATCTTTACGTTCATAAATCCAGCCTTTTATAATATCTAATTGTTCTAAATCTTTTTTCATTTTCAAATCAACCTGTTCTTTAAGTTCTTCTAAATCAAAATAATTTGGGTCAGATTCATCATCTTGGTGTATTGATAAATAGTTAATATTGTCTACATCCATACCATCAATATAATCAAATAATTTGATTTTGTTATTTTTAACTTGTGCTATATCATAACATGATGTGAATACATAGGAGACATAGGACATAGGGTTTTGTAATACACCCGAATTTATTTTGATAATTATATAATCATTAGGTTTAATAGTAGGAATTTCTGAATCAATTATACTTATTATTTTAAGTTTTAGACATAGATTTGTTTTTATTATAACTAAATCGTTTAATATTGCTTTAACTGAAAAATTATATTTGGTAGCTTTAAAATTTTGATTATGTACAAATGGTTTATATTTACCTTTTGAATGTTTAACCCATGATGTAATTACAAATATATCTGAATTATTTTTATGTTCTTGAAAATTTTCATATAATAATTTGAAATTGTTTTTAATCAAATTATTAGCGTTATCTAAATGGTTAACTGACATACTCATATTATATATAAAAATTATTATTATATAGCTTAATCAATTTTTTGTATATAAATTAACTGGATGACTTAATTTTTCCATTCTTTAATAATTCTTCGTATGAATTAAATGGTCTGCTATACTTTTCCATAATTCTTTTTAATTTAATTTCTTCCGGATTCATTTTCCCTTGTTTAACTAATTCTTCGAATGAATTAATTGGTTTTGTATATTTTTTCATAATTTTATCAAAAGGTATTATTATTTCAACATTATCTTTTGATTTATCATTTAACATAATATTTTTATCCGTTGTATTATCATAATTATTATCATTATTTTCAATATTAATTTTATCTAGATTATCATCTTTATTAATATTTTTAACTGGACATGCTATGTTATCTTTTTTTATTTCGATATTATCAGGTTTAGATACTATATTATCTTCTAAAGATAAAATATTTTGATTTAAATTATTAATTAACGAGTTGGGTGGTGAATTAGCCAATGGATTAATTAATTGTAATACGACAGGACTATTAGACTGTAAATACTCATTTTGAACTTGAGTATTTTGAATATTTTTTTGTTCAGATTGTTTAACATTAGATATTTTATTATAAGTCAAACCACCATAATTTGTATTTGTAATAATTGTATTAGGACTATTTGAATTTCCAATAATACCAATTGGAATGATACTATTAACATTCATTTCATTTACAAATGAGTTTGAAGTACAATAATCATTATTGTTGTTAACGCAATAATTTGAATATCTACTTGGATAGTCAAATGAAGTATGTGTTCTTGCAACTCCGTGACCTGTAGATGAATAAGAGTTTCCAAAATTATATGAAAAAGAAGCAGGAGCTGAATTAAAGATATTAACTAAATTAGCATAGTGATCCATTTTGGGTAGTAAATTTATATTTAATTTATTATGTATTACTAAATTATTCAATTTTTTATTCTTCAATAAATTTGATTATTAGATAAGATTTTTTATTTGTTAATACTAAAAAGTTAATTGAATGTTATGATAGAACACCATGACATAAAAAAATTAAAATTTATATATATTTAATAATAAAATTATAATATAATTTACAATATAAAATGACTGATAAAAGAGATAGTCTAAATAGTCTTAAAATCAATTGTATTTCTCAAACAAGAAATTTCTTTCAATCAAAGCCCGATTTTGCAGAACAGGTTATCAGAATTATTGAACAAGATTTTGACACTAAAATGGATTTGGTTTTTCAAGTAACTGATACGATTAAAAAAAATAAAAATTCAAGATTTCACACTAGAATTAGTGCATTGTTTTTTTCCCATCTTTTAGTATTTTCAAATGAAAATTCTAAATTATATTCAAACAAATATTCAGATCTAAATAATTATACCAATTTTATTATATTTACATTTAGGGAGGATAATAAAAATTTTAATTTAATTTCGGATACTGCTGAATATTGTAGAGCTTATTCAAAAAAAATTGGAGATTTTCCTCTAACATCTCAATTTGATGTTAATTATACACTTTATGTTCATGATAATATGAAAACTAATTCTATTATCAATAAACAAGATGCATATATTGATAGATTAGGTAATCAATTAAATGATCTAGAAGTTGAATGTAGCAGATTAAGATATATTATTCAATCTAAAGATATACAAATTTCAGAACAAAATTTTACAGCGAGGTCAATTTTAAATGAGACAATAATTTATAATTATTATTTGATTATAAATTACTTTTTTCTAATTGCATCAAAAATTTTATATGTTTTTTGCTTTTCGTATGTCCATTATATAAATCTATTGAAAATGTACCATAATTACAACATGAACAAAAATATTTAAATTCTTTTTCTCTTTCTTCTCTCGATGCATGTTCATTTAATTTATGTTGTTTTAATGTTGTTAGATTTTTAGTTTTGTAATCACACTTTTCACATTTAAATGGTTCTTTTAAATCGCTTCTGGTTTTTCTTTGTCCTGTTAAATGTAATTCAGTATTTATATGATTTTTCCAATGTGATTCAAATCTGCATTTATAATCGCATTTTTCACATATAAAATTATATTTTATTTCTTTTTCTTCCATATACATTTTATATATATTTATTTTTTAAATTTTTTATAATTATATAGATTTTATTTTAATTATTAAAAATAATATAATATTAATTTTATTTTTGAAAATGATTTAAAAATAATTTCTTAATATATATTATAATACATGAAAGGTTCAAAACCAAAAGTTAAAGAAAAAAACAAAGATGATAATATTATTAAATTTGATTATATGAAAACTAATAAAGACAATATTATGAATGTTATCAAATATCCTACTGACATTAATATTATTAATGATATTGTTATTAAAGTTAATAAAATTGTTATTCACACTTATCAATTTCTTAAACTTTATTTAATACATTTATATGACAATAAAAAAGATTTTCCTTTAATTAATGAAGATTTTATTGGTTATATTTTTATGGTTTTAACAGTTAGAAAATGTAGTAGCGGTGGATATACTGATAAAACCATGCCTGAACAATTAAAACTATTAACTAAATTTTATAATGAACACTACAAATTATTAACTGTTAATGATGAAGTTATTTATTATGATAAATTAAATTTTGTATTAGCATATGAAGGAATTGATATAGTTAAAAATATTAATGTTAATATATCTGAACATTTTATTCAACATCTAAATAAATTTGTTAACATTACTTTTGAAGTAAAGGACAAACTAGACCAAATAACAAAAGATAATAAAGATTTAAAAATCAGAAAAGAAAAACATAAAGAATTTAACCAAGAAATTAACAAAATTAAAAAGGATTTAACAAGTTTTAATGAATTAACATCAGATACAAAATATCATAAATGGATTTTAGAACAAAGAAAGTTAATATATCAAACAAAAATAAAATTTGAGGAAGATAATATTTATTATGATTTAAAAGTGAATCCCCAAGATTACTTAAAATCTATGTTTTATATATGTGGTGAATTAGAAAAAGTGTATAACCAAATAAAAAAACATAATGAAAGTATAAAAGAAGAAGATGATAAAAAGAAAAAACAAATCAGATTATATAATGTAATACCACTAAGAACAAATATTATAGGAAAAAATGTTACATTGGATTCATGTGGGTTAATTAATAACTTTTTGGATAAATCACTTAAAACAAGAGATAATAAAGATGATAAAAAAATTAATGATGCTGGAGAAAAGATAAAAAATAGCGAAATATATAAAAATAGAGATATTAAAGGAAATGTCCATAATATTGATAATTATAACTATAAGCAAAATAACAATCAAAAATTATTATGGGATTCTTTTTTTAGAACTAATAAAAAAGTTTTCAAAAAGAATAAATATCAATTTAACAATATGATAAAAACTGATGGTGTATCGGCGAGTATATTATTTATAAGAGTAGATGAAAAAGGAGAACCTGTTAAGAAAGAAAAAGGTAAAAAATATAAAGAACAAACTGATTGTGAATATATTGAAAAAACAAAATTAACAGATGAAATAAAGAAAATGAAAAATGTATCAATAGACCCCAATTATTCAGATTTAATATTTTGTGGTTCAAGAGATGAAAAAGGTAATTTACAAACATTTAGATATACACAAAATCAAAGAAGATTAGAAACCAGAACTAAAAAATATACTAAAATAACACATGAAGTTAATAGTAAAACAAAAATTAATAATCAAACTGTTAAACAAATTGAATCAACATTAAGTGTATTAAATAGTAAAACTGTTAATTTTGAAGAATATAAAAAATATATTAAAGAAAAGAATAAGGTTAATAAAATATTGTACGAACATTATCAACAAGAGTTTTTTAGAAAATTTAAGTTAAATAGATATATAAATACTCAAAAATCTGAGTCAAAAATGATTGATAACTTTAAAAATAAATTTGGAACACCTGATAAAGTAATGATAACTTTTGGTGATCATGATAAAGGACAACATAATATGAAAGGTGTGGAACCTGTAATTTGTAAAAAGTTTAGAAGAATATTTAAAAATGCAGGTTATAAGGTTTATTTGATAAATGAATTTAGAACATCAAAATTATGTAATCGTTGTCATCAGGAATTAGACAAATTTTTAATAAGGTTATCAAACAAACCAAAAGATAAAAAGAAGAATAAGAATGTATTAGTAAATGGTTTATTGAAACATACAGTTTCCAATCCAGAAGGAGAACTAAACCCTTTATTATGCACAATTATTCATAATCGTGATAAAAATGCGGTTCAAAATATGTTAAACATAGTAGAACACATAAAAAAAACTGGTATAAGACCAGAGCCTTTCACTCGAAAGGAAGAAATAAATTCATCTCCATGTAAAACAATAATAAATAAAAAATAATTCTTGATGGAGTATAAACAAATTTTTATAGTGCAGGTTAATTTAAAGATATTGAGTTTAATATATTTATTACTCTAAAGTTGTCTCATTTAAAATTGACCTCGCTGTAAAATTAATTATTTGGAAAAACAAGTTGGTGATTATGAAAACAAACTACGAACAATTACAGAAAAATACCAATACAATAAAAATGAACTACATACAATTACAGAAAGATATCAGTATTATAAAAATGAACTACAAAAAATCGAAAAATATCAATATAATTCAAGCCAATCAACCCAAAATTATTATCAAAATACTCAACATCAACCTAATTCTGATTTTAACTCTAATAATAAAAGAATAAGACCAAATGAACATTATTCTATACCAGTTCAAAATAATAATTCGCAAGCATCGAATACAGGTTCACATTATCATCCAACATCTAGTGATCCTAGACTTGTATCTAAACAAATTAAAGATTCTATCCTTGGTAATTATAATTTAATCTTAAAAAATTGATAATATTATTTAATATTCTAAATATATAAGCTATGTCTGAGATAGATATTTTATTAGAAAAATTAACATTGGAAGATGATGATAATATTATAAGTATTACAATAAATGAATTAAATTTATCTAATATAAGAAATTCTAATATTGTGTCAGAATTTTACATTCTAGTTGATAAAATAAAAAAATTATTAATGGTTGGAACAAATTTTTCAAACAAAGATATGATAATTTGTTTGATTAAATTCAAGTGGATATTCGATAAGATAATTGAATCTATTTTAAGAACCAGTATAAATTATTTTCATGATATTACTGCTAATGGATTAGATAAGCTAACTCCTGAAATACTTATTAAACATTTGCAAAATAATTTATCCAAAGAACAATTTAATTTAATTTATACTAATTATAAACATTATGTAAATAAATTTAATTTGTAAATTAAAGAAATTTAATTTGTAAATTAAACAAATACCAAATTTATATTTTTTTATCAATCGATATTATTTTTTATAATTATAAATATATAGCTAAATATGGATGATAAAATTAAATATAAGAACAAATATAAAATTAGCTCTGAGAATATTGAATCTATAATTAATATAAAAGATTTTTTTCTTACAAATAAAAGATTAATATTTGAAATATTATCAAAGTATCCAAACAAAAAAGTAGGTGGAATTTTTGATTTAAATCTTAATAAAATTATTAAAATAACAGAAGAGACAAATCATGAATTATACTTTCCTTTTGAGGTTATATGGACAAAGTATTTATGGGAAACAAATATTATAAATAATAATTTTTCATACTTTATATTGTCAGGAGATAATATTGCAGATATTATTAAAAATTTTATAGGAGCAAGTTTAGAATTGGGTGTTAAATCACAATATCACGTATTGATTAGTAAATATGGTATATTTGGATGTAAGATATCTATGGATAATATTCCTTTACCAAATGAAATTTCAATTCCTGAATATTTAGAATTAATTTCAATGGTTGCAAAACAATACGAGCTTTATAATACTTTTATGTTAGGAGAAATTGGTTTTTTAAATAATGATAATATTTCTAGTGCAAAAATATATTTGGGACAAATTAATTTATATAAATCAGAATCTAATATACAAAAACTTAATAATAAAATGAACGAAATTATTAAGATCGTTATGAAAAAATTTAGTAATATAAAAATGGAATTTTTTGTGTTATTTTTTTAGTATTATTTAACTAAAAAAATTTAATCGTCAATATCATCCTCTTCATCTTGTTCTTGATTATGACGTCTACTTTTGTATTCAACATTATAGTTGGTAATTGTTTTAAGTTCTTGAGGTCTTACTTGAATTAGATTAGTCCAGTTGTAAATACAAGTTTCCATTATCTTAATACCATTTGGCAAATTATTTAGTTTGTGTGGATACTTAAAATGTCTATCCATTGATAATTTAAAATACTTTAAACTATCTGGTAGGTTATCAAGTGTTTTGTGATATTCGTCATCAAAATCTAAATCCAAACTTTCAATAGAATTAGGTAAATTATCAAAGCACATGTCAGGTGCATTCATTGAAACCTTCAGTTTTTTAAGGGAAGAAGGTAGATCATCAAACATATTAACACATTTAATTTCTCCAGTGTAAGAACCAACATATAAATCTTCCAGATTGGTTGGAAGATTATTAAGTGGTTTGTCATATCCTTCCAAATGAATTGATAGTTTTTTAATGTGTGGAGGAATATTATCAAGTTCCAAATTATCCTCACACAAAGTAATTTCTAATTTGACAACATGTTCAGGAATTTTACTCAACATTTCCTTATTGTCTTGATAAAATTTAGCTTTATTTTCCTCTTCGTCTTCCTCTTCAGCTTCCGAATCAGAATCCAGTTCATTAATTTCAAGTTCATTAATGTTTTCTGCAAGCTCATCAACAACCTCTTCATCTTCATCTTCTTCATCTTCTTCTTCATCTTCTTCATCTTCTTCATCTTCTTCATCTTCATCTTCATCTTCAGATGAATCATCATTGTATTTTTCATTCAATTCATTTGCTTTTTCCCAGTTTTTAAATACACTATCATTAATGCAAATGTGTTTAAGTGTTTTGGGAATAATTTCAGGATTTCTGACAATCCATATATTATTACAAACAGAAATTTTTTCAAGTTTTGGAGGTAGACTTGTAATTTTGAAAGTATAATAATCCATATTAATTTCCTTGAGTTTTGAAGGGAAAGTTTTAAATTCTTCAGCATTATATCTATCCATATTCAAATAAATTAAATTTTTAGGTAGAATAATCTTGTTATTAAAATCATATAATCTTAGTTCAGTGATAGTGTCAGACAAGTTCTCAAGTGGTTTATTATAATCCATTAGAGTCAGTTTCTTAAGTTTTGAAGGAAGTTGTACTGATTCAATATCAATATCCCCAGATAACTCCAAATTAATAACTGAATCAGGAATCTTTGTATTAATTTGTACATCTTGACTACCACTAATATTCAAGTATTCTAGTTTTGGGCTTAAATAGTTAATAATTGAATTAAAATATTCTAGTTTTAAATATCGTAAGTTTTTGGGAAGAATATTAATCGGTGTAGAATAATAATGAATTGTCAAATGAGATAGAGTTTTTGGTAGATTATCAAATTCATATTTATAACTACAATCAAAGTACAAGTGTGTAAGATTAGGAGGAAAATTAATTTTTTTATTAATTTTACCATCAATCTTTAGATGAGTAAGTTTTTTAAATTTGGTCAGGTTATCAAGTAAAGCTTTTTGAGAACCTTCTTCACTTAGAACACAAAACGATAACCAGACAATATTTTCAGGTATCACATTGATATCAATAATATTGAATGAATTAAAAGTTAATCGTTCTAGAGTATTAGGTAATTTTGCAATAGATTTTTTACACCCATATGTATGCATATTAAGAACCCGAAGATTTTTAGGCCATTTATTTACTTGAGTATTAAATCTACCTTTGATATAAAGATATTCTACACAATCTGGTAGTCTGTCAATTGAATCATTAAATTCACATCTAATTTTCACTCTACGATAATCTCCATCTTTAATCAGGTTGATTATCTCGTCTGTAAGTGGACCAGTATAATCTTCCTTAATTTTAAAGCTATGATTCTTCTGACAGACCATAAATTATATTATTAATTGTATTATAACTCTTCTATTTTCAATTTTTTATAAAAAATTGTTTTTGTAATTTAATACATTTAACTATATAACTATATTAAAGTATAATGAGCGAATTTGTAAAAGTGACTAGGTTTCCCCCTGAACCAAATGGTTATCTTCATATTGGACACTGCAAGTCTATATTTATTAATTGGGAAACTGGAAATTCTTGTCATTTACGGTTAGATGATACAAATCCATCCGCTGAAAAACAAGAATTTGTTAAAAATATAATTGAGGATGTAACATGGTTAGGTTTTGATGTAGGGCATATAACTTACACATCTGACCATTTTGAAACCCTATACAATTATGCAATCAAACTTATTTTAAATAATCTAGCCTATGTAGATTTTACTTCCAAAGAACTAGTGAGAGAACAAAGACATGGAGGAATTGAAAATGAATATAGGGCTAAACCAGTTGAATGGAATATCCAACAGTTTGAACTAATGAAATCGGGTGCTTATAAAGAAAATGAATGTGTACTCAGATTAAAGATTGATATGCAAAATCCAAATCATGCGTTGCGTGACCCTATTGCTTATCGTATAAACTATACACCTCATCATCGTACCGAAACTAATTGGGTCATTTACCCTTCTTATGATTATTCACATGGGATAATCGATGCACTTGAAGGAATAACTCATTCGTATTGTACAGATGAATTCTTTATCCGAAGGGACCAGTATTACTGGCCGATTAACAGACTAAACGAACTCGGACTTGACCTAAAACCTGCTATAGTTCACGAATATGGTAAACTTTCAATTCAAAATAATATTTTGTCAAAACGAAATATTAATAAATTGGTAAATGAAGGCATGGTGTCGGATTATTCTGATCCAAGATTGCTAACTATCAAGGGATTAAGACGTCGAGGATTTACTCCTTCAATGATTAAATCTATCGTCCAGACATCTAGTATGGAAAGACACGAAACTGTAGTTAATACCGAATATATTGACCATGTGATGAGAAATGAACTAGGTCAAACTGCAATTAGAGTATTTGGTATAATTAATCCACTAGAAGTTAAAATTGAGAATGTTGAAGAATTTACTCAAACCTCATCACATCCTGATTTACCTGGTCCTAATTCACCATCTCATTCAATCGCTATATCAGAAAAAATATATATTGAACAGGATGACTTTAGACCAGTCCATGATAAAAATTATTATAGATTCACACCCGAAAATGTTGTAAGATTAAGATATAATGATTTTACAAAACTTGTTTCGTGGGATGAAAATTCTATTACCATTTCGAAAACAGAGCCTGTAAATCCTAAAAAAGTTAAAGGATGTATTAGTTGGGTTTCAGAATCTGATGCTGTCTCAGTAATTTATGAACTGTACACTGATTTGGCTCCTGATGGGAAATTTAATCCTGATAGTAAAACAGTATCCAAAGGATATATACAAAAATATGCACTTGAACCTCAAAATATCTGTAAAGTATTTCAATTAGAAAGAGTTGGATATTTTAAATTTGATAGATATGAAGGGTCTGATCCAGTATTTATTAGAATTACTGGGTTATACGATAAAAATAAAGTATAACTTATGTTATTAAACAAATTATTAAAATTTATTTATTCTCAAATACTTTTGGAACAAATTCAGAAGCAAGATAATTTAATTTTATACCTTCAAGAACAGGATTTACTGTTTGTTGGATTGATTCCTCTGTTTCATCAATACCATTAATACCATTAACATTTATTGATGTAGGTGGTTTAGTAGCAGGTGGCGGAGAAGAATTAATTACTGGTAAAGGATAATTAATTGGTGGTTTGATAGTGGGTGGGGGAGGACTAACAGATATTTGACTATTTTTTTTATTAGTTTTTTGTTTTCCAATATTTTTTCCATTTGTATTTCCAGTTTTTTGTAATGATTGTAATTGTAAATATAGATTTTGATTTTGAATTTGCATCTGATGAAAAAATTGTAAATTATATGCATCGATTTGTTGCTGACTCGTAGTTAAATCATAAGTGTTTGGTACAATCCTATTAATATTAGGTGAAATAATAGAATTATTTTTTGTCAAGAACATATAGTGGTAATTAAGTTCATCTCGAATCTTTTTCATTTCAATATTAAAATTTGACATAAGATTATTTTCTCTTTCAATTACTAACTCCAAAATATTATTAACTTTATTTTGATAAAGTTCTGCTTGTTCATTTAATTTCAAATTAAAATCCTCAGTGATATTCTTTTCTCTTTTATAGATAGTTTCTAAAAAATCATTAATCGTTTTTTCATAAAATTCTCCATGTTTTTTAAATTTTTCATCATATTCTTTACGTAATCTGTTTTCTAAAGTTGATATTTCATAATCAATTCTGCTTTGAAGTTCAATACTTAATCTAAAACTTAATTCTGCTTCTTTGTCATTCAAAGCTCTAATATAATATTCTTTTTGAAAATCTAAAACTTCTTTTATCTTCCAATCTATCATTTGTATAAATTCATTTTTAACAGCCTCTTGTTGCTGTTTAACAAATTCTTGATACCTAATATGTTCTTGTCTAATATGTTCTTGATGTCTTATATATTCTTGATATTGTCCTAAATCCATTTGATTACTATTGTCCATTCTAACTAATCAAGTTATAATAGATATATATATGGTTATTTATGTGATATTAACATTTTCAATTTTTATA
>JACCDY010145926.1_pt1 | contig 16207 bp, 33 predicted proteins | sample 7446391 | NCBI WGS metagenome assembly JACCDY01 (sample SAMN15323451, study PRJNA562643) | freshwater metagenome | isolation source: river surface water | place: USA:Blue River Watershed | collected 2017-08-18
TACAAACAATTCATGGGTGATTATAATCCGCCATTTGAAACACTTGTTGTTTCAGAAAGATTTGATTGGTGTCATATCAATCAAATGAACAGAAATTATAAATTTTATAATTAATTATTTAATTTATGGCTTTTTGTATTATAAAAAATCCAATGCTAAAAGAAATAATCGGTGAACATGTTGAAGAGGTGGCAATAAGAATTTATTACCGGCAGGACCCCGAAGGCATCACTAAAGATCTTTACGGGAAAGTTCTGGGATATATTCAGGCAGTTCATGATGAGTTCGAAAGATCTAGAAAAATCCAGAATATATAAGACATGGCAAAATATTGGGGCATAGCATCAGCACACGGACTTGAGTCCTTCATCTACGAACCTTCAACTGGACACAGCGGATTCGATGAAATGTTTTTAGACAAGAAAGCCGAAGACATTCAAGAAGCTAAAGAAGGAGCATACCAGGCGGTTTATTGGAACAGACACCGTCACTCAGTTCTCTATGAAGTTGAAATGGATCCGGCAGCAGGCAAAGAGATTCAGAAGCTCAAAGATGAAGACCCAGCCAAAGCCTTAATTATGTTAAAGGAGAAAGCCAAAAAGATAGCCATCGCAAAAATGACAGGTTCTGAGAAAAGCTGGAACCTTATTCCAGATCTCAATTTGGATCCTTACAGATAAACAAAAACCACTAATAACTATTCTTAAAAGCCAGACTTCGGTCTGGCTTTTTTGTTGTCTCCCAAGTGTGAATAATACTTCTACTGAAGAGATGTAACGAGGCGCCTCCAAAAGAGTCATAGTATAATAGCTACGTAGAATATATAGTAGAAAAAAACTACTATGGACTTAACAAAACTAAAAGGTCATGTTCCTGATTCTGTACTAGAGGAACTTCCGATGATTATCGAAAAATTTGGATGTACCACTCCACCAAGACTTGCCCATTTTCTTGCACAATGTGCTCATGAAAGTGGGGGATTCAAAGCAGTCACAGAAAACCTTAATTACTCAGCTGAAGGTCTGAAGAAGATATTTCCTAAGTACTTCCCTGGAAATCTAAATGAATCTTATGCAAGAAAACCAGAAAAGATTGCGAATAGGGTTTATGGAGGAAGGATGGGTAACGGCCCAGAGGAAAGTGGGGATGGATGGAAATTTAGAGGAAGGGGTTATATACAATTAACTTCAAGATCAAATTATGTCGAGTTTGATAAACTGGTTCCAGATGATATTATCGAAAATCCAGAACTGGTTGCAACCAAGTATCCATTAGTATCTGCAGCATTCTTCTTTAACAAGAATGGGCTTTGGAAAATCTGTGATAAAGGAGCAGATGATGCAACAGTTACTGCAGTCACAAAGAGGGTCAATGGTGCGCATATAGGTTTACCTGATAGAATAAAGCATTTTAAGAAGTATTGGGCTCTTCTAAAATAATTAATATTCTAAAAAGGACTGGTTTAATCCAGTCTTTTTTGTTTATATCCACTTTCATAAAAAACTTGACCACTCACTGTTTTTTATGTAGTATTTATTTTTAAATGTCATTTGAAATTCTTATATTTACAAAAAATATTCAATGATAGTTATTCGCCTCTTATTCCTGGTTGTTTCTCTTGGTCTAATCAATGCTTTTGTTCTCAGCTGGGGTATCGTTGATATCTCACAATTATATGAGATTCCATATCTTAAGGAATTTGGATTTTGGAATATCTTGGGACTAGCCCTACTGAAATGTGTGTTAGAAGGAAGCACCAAGATTGAACTTGGGGAGATAAAGATTGGAATCCAAGGCGAAGAAGTTAGTGAAGAACAGATATCCCGGGATATTGTTGTTTATTTCATGAACAGAATGATAATGATAGCCGCGAGCGTAGGAATAGCTCACTTAATATATTGTATTTATTTATGACGAAAATTACAGACATAGAAGTTGCTCAGAAGATGATGCAACTCAAACAAAGCGCCACGAGCAGGGGATTGTCATTTGAGCTTTCCTTCAGAACCGTTAAGTTCTTGCTCCTACAGAAAAAGTGTTTTTATACTGGATTGCCATTCGAGGAAACTGGGGATAACTCACGGAGTATAGATCGTATCGATTCGGCTAAAGGCTACATTGAAGGCAATGTTGTTGCCTGCACAGTAGGCATTAACGGTAAGAAGAGCAATCTCACCATATCTGAGATAGAACAGATCTACAAGGGAATTCAAAAGAAGCTGAAGCCATGAATACGTTCCTGATTATTATTGTGGTTATTTTTGTTATTGCCGCTGTCTTATTGTGTCTATATGTTGGAGTATTTGGTGTTTTGATGTATCTTTTAGACGAGATGATGGATGCCTTTATGTTCTGGTGGGATGATGACTAGGGAGGATCCCCCTGGGGACCCCGCGTACACGTGCGTACGTAGAGTGGTTTTATTTTTAATATTGACGGTCAAAGAAAACACAGAAGTCTTTAGCTTTTGTGTAGTTCATTTTGGGTAACATTGGTTATATTTACAGAACAAACAAACAAATATGAACAAGCAAGAAGCAAAACAAAGATTAGCCAGTATGAGAGCAGGAGCTCGTAGAGAAGCATTAGTCCAATCTGGAGCGTACGATGGGCGATACAGGTCTCGTGCCGTCCAGTCTAAAAAACACAAGAATGAAAAACATAAGAGAAGAGCTTTAGACTATGAGCATACCCACAATTAGGAAATTTGAGTCAAGATTCGAGCATGAGGGTTTTTTTGCAATCTATTTCGAGGATGGAACATATCTAGAGTCTCCCTTTTATGAACTTCTTTCTTGGGCATGTCAAAGTGATTCAGCCCTATTAGAATATTTGCAATCTCTTCCTTCACATTATACCGTATATGAGCAGGTCGAGGACCTCGAGGAGCTTGGATATGATTTCAAGTCGATTCTCCCGAGGTACCTCCACTACTGCGAGAGAGTCTATCCTGGGTTTATTTATGAATTCAGTATTAATATACAAGACCTCCCGGAGGGCTATGCTGATTTATTTTAATTCCAAAATATTTTTTTTCTTCGATAGATTTTTCTATATTTGTTCTACAAAACAAACAGATATGGACAAACAAATCTCTACAGAGGAGCTCAAAAAGCTTCTCGCCGAAGGCAAGGTTAAATTCTCATTCGAAAAATTGGACGGAACCTTACGCGAAGCCGAGGGAACCACCAGTCAGGAAATAATTCCGAAAGACCAACAGCCCCGTGGTGGTAAGGGGCCAACAGGGACTTGCTACTACGACCTGGAAAAACAGACTTGGCGTTGCGTGTCTTTGAATTCCAAGATCTTCATTTAGGCTATAGTTCTCTTTTTTAACCGACCCGTCTTTGGATCGGTTTTTTTGTGTCCGTAAAATTTTTTCAATTTTATTTTTTCTTTTCGATGGAATTTTCTACATTTGCAATATAATCAAACAACAAAAACATGGCAACAAGATCTCTAATCGGCAAAATCCTCCCAGGTGGAGGTATTCTCGCAATTTACTGTCACTGGGATGGCTATCCCGAGAACAATGGCGAAATCCTTAAGAACCACTATCAGGATTCAGAGAAAGTCGACAAGCTCATCTCCTTAGGAAATTTAAGTTCTTTGGCTCCTGAGATTGGTGACGAACCTCATGATTTCAATTCTCCACCTGATGGAGTTTGCAATTTCTATGGACGTGACCGCCGAGAAACCAGAGTGGATCCTCAATTGAGTCCCACGCTCACCCAGTTCATGAAAAGAGCGGACAAATGTGCGGTGGAATATGTTTACATTTTCAATGATGGGAAATGGAGCTATTCCCGGGTGACGTCATCCGCAGATTCGGCCAACTTCGCCGAACTCAAATAAAGAAGCCACAGTCTTAGTTTTGCAAAGAGGCCTCGGAATTTTCCGAGGCTTTTTTGTTTCACCCCCACCACCTCAGGGGAGATCCGCGTTGGGGCGCCTCCAGCCGGAATCACATATGGTCTGAATTTTTCTCCAAAATATTTTTTTATCTGTGTGAAATTTTCTATATTTGCACTATGGGATACGAAACCCGACTACATATTGGAATGACTAACAACTATGGTTTAGGCGATAAATGTGGATGGCATGAAATCGCAACCATAGATCTCTGCAAAGTTGCTAATGATGAAATGGGGGAACTCATTAACAGAGTTAGAAACGCGGGGAGAGGCGAGGAAATCGAAGAGAAATACAAAGGGGGATTCAAGTTTGTTGAAATGTATCAGCTGGGCAGCGATGAACCTATCATGGAGGATCAATATGGGGATACACTAGTGGCAGCCCCAGCAGCAGCGGTTCTGTATGCTATGAAGCATGATAACTCCAAAGAATATTACCGCAGATTCCCTCCTGCCATTGCTCTTTTGGAGTCCATCATGGAAAATTTTGATAAAGACGAGATCTATTGTATATTATACGGACATTGATTCATGAGGTTTATAAGACAGAGTCAATCCTTTCGGATTGGCTTTTTTGTTTGGATATATAGTATATGAAAAACATCAAGAAATACCACCAATACATAGCAGAGTCTGGAGGCGACCTCACATGGATCATCATGACAAAGAGAGGACAGATCATTCTGAACACAAAGGATGAAGAAGAAGCCAGAAAGAAAATGGAGGAGTCTTCCGATTATGTTTTGTATTTCAGAAAGGGTCAAGATCCTGTTAGAAGAGCTTAAAATTTTTTTCCACAATTTATTTTTTTTATTTAGATAGAATTTTATATGTTTGCATCAAATAAACAAACATGGGACACGACATCACAGCAATCCGCAAGTCATCTATCGAAAAAGATTCTGATGAAAATGAATTATCATACATCCGAATCGGAGCATGGAATCATCACAAAGCATATATGCTTTATGAAGTATTAAATGCACACAGCTGCAACGGAGGAGTATCCGGCAACGGCAGAGAAAGAGAATTCACATCTGATGAATTAAAAATCGCTCTCGCCAAATTCAAATACATGTTGGGAGAACCCCGAGACCAAATCATTGCAGAGATGGAATCATCCGAGTGGGCAAAAGCAGCCGACGAATTCATGGAAGCTGTGATGAAGGCATTGATTGGGGGAGCTCCTGAGAAATCGCAATCGGATAATGACAATGTAATCAAAGACAACAACGAAGACATCCTGAGATTCTTGACCGAAATCCAGGTAAATGAACCGGTCGTAATCCAATTTTATTAACCTTTTAAATTCTCTCACTATGAGCAGCAAGAAACAAAAACCCACTCCAAAGCCAAAGCCAAAGCCAAAGAACTATTACTACGAACTAGCTAAAGGAACAAAGAAGTGGAGTTAAATGTTAACCTCCTATGAAAACCCAGATCCAAAAGATCTGGGTTTTTTGTTGTGTTTAAAATTCACAGCACCATATATCATCCCAGGAGGCGCCCTCAATGTGAAGAATCGAGCAGCAAAAATTTTGGAAAAAATACGACTTAAAATTTTTTTATCTCGATAGAAGTTTCTACATTTGTTCCCTAAACAAACAGACATGGAAGAAAACAAAGGTTTATACCACCGCTTCGTCCTTTTTATTAAGGCCAAAATTTATTCATGGATTATTAAGAGCAAAGACGAGATCTTTGAGAAGCTTGATCCCAAACCCGTACTCAACGAGAAACAAAAAGCCATGATTGAGGTGGTGAAGTCCATAGTTTCTGCTCCTGATGCGGATCTTTTGATTGCACCTATCTCGGGAACACGATATGTTAAATTGGAAGAGATATACTTGAAAATTGATTCAAATTCAGAAGAAGGATCTTTTATAGAATTAATCAATGGGAGATTTATACATCATGTTCAGTTTCCAGGACGGACGATAGATGGCGATATTCTAAAGATCTTTGACGAGGAAACGGAAAAACGCCAGAAGATTATGGAGAAGAGTATATGGGATAAGACCACCCGTAGCCTGGAGTCTGTTCTGCAAGAAATTGAAGTGATAAAAAATTCCTCGAAATAATTTTTTTCTTTCAGCGGAATTTTCTATATTTATATTCTAAAACAAACAGAAACATGGCAAGAACAATCACAACTGAACTTTACAAGTTCGAAGAGCTCTCACCAGAGGCTAAAGCAAAAGCAATTGAAAACTACCACGAACAGCTAGAAGATGGCAAACACGGAGCATCGGACTTTCCCCGTTGGGCGATAGACGACTACTCTCTGTTGGAACCCAAGCATGCCGATATGGTTGAGCTCTTTGGAGAGAACTACTACCTGGAAAACAAAGAGCAGTTCGTTTTCAAGAACAACCGGGAGGGAATCACATTCAACTGTGAGTGCCTATACCGCCACCTCAGTTTCCACCGAGCCCTTGAAGTCACTAATGACAAAATGTTTTTGACGTTTCTGGGTATCCCCGAGAAATTTCATGGTTGCATCAATTATGAATTCTACGATGATGATCACCGCTATCCTGACTCTAAAATTGAATTTGAAATTTGGAAACAGGAGGATCTAAATTCGGAGGAGTTCATAGAGCTCCAAAAAGCCATTGACGTGGCCACCACTCGTTTCGACACACATCGCAACAATATACTGGATCGTATCGAAAATGATATTGAGTATCGCTACTCTGATGAATCAATCAAGGAGGAACTCGAAAACAATGACTCGATAGAGTTTACCTCAGACGGAGAAATCTGGTAAGAATAAAACCATAACAACTATGAAAAGGCCAAGAGAAATCTTGGCCTTTTTTGTTTCTCCTCTCCACCTTAGAGGAAGAGACACTTGGGGCGCCTCCGGACCTTGTCACATCCTGTTTAAAATTTCTTCTTTTTTATTTTTTTATTTGGCTAGAAATTTCTATATTTACACTCTAAATAAACAAAGATGAGACCAGAATACAAAGCCTTTATTAAGGAAGCCAAAAGATTAGGGATTAAGACATATGATGAACTTTATGATCTGTGCTTGGACCCCAGATTTCAAAGCATCAGCGGTGGTGAGTTTGAGTGTGCTAAAAAATACCTGAAAATAAAATAATCCATTCCAATGAGAACAAACCAAATGAGAGAGCTGAGCAGAATGATGAGATTGTCTGATCCTGCTTCTCTGCACGAGGAATTCATGAAATCCAAACCCGGAGACATTATCAAAATCAACGGCAACACCTATACTGTGTTGAGTGATCTGTCCAAGAAAATGAGATCCACCACAGTGACATTCAAGGCTGTGCAGGGATCAAGATACTCCGAAAGGTTCTACACTGTAACCATAAAGGACGTTTCCACATTCGAAAAGCTGGGAACAGCAAACGCGGGGGATCTATCCAAAATGGTGGACCTTATGAATGGTGTGGTCCAAAAGATCAACGAACATGTGATGGAAAAAACCAATGAGAATATGAATGTCATCAAATGGTCCCAGCCCAGATATGAGTGGGGTGTTACCTGTCAGAATGGGGAGGATGCTTTTGCGGGAGACCTGGTCAACGTCAAGTTCAGCAATGGAGTATTTAAGATGCGAATCAAATCCATAGCGGGAACAAATGATACTTGCCAGATAATGGTGGTGGATCCCAGGAAGGCACCAGGATCCAGAGGCAGAGGTATGGACGCAAAAACTATTCTCTCAAAGGTCTAAAAATAATTCAGCATAAATTTTTTTCTTTGGATAGAAAAATCTATATTTGCCCTATCAAACACTCAGACATGGAGACTATTAAAGTAATGCCAATCTCTCTTTCTGTCAAGCTGGTGATATTCAGCCACCTGTCAGACACCCAGGAACTAGCCCGCATGGAAGGCAATCCCATTCATCAGATCAACCGAATCAACTTTGCTAAATTCCTAATAAGCAAATACCCAGACACCTCGGTGGAGATCGATCCCGATAAGGAGTACCAAGAATTTATTACTCAACACCCAAACATGAAGTTCTAGTATGAGCAAATTCAAAAAATATCAGGAGCAGCGTAATGCCCTAGAATGGGCCATCCGCAAAATGGAAGAGATCAATAAAAGCGGGCTTCCTAAATCCGCCAAGGAGATTATCCAAGAATCTCTGGGCAAGCTCAAGGAAGTCAAGATAGCCCAACCAGAACTGGAGAAGGTGACCGGTGACTTTCTGGATCCCGCGAAGGTGAAGGAGCTTCTGGAAGAAGCAACTGAATACAAGTGGAAGGTGGTACCGGACAAGGAAGCACTAGAGCACTTTGGATTGGATGAAAAGGATTACACACCTAAGGAATTCGTTGCCGTCAATTTTGGAATCGAGGTGGAAGACAAGGACGTGAAGTTTCTTTGCTTCTATCGCAACACGAGCAACCGCAGCGAACTCTGCATGGTGGACATTGTTTGCATCCCGGGGCACTTTCAATGCAACTGGGCCAATGACCGTGCCTCCGTTGGTGATATTCTCATGCCTAATTCCAAGTTTGAAAAATTTGTGAAAAGAATCCAATAATATTTTTTTCTTCAAGTAGAAATATCTATATTTGCTCCATAAAACAAACGAACATGGCAACAGAAAAAGCAACAGTACTCTTAGAAAACCCCATTTGTGGTAATGGTAAAAAACTGTACATCATCACGATTGTGGATGATGAAGATACCGAGGACACTCACTCTTATCTTCAGAGGGCAAATGACGAGGATGATTTATACAACCAAGTGAAAAATGATTTGGTTGGTGATCTTGATGAAGATGAAATGGAAGATGACCCGGTAGCAAATGCCTTCGAGGATGATTGGGGAATTAAAATTCTCTATTCTTTCATTGGAGAAATCCAGGAATAATTTTTTTCTTCCAGTAGAAATATCTATATTTGCCCTATCAAACACTCAGACATGACAATCAAACAAATCTTAGACGAAATCGCAGCCGAGGGAGGCTCAAATATGAAGATGGAGATCCTTCGCAAATATTCGGAGGATCCAATTCTTCGCAGAGTCCTTTATCTCGCTAACTCCCGAAGAGTTAAGTTCTACATCAAGCAGATCCCAGCCTATGAACCTGCTCCACGGAGCCTGGTGACCCTCCTCGAAGCCACCCAGGGCTTGGAAGTCCTTAGAAACAGAGTGGTAACGGGACATGACGCTCTGGCTCACCTATCGGAACTGCTAAGCGACCTGGACGTGGCAGATGGCACGGTGATCAAACGCATCATCGACAAAGACCTCAAAATCGGGATGAATTCAGTGATGATCAATAAGGTGATTCCTGGGCTTATAGAGGAAACACCCTATATGGGGGCTAAATCATATGATCTAAAATACGCAAAGGATATTCTTAAGAAAGGCTCTGCTATTAGCCAGCTGAAAATGGACGGACGCTACTGCAATGCTATCATCCGTCACGGAGAGGTTGAACTGGAGAGCCGCCAGGGAGAGACCACTTACCTCACGGGAGCCACATTTATTGAAGAATTAGCGAATCTGCCTGATTGTGTATTAAACGGTGAGCTCACCATGGATTCAATAAATGGAAATGAGCCAGTAAGTAGATATGTTTCCAACGGGATTATATCATCGCTAATTAGCATACTCGGAAAGGTTAACAAGGGAGAAAATGTGGTAAAAGAAAGGGAAAAGTTCTTCCATGAGTATAATATGAGTCCAGAGTTTGCCCTTTCAAAAATTCGTTACACCGTTTGGGATATGATCACGGTGGAGGAATACTTTGCCTTCAAATCCACTGTTCAGTACCACCAGCGTCTGAAGAATCTGGAGTACTATCTAGAGGAGAACCCATGTTCGTTAGTTTCTATTGTAGAGGGAAAATATGTAGACAGCTTAGAATCTGCAATGTCACACTTTCAGAGTATACTACAAAGAGGAGAGGAAGGAACCATTTTAAAATCATTGGACAGTGGTTGGAAAAATGGAAAGCCGGCATTTCAAATTAAGATGAAGCTATCAATGACTTTCGATCTAAGAATCATAGGTTTCCAATATGGAACTAAGGGAACTAAAAATGAGAATGTTATCTCCACGCTTATTTGTGAATCGGATGATGGTCTTTTAAAAACAAATCCCTCTGGAATGACTGAAAGCATGATGAAATTTGTTACCGAAAACCAGGATAGGCTTTTAATGTCTGTGGTAGAATGCGAATCATCTGGAATATCTCAAAATAAAGATGGTGAATATTCTATGCTTCATCCAAGGGTAATAAAATTAAGAGATGATAAAAACACAGCTGACACCCTTCAGCAGATCCTCGACATCGAGGCAATGGCCAAAGGCCTTAAGTAAATGTTCTGTTTGTTTGTAAAGGGGCTCGGGAAACTGAGCCTCTTTTTTGTGGTCCTCCACCACCTGGCGAGAGGAGATATGGCTTGGGGCGCCTCCAAAAATAAGAGCGTCAACCCTAAAAAATTTGGAGTTTTATTTTTTTCTTTGGATAGTTTTTTCTACATTTGCTTCAACAAAACAAACAGATATGCAAGCAACAACCATTCAACCTATCGTCAACGGGAGCGCTAATCCCAATCTCACCCCCGAGCTATTTAAAGATCTTGATAAAGCCACTAAACGCCAGGTTATCTGGAATATAGTGGTATCCCTGGGGTTTGCCCATTGTTTTCCTGAAGTTGACAGTAAGGTGTTTCAGCCTTCTGATTTTAAAATTGATTACTCTGATCTTACATATGATAATCCGGACGGCGAGCTTGATTTGGATAAACTCTTTGTTACAGTCAAAGAGGAATATAACGCTCATCACAACCGTATGAAGGCCAAGACCGCTAACCTGCACTATGAGCTCGGGGCTAAAATCTATGCGGCTCAGAAGGAATTGGGATTCGGTGGTATGCTAGAACTGGACAAGAATCGTCTCAAGGGGTACATCTCCGCCTGTGGCAATTGGAACGACTTTAACTCTTCGAATGTGGGTGCAGCCATTGGAAGAATGCACGAGCTTGCTCCCCGCAGGGACTATGGTCCAAACAATCCCAACACCGGCAGTATTATGCACACTCTGAAGACACTGTATGGCTGCGAGTATATTATTCTCAATTACGAATTTGTCTCAGCAGACGACGTGGTAAGGATTCAGAGCTTCTATGAGAAGCACTGGGAACCAAAGGGCAAGTCAATCAAGGCAGATTCTGTCCGCATTGAGGTATCAGATCACGGCCATGGTTACTATGGGGTGGAGCTTATCTGGTGGTGGGATTAATTTCCGAAAATATTTTTTTCTTTAGGCAGAATTTTATATATTTACATTCTAAAAATAAACAGACATGCAATCAATTCCAGTAACATACGTATCAGTTTGGGACGGCGGCACGGAGATCCGCACGAGTGCCCTATTCAATCCCGAGACCAAACTGGTTCATGACATTGAAACGGTCGAGGGAGTGGATGAAGACGGTGAGGAGGTGGAAATTCTGGACCGTGAATACATTGAGCTTGAGAGCGGAGAAATAATCGAAGCATCTGGATTTATTTTGGAGTTTTAATTTTTTTATCTCGGTAGAATTTACTATATTTGCTCTAATAAAAACAAACAGGTATGATAATCTCAATTAGCAATCTCTGGGCAGTAGCCTATATCAACAACCTTACCGGAAAGATAAACATTTACAGTAAGCTTTTTGATAAGGAAGAAGAAGCTCAGACCCTGGCGAAGGAGATGAGAGGTGTGGTTCAACCTGTTCACTATTCTACAAAATAAACAGACATGAAAATAACACTCCATTGCATCGCCAACACCAAGCCCTATGGGGACTGGGGCAAAAAGAATCCTATCTCGGTTGAGAAATATCAATTTGACTGGGATGATGAGGAAGACCGCGAAATGGTCGAGGAATACATCGACGAGGAACTCACCAGAGAGAACTTCGCTCAGGCCTGCCGCAACTACTTGATTGAGTTTGAAATCGACTGGGAACAGAGAGGGATAAGCTACATCCTTTTGGACGAGGAACAATTCAAACTATTAACAACTAAAATCGCACAATAAAAAATGTGGTACTACACTGATTACAAAATATCCTCTAAAGGAAAACCCTTCATCGAGGATGAAACTAAAGCCATCGAGGCTCTCGAGAAACAGGCTGAATCTCTAACCGGCGAACTCAAGGAAATAGCCTTGAAATACATAACCGAGAAGAAGAACCACAAGCCCAAGAACACATGGGAGCTGGTAACAAAAGAACTGGGATTTGATCCTTTCTCCGATCCCTGCAGGTGGTATGATCACGACGAGCACATGCGTGGGATCTCTAAGAAATATCCAGGGACCATCTTCATCCTCGAAGGAGAAGGTGAGGAGTCCGAAGACATCTGGAAGAAGTACTACCTCAACGGCAAATGCCAGGTGGCTAAGTCCCAAGTAATTATACCGGAGTTTGATGAGAGTAAGCTCGTATAAGATAATCTGTTTGTTTGAAGGTTGACCTGGGATCACTCCCAGGCCTTTCTTTTATAGAGGGATCCCAGGAGGGACCCCGCGTACGTGTGCGTATACGTAGAAAAAACTACCGAAATATTTTTTTATTTGGTTGGAAAGTTCTATATTTGCCTCAACAAAACAAACAGATATGAACAATAATCAAGATTTCAACGAGCTTAAGAAAGCTTTACACATGCTTGCCCATGCACTAATTACAGAAGGACAAGCAGAAAGAAACCACAGCAAATGGTTCTTTGGAAATGCCTTAGGCACAATTCTGATAGCCTCAGAATCCAAAGAGGACATTGAAATGTTAAGTGAAACGTTTCAAAAATACTGTGACATGAAAAGAAAAGAGGTGGAGGACATGGAAAAGATGGCAGAAAATCTGGATAAAATGCCAACCCAGGAGATCCCGGGTATCTCTGAACTTCTGAAAGGCACGGGAATCTGTCTCAACTAAGAAACACACAATACGAGAAAGGCCAAGAGAAATCTTGGCCTTTTTTGTTGGCTAATAATTTGGAGTATGTGAGTGGGTGCATCGGGGCGCCTCCGAATCTGGATACACACGGTCTGATTTTGATTCATCCTGCGGGAGGCGCCCGGATCCTGACCGATCGGGAAAATGTCTAACTGAAAAAAGTTGGGGATTTATTTTTTTCTTTAAGTAGTTTTTTCTATATTTACATCAACAAAACAGACAGATATGCAAAAAGATATTATCATTAAAAAAGAAACTCTTAATCTATTAGAGAATCACTCTTTCTTAATTGGGTATTCAGAAAACCCAATTGATAAGAAAAAGAACTACAAAAATCTTCATTTCATATTAGATTCTGAATTGGAAAGAAGAAGAAAGCTGGTCGAAAAGGTTTGTAACAAGGCTGAGGTTGTAGATAATGATTTTTCCATATCACACCAAATTGGAGAACATATCGCTTTTGATTACAGTAAAAATAAAGAATTTTTTTGGGTTGATGATAAATTTTTAGATGCTTTTATAGGCTATAAATGCTCAAGAAGCATAAGGAGTAAAAACCATTCTTTATTATGCGATATGATATTTAGTTTCGTTGATATAAAATGTAATAGTATAGGATCAATGTGTTGTCCATCTTTAGCTGAAAATATTTTTTTATCTCTGTAGAGTTTTCTATATTTGCACCAACAAACAAACATCCACTTAAAACAAATGGTAATGAAAAAAATCTAAAAAATAACCACAAAAAACCACAAAAAAGTTTTTTTATTTAAGTAGTTTTTTCTATATTTGCATCATCATTCATTAACAAACAATCAAAATTTAAACAACATGGCAAAAGCAACATTAAGCACAGAAGAAAAAAAAGCACGTAAGGCAGCAGCAGACAAACGCTATCGCGAAAAGAAAAAAGCAGAGGCATTAGCCGCACAGGCAGCAGCCAAACCTGCCGATAAGAAAGCCTCTAAGCCCGCGAAAACAGTGGAGGCTAAGGTCATAGAGAAGGCGCTGGCACACGACGTAAACATCGTTTTGAAAAAACCTTTGCGTATCTTCTTCAACCAAAAGCTGGACCCAGAGCAAAGCCAGATGCTGAAGCCCGGCAAGGAAGTTACTCTGGAAGACACAGGTCGTACACACATCAACGAAGACGGTAAGTCCGTGAAGGTATTCCGTTTCCGCAGAGGGGTCAAACGTGTCTACTACGCCATCGAACCCAAGTAAAACTTGGGCCTCCGGCTCCGACACAAAGCCAGACTTCGGTCTGGCTTTTTTGTGGGCTGAGGAAATCCACCACCTGCGGAGGAGAGCTGACTCGGGGCGCCTCACCATGCTTCAGAAATTGAAGCTAAGTCTTAGTGTGCCCGACTGGAATGGTCGGGCTTTTTTGTGGTGCATCCCCAAGATGAAGTGCAGGAAGAGGGCATCTCGGTGGAGGCGCCCGCCACGACAGCTCTCATGCTTTTATTTTCGTTGAAAAAATTAGTGGAAATATTTTTTTCTTTGAGTGGAATTTTCTATATTTGCACTATCAAAACAAACAGATGACAACAATCGAATTCAATAGCAAGAAGCACACATGGGACCTCGAGAAAAAGGTGTTTAGTATGAGCGAGCGGGACGTTCCCTTTGATACCACCTATGAGATCAGGAATCCCAAATCTGGGGGAAAGATGAAATTCGAATTCTCTCATTCAACGGGTCCGGAATTCAATCCCCAGACAAAATGGATCTATTACAATTCAGATAAGACGGTTACTCTGGAAGTTTGTAATGATCCTGAGATTGTCCGTCGAGCGGCGGAGAATTATCTCAAGAGTAAGCTCGGAAAAAATTAGTGGAAATATTTTTTTCTTTGAGTGGAATTTTCTATATTTGCACTATCAAACAACAGATATGGCTAAGAAAGATCATAAAGAAATAGAACAAAAAGACATAGACCGTCTCAAGAGCCTTAAGGAGAAATCCAAGGGAGACTGGTACAAAGCGGTTCAATACGCCGAGGCAATGTCCAAGGCAATCACCGACGGATATAAGGCCTGGCGCAGATATATGGCTTCAGTTAAGGTCTACTCCTTTGATTCCCCCGTGACCCTCCCGTTCTTGGAGCGTGCCATAACACTGGGAGTTCCTGAGGCGGTGGGGGAGAAAAAGAAAATCGAGATTCATCGCAAGGAGAATTCAGGACGCGTTGTCATATCCTCTCTGGGACTTCCGTATGACCAAAACCTCTCATATCAGGAAAACATCAAAATCATCCTGCGCATGGATGCCTCAATCTGGGGCAAGGTTTATATCCCAGAGGACTTCAAGAAAGCCGAAGAGAATAAAACACACAGGCTTCTGAGCGGAATTGGAGCTTGGGATTAATTCCCGAAATATTTTTTTCTTTCGGTGGAATTTTCTATATTTACATTCTAAAACAAACAGACATGGCAAAGTTCAAACTAATCGATGAAACAGAATTCATCCACGACACCAACAAGGGTATCACCAAACAAACCCGGACCTACAACCTCAACGGGGAGAAATTCCAGATCCGCTACGAAAACTCCAATGGATTGCCCATGGGATTTAATTACAAAATGTGCCTGTCACAGTATTCCAAATCAGGGGGGTGCTGGAAAAACCTGGAAGACATCGATGTCTTGAAAATGAGTGGGCCAATCCCAAGTTACTTCTCCAGTTCGGCAAAGGCACATGCCCTGGAATTTTTCACAAAAATGGAAGCCCGTCTGGTTAAGATTTACGGCTAAGCAAACCAAAACTCGAAAGAAAGCCTCGGAATTTTCCGGGGCTTTTTTATTTGGAAAAATTTGGGAGCAGCGGCTTCTGCGGAGTAGGCGCCTCCGGAGCTTTACCTGGACGGTCCAGAAAAAAGTAGTGAAAATATTTTTTTCTTTGAGTAGAATTTTCTATATTTGCACTATCAAAACAAACAGATATGCTCAGATTCACAGATGGAGAAGCCTTTGACACCTCGGGACCACTCAGAAAAGAGAAGAGGTATGATGGATGGTACGTAATCGGACAGGGAATGCTGATCCCCGTGAAGGACGAGGCGGAAGCAGACAAATTTATTAGCTCACATAAAAACGGATAAACATGGCATTCATAGAATTGACTAAGTCGGGAAAGTGTGACGTGACGTTCACCTTCTTTAATGAGAATAACAGCATCGTAGCCCAAAGGAGCATAACCTTTGATGTTAAGCCAACCATAAAGGAACTCAAAGACCGATTCAAAGTACCTGGTGCTAAACTGTTAAGGCTGACAACAACCCCCAGTTGCAACGTAAAGTATATCAAATTAAATTCATAAACCAAACAGAAAAGAAATGAGAGA
>JACCDY011089769.1_pt1 | contig 16201 bp, 10 predicted proteins | sample 7446391 | NCBI WGS metagenome assembly JACCDY01 (sample SAMN15323451, study PRJNA562643) | freshwater metagenome | isolation source: river surface water | place: USA:Blue River Watershed | collected 2017-08-18
ACGTTAGCGTAAATTTCAACCACGTCTCCTTCTCTTCTCGGGCCGAATTTCCAATTTAATTTTAATCCTGTTTTGGTTTCAAACGCCTGAATTAATTCCAACACTGTTGATCCTTTTCCTGTTCCAACATTCAAATAATCTAATGTGCCTGCCGTTTGTTTCCAAAGGTATTGTAAAGCGCGAACATGAGCCTCTGCTAAGTCTACCACATGTATAAAATCACGCACACAAGTTCCATCTTTTGTTGGATAATCGTTTCCGAAAACAATTAATTGTTCTTGCTTGCCAATCGCTGTTTGAGTGATAAATGGAAGTAAATTATTTGGTCTTCCAATAGGAAATTCCCCTATTAAGGCGCTTTCATGTGCGCCAACCGGGTTGAAATAACGTAAATTCATGATACGCAGCTGAGGCGCAGAGCGGAAGGTGTCTGCAATAATTTGCTCTCCCATCCACTTCGTGTAACCATATGGCGATTCCGGAAGGAGCTTAGGAGTTGATTCCGTAACCTCCTTTTGTCCTTGAGGCTCTCCATAAACAGTACAAGACGAAGAAAAAACAAAGTTATTAACGTGGTTTTTTATCATGCATTCCAGCACGTTGACCAACCCCAATATGTTGTTTCGGTAATATTTCAATGGTTCTGAAACAGACTCTCCTACCGCTTTATATGCGGCAAAATGAATGACACCTTCAAACGTATATTGCTTGAAAAGGGCATCCAAACTTTTTTGGTCACAAACGTCAATTTCGTGTATAAGAGGAAGTTTCCCTAAAATTGATTCCAACCCTTTAAGCACAATCCTGTTTGCATTACGAAAATCGTCGACAATAACAGGTGTGTATCCATTTTGAACGAGGGATATCACTGTGTGTGAACCAATATAGCCGGCGCCTCCGGTTACCAATACAAACTTGCTCATCTATTCAAAGTTAAAGCAAATTTCGCGTATCTTCGGGACATTGGAGAAAAACAACATAAATATTCGACAATTTGCTCCTAAAAAACAAGGCCCGGGGTACTTGTTCCGATTTGTAATTTACGCCATTGTTCTTGGAGCGCTACTTTGGTTGATCTATGATCGATTGAATGAAGTGAACAATGACCCTCCAAAAGTGTTAAATGAAGAGAAAAAATCATTGCCACCTCAAATCGAAATTGAATGAGTTATGTTATTGCATTTTTAGGTTTTTTACTTTCGTCATCGAGTAACTACTCATTGACCGTGGAAGTGCAGAATGTTCCAAATAACAAAGGGACTGTTTACGTTGGTTTGTTTCGTCCACAAGACGAATGGCCAACATACGGAAAACAATATAAAGGAAAAGTAGTTAGTGCTGTCAAAGGAAAAACAGTGGTGACTTTTGCTGGGTTACCCGCTGGGAAATATGCTCTTGCCGTATATCACGACGAAAACAAAAACAACAAACTTGACAAAAACCTTGTTGGAATGCCAACAGAAATATATGGTTTTTCAAACAATGCTAGAGCCACTTTCTCAGCCCCGGATTTCTCAGACGCCCAAATTAGTTTATCAAAATCAATCACCCATAGCATACTGTTGAAATAGTATTGTTCTTTCCTTACCTTTGGAAAAAACAATTTATGAAATACTATTTTTCTTTCGTTGCGCTAATTAGTTTGTTTTCAAGTTTTTCTCAAGAGGAGCTTTTATTTCAAAAACCCTCAGCTTCCATTCTTCAACTTGCGGACTACGAACGCCCACCTTCAATTTCGATGGACAACAAGAAACAAATGGTGTTGTTTTCATACCGGGACACTCATAAAACACTTCAAGACTTAAACCAAGAAGAACTTAGACTTGGCGGACTGCGCGTAAACCCAACCTTACATATTTCTTCGACTCAAACCTACGTGACAAACCTTAAGTTAAGAGCACTTCTCGATACTAAAACAGAACCTACCCAAGTAAAAAACCTACCCAAACAACCAAAAATAACTTTTATTACATGGTCTCCTGACGATTCTAAAATTGCTTTTGTTAACATGGATGAAACAGGGCTTAGCTTGTGGTTGATAAATGTAGAAACAAAAGAAGCAACGAAACTTAGCGATCTTAATCTCAATGCTACTACGGGAATGCCTTATAGTTGGAATAAAGACGGAAGTGCATTATTAGTGAAAACTGTTGTTCAAAACAGACCTCCACTGATTGATACCAAAAAAGAACTTCCTAAGGGGCCCACCGTTTCTATTGCTGAAGGAAAAGTTTCACAAAACAGAACCTATCAGGATTTATTAAAAAACCCAACAGATGAACGAAACTTTGAAATATTGGTAAAGTCTGAACTGAAAAAAATTGATGTTTCGGGGAAGATTAGCAACTTTCTTCCTGCTGATTTATATATTGGCATGTCCTATTCACCAGACGGAACACATTTACTTGTAACAACTATTCAAAGACCATTTTCTTATTTGGTTCCTTATAGTAGATTTCCAATGTCTCAAAAAGTATATAATTCCCTAGGGATCCTCATTAAAGAGGTGAATACCGTGCCTTTAGTTGAAATCATGCCAAAAGGATTTGCCGCTGTAAGAGCGGGAAGGAGAAATGTTTCATGGAGAAACGATGCGCCAAACACCTTGATGTTCGTGGAAGCTCTGGACGGTGGAGATCCGACAAAAACAGTAGACTTTCGAGATGAATTGTTCAGTTGGGACGCCCCATTTTCTAAAGAGCCAACGTCACTTATAAAGGTGAAGCAACGTTTCAGCGACGTCTACTTTTCAGATCATAACTTTATGCTTGTGAAAGACTCTTGGTACGACACACGTAACGAAAAAACATATTTAGTGGACCTAACTACAAGTACAAGTAAAATAATTCTAGACAGAAACTATCAAGACGCCTATGGAGATCCTGGTGTTTTTCAGCAAGAGAAAGGAAAACATGGTGCCAATGTGCTTGTGGTTAATGAAAATAAACTTTTATTGTTTGGAGATGGCTTTACCAAGGACGGACAGTTCCCATTTATTGATGAATTCGACATTAAATCCTTAAAAACCACACGTCTCTACCGAGCAAATTTTCCAACTAAAAAAATCGATCTTTTAGATGTTTTTGATAAAAAGAAAGGGTTATATCTCGTTCAATTACAAAGTAAAGCAGACTTTCCAAATTACTATCTATTATCGGCTAAAACGAATAAAACAACTCAATTAACTTTTTCTAAAAACCCATTTGAATCTATTAAATCTGTTGAAAAGCAAGTAATCAAATACAAAAGAAGTGACGGTGTAGAGCTCTCTGGAACCTTATATCTTCCTGTCGGTTATGATAAAAATTTGAAACCTAAAGTTCCTTTATTGATTTGGGCATACCCAGAAGAATTTAAAGACAAGAACAGCGCCGGACAAAATAAACAGAATCCTAACGAATTTACGTTTCCAAACTATGGGTCATTCGTTTATTGGGTTACAAAAGGATACGCCGTATTAGATGATGCTTCCTTTCCAATCATTGGAGAAGGAAACGAAGAGCCGAACAATACCTTTATCGAACAATTAGTTGCCAACGGAAAAGCCGCTATTGACGCTGTGGATGCTCTTGGCTACATTGACAGAAAAAAAGTAGCTGTTGGTGGACACTCTTATGGTGCCTTCATGACTGCAAACCTCCTAACTCATTCTGAGGATTTTGCATGTGGAATTGCCAGAAGCGGCGCTTATAACCGCACCTTAACGCCTTTTGGTTTTCAGTCTGAACAGCGAAATTTTTGGGACATTCCAGATATCTATGGAAATATGTCCCCCTTTTTTACGGCGAGTAAAATGGACAAACCCATGCTTTTGATTCATGGTGAAGCTGATAATAATCCCGGGACGTTTACCTTGCAAACGGAACGCTATTTTCAAGCGATTAAAGGCCTTGGTGGTAAGGCAAGAATGGTCATCTTGCCAAAAGAAAGCCATGGTTATGCGGCGAAAGAGAATATTCTGCATGTTCTTTGGGAACAAGAACAGTTTTTAGATAAATACTTGAAATAAAAAGTGTCTGCTTTACATCGTTTCACTATCGATGTATCTGGAATTCCTCTTCCAGAATCATTCACTTTTCCATTTTATTATGAGCCTCATCCCTTGGCCTTACATGCTGCAGAGCAATTACAAGAAGAACTTGAGAAAAATCCGTGGCAGCATCCGTTTGGATTAACTAATGAAGAAAAACCTATCGGTAAAATGTTCGGTGTGCTTGTTGTCTTAGATCAACAAAATCAATTAGGTTTCTTATGCGCCTTTTCCGGTAAACTCTCTGAAAGCAATCATCATTCTGGATTTGTGCCACCAGTATTTGACTTATTAGACCGCGATGGTTACTTCGTAAAAGAGGAAGAATTCATCAACTCATTGACACGAAAGATAGAAGAAGTCAAAACTTCCAATGATTACAAATTTGCTTGTTTGTCTCGTGAGCAACTCGCAAACGAATTCTTAATGATCTGTGAGCAAAGAAAAGAAGCAATAAAAAATAACAAAGCGTTACGTAAAGAAAAAAGACAACATGCGATACTCCAACTTTCATCAATGGAATACCTGCAATTTGATCAATTGCTTCAGGAGGAAAGCAAAACAGAACAAATACAATTAAAGCATTTAATTCGCGAATACAAATTAAAAATTGCGGAAAAAGAAGAAGAGGTCGCAGTTTTCAACTCTCAAATTGCAGCGCTAAAACAACAACGTTCGGCCCATTCTGCACATTTACAACAGCGCATTTTCACCTCCTATACCTTTCTTAACCGTGCTCAAAAAGAAATGAGTTTACTTGATGTTTTCTCTACATCATCTACGCCCATTCCACCCGCTGGAGCAGGTGAATGTGCGGCACCAAAATTACTAAATCACGCTTTTTTGCATAAATTAAAACCCATTTGCATGGCAGAATTTTGGTGGGGGGCTTCTCCCGTTTCTGAAGTTCGTGTTCACAAGCAATTCTATCCTGCCTGTCGAGGAAAATGTGAGCCCATTCTCATGAATCACATGTTGAAAGGAATTAAATTAGAAGAAAATCCCTTACTCAAACAGGCCAACATTCAAGATATTCCAATTGTATTTGAAGACGAGTACTTTATGGTTATTGAGAAGCCTGCAGAGTTTTTATCCGTTCCAGGAAAAGCAATTAAGGATTCAGTATATGAACGAATAAAAGAAATGAGACCTGATGCAAGCGGCCCGTTATTGGTGCATCGACTAGACATGTCAACTTCAGGGCTACTCGTGGTAGCGAAGTCGATAGAGGCTTATAAAAAACTTCAATTTTTATTTATTAAGAGAAAAGTTGAGAAAAAATACGAGGCGCTTCTTGAGGGAGTTATTTCGAAACCAAAAGCAGGAGTAATTAATCTTCCGCTTAGGCTCGATATTGATAACAGACCCTTTCAACTTGTATGTTACGATTTTGGGAAAGCAGCCATAACGGAATATGAGGTGATTGACATTAAAGACAATAGAACGCGTATTTCATTTAAACCATTAACAGGAAGAACGCATCAATTGCGTGTCCATTCCGCACATATACTAGGCCTAAATTGTCCGATTGTCGGTGATGATTTATATGGAAAAAAAGGTGAGCGACTTTGTTTACATGCTGCAGAGTTGTCCTTTATACATCCTTTTAAAAAATCACTTATCTCTTTTAAAAGTAAAACTCCATTTTAAAAATGTTAAAAACTACAACCGTTCTTTCTTATTACTCTTCATTTGAATTGCCAATACAACAAAAGCTAGGTGAAATTCACAGTATAATTAAAGAGGTGTTGCCAAACGCGGAGGAAATTATAAGTTACAAAATGCCTGCATTCAAGCAAAAAAAAGTGTTGGTATATTATGCAGGATACAAAAATCACATTGGTTTTTATCCAACCTCTCAACCTATCGAACATTTTAAAGATAGGTTAACGGAATATAAATGGTCTAAAGGAGCTATTCAATTTCCATTAGATAAACCATTGCCAAAAAAATTAATTCAAGAGATTGCCTTATACCGTTTGAAACAAGTTGAACAGAAACTTAATCCTTAAACGGCCTTATTTGCTTAATGTATATTTCACGATTTGAGCCCACAATCTTAAATTCTAAATCCAAACCGTAGTTGTAAAACGACTCCTTCGGTTTTTTTAAGTCATAATACACTTTTTTCAGCACTGCTATTTCACGAGTGAGCTTGTTGATTTCAGAATCGAGTAGGACCTTTTCAATTCCTATTGGTAGAATATTGGAATACGACAAGTACTCAACAATTGATTTCTTTCCATAGAAATTGTCTTCTTTATCCGAATAACAAATCACTTGCTCACAAATGGCAGAGTCCGGTGGTATTACAACGCTAGTTTCGCCGTATTGGGAATTAATGACAAACCCACGGTAATTCGGTCTGTATAAGTTCTTCGTGATGACAACTCCATTTGCTATCTCGTCATCAAAGTTTCGATGACACAATACACCCATTGCCACACTCTGTTGATTAATACCAAAATAATCTCGTTCCATGAATGGACGAAACCCCCATGCACTAGCCCAAACTGTTTTAATTGCTTTTTCTATTGTTTTTTTGGGGTGATTCAATATTCCTGTTTTCGATGTATACAAACCAGCCCCGTTGAAGCCGTCCAAATCTTCTGCGTTAGTAGAAGACCTAAACCGAAAGGAAGAATAGCCGTGTTTTATCATCCATCGCTGTATTTGACCAATAAGAGTAGTATCAATTGGGTGATTTAAAATTCGCCGTTGAATAGTGTCTAATTTAATTTGAAGAGTTTTCAAATCGTATCCAAATTTCTTTAATTCCATTAAATTCAAAATCAAGGTATCAACACCGGCCTTTTTCATATGTTGCTCGTAAAAAAACATGGGTATTGCACAAGCCGCTTCGGGAAACTTCAATGTTAGTTTTTTGTCCCTAATTGTTTTTCTCATTAACGCAAAATTCGCGGCCTTTCCTCCCACTCTTGGTATGTCTTTTAGGCCCAGCTCTCCGATTGGAATGATTCTTCGGTCTTGTGTGTTTTTTTCTAAATGAATAGATTTTTTATTTCTGAGCTTTTTCTCCCAAAATGTGAATACAGAAGCTGAATCGCTTAACGAGATTTTGTAGCCATTTTCATCAATGAATAATTTAACATACTTGTTTGCCCATTTTGTTACAGAGGTATCAGAATGAGCATTTTTTAAGGCTAACATCGGAGTTCCCCTGTTCTGACAAAGTAAGGTAATGTGGCTTAATGGTGTTTGAAAATCTGTGGTGATTACTCCTGAAACTGGAGGAAGGTCATCTGGTGTACCGTTAATGACCACAATCTCAAAATAGTTGGCCATTGAACTAGATTTTACATCTGTGAATGTCAGCTTTCCATATGTCGTTCCATCGTTTAATAATTGAAGGCTTTGGCCTTCGTATAGGATCGAAGCATCAATGGTTGGGAAGTTGAGCGTAGGTTTTAGTTCTCTAAGGCGGTTTGTATTCAGAAATACGGCTATTTCCTTTGTTAATAAGAAGCTGCTGTATATTTTTTCAAGCAACAGAGAAATTTGAGTTGGGTTAATATTGTCTGCAACGGAAAACTCCAATGTATATCGTCCTGTGCTTTTGAATCTATTAATTGTGCCTAACAAATAGGCTCTCTGCTCAACTTGGGTATAATTTTCGAAGTTGAATTGAACTCCATTTTCAGGATACCCGAGCACTTCTTGACAAAACGTAACATGATAATCGTGGTAAGCAGAATTTATGTAATAAATTTTACCTGTCTTTTTTTCAAGAACTACTTTAACAGCCTCTACTCCCGTAAATTTTGCAGAATTTGGCCTACCTTTTAACGCTTGAAAATCTTGTTCAGATTTTATTGATAATAAATATTCTGGTCCTTTTTGTGATAAAGAGATACAACATATACTAATGGAGAAAAGTAGCGTATTAAATAGACGTTTCAACCCAATCACCGTATTCCTTTATTAAATCAATTAAGGCTTCTACGGCATCGTCTTCCGGTATGTTTCTTTTCACAACCGTTTTTTCTTTATACAAATTGATTTTTCCCGGACCTGTGCCGACATAACCATAATCTGCATCTGCCATTTCTCCGGGACCATTCACGATACAACCCATTATTCCTATTTTTATCCCTTTTAAATGAGAGGTCTTTTCGCGAATTTTAGCAGTCGTTTCTTGTAAATCAAAAAGTGTTCTTCCACACGAAGGGCACGAAATATATTCTGTTTTTGAAATACGGGTTCGAGTTGCTTGAAGTATCCCAAAAGATGTGGAATTGATCAATTGTAGGGGTTGCTCAGCTGATATCCAAATACCGTCGCCAAAACCATCAATAAATGTCGCACCCATATCGGCAGACACCGATAATTGAAATGTTTCAGCTTCTTTATTATTCGAATGCGTCCTCATTATAACAGGATTTTTAAGTCCTTTTTTCGCATAATTCAAACGAAATTGACGAAATAACTGTGTTTTGTTTGCAAAATTTGTTTGAGCTACCAAAACTAACTGAGTATATTGACTCCATTCTGTTAAGACCTCATCTTCGGCATTTACCAATAAGAACCCTTTTTGATTTTTATCTAAATACGACAAATTTTCATTCGTCAAAAGAGGATAAAAACCTGGTTTATTTTGATAATTCTTTTGCCATAATTCAAATGTTGTGATAACTCCTATAGTTCCGGGTAGTTCGAAATTTATTGCGTTGTCACCAACAAAGACATAATCCGCTGCAAGATCCTGAACATTCCACTTATCCAAGGGAACCGAATACACATAACCCAAGCCAAATAAGCCCGCAGGTGTTATCTCTTGGCGTGACGATAAATCACCCACAACTACAGGTACTTGATATTCGCCAATATTATGTACAGCAAAAGAAGTGCTTCTTTGGTATTCAAAAGGATTATATGGCAATTCCGCGTGTTCTTCGTCTAAAACTTTAACATTGTCGGTGTTTTGGCATTTTTCGGCTAATTTTCGTGCAACAGGAATCTCAAACTCCGGTTCTTCTGTAAGAGAAACGCGAATGGTATCGCCTATTCCATCTTCCAACAAAGCCCCAATTCCTACCGCCGACTTTATCCTACCATCTTCCCCGTCACCCGCCTCTGTTACGCCAAGATGTAAAGGGTAAACCACTCCTCTCTTTAACATTTCGGCTACCAAAAGTCTATAGGCCTGTACCATCACGATGGTGTTACTCGCTTTCATTGAAATCACCAACTGGTCAAAGTCTAATTTTTCACAGATACGAATAAATTCCATAGCAGATTCCACCATCCCTGCCGGTGTATCACCATAACGACTTAAAATCCTATCAGACAAAGATCCGTGATTCGTCCCAATACGCATAGCGGTTCCGTGCTTTTTACACAAAAGGACAAGTGGCGTAAATTTTTCCTCAATGCGCAATAGCTCAGCTTCATAACTTTCGTCGGTGTATTCTATTTCTTCAAATTTCTTTTTGTCAGCATAATTACCTGGATTCACACGAACTTTTTCTACAAGTCCCGCCGCGATTTCAGCAGCATTGGGTGTAAAATGAATGTCTGCAACCAGAGGCGTATTATACCCTTTTTCATTCAAAGACTTTTTTATCACACCAAGGTTTATTGCTTCGTTTTTACTCGGGGCTGTTAATCGCACCAATTCACAACCCGCTTCAATCATACGAATAGATTGAGCCACAGACGCTGCGGTATCCATTGTATCAGTTGTGGTCATAGATTGTAAGCGAATAGGATTATTCGCTCCCATTGTCATATTACCTATTCTTACTTCTCTTGTTGTAAGTCTTTTTCTGTTTAAGAGGTCTAAGCAATAAGACATTTTGTTTTATTTGATTAACAATTTATTACAACTATTGTTTTATGGGGCCAGGAACCATTCGCTTAGAATGTTTAGAACCTCAGGAGAAATTGTTTGTTCCAATTGGCCGTATTCGGATACCGCACCCGTTTTCGTTTCCTGAAAAAGGTGATTTAAATTCGGTAATTCCTCGTATTTGTTGTTGCCTGTAACGTTTAATACGTTTCTCTTTATAGCTGATAAATTTTCTTTGGATGGAACCTGTAAATCTTTATCTCCATTTAATGCAAGAACCTTACACGTAACACGAGTTAAGTCAAGGGCTGGATCGTAAGATAAAAAATACAACATCCAAGGATTTACAAATGTATTAGTGGAAATTTCAACGAATTTCTCTTTAGAACCATATTTTTTGATTTCCTTTTTAGAGAGTTTTCTGGCGTATTTTCGAAATTCACCCTCCACAAATTCTCTGCACGAGCTCATGTCTTTAGCGACAAGCATTCCTGAAAATAGTTTTTTATTGAAGGCGTTCAACTCTTGTATTTCTTTCTCCTTCATTCCTTCGGATCTCGCAATGAGTACTTGTTGCAAAAGCAATAACGAATCTCCCTTGATTCCTGGGCCAGCAAGCAAGGCGATTGAAGCTAAATCTCTTCTTTTTGCACCGAGCATTACCGCCAACATAGCACCTTCGCTATGACCACAAACAGAAATTTGATCTTTATTAATGAGTGGGTGTCCCTGTAAATAATCTACAGCGGCCGAAGCGTCTTGCATAAAATCTTTAGATGTCGCATCCATAAAAGAAACCCCTGAAGACTGACCTGTCCCTCGATCATCGTATCGTAAAACCGCTATACCATTTCGAGTTAAATGATCTGCAATCACTAGAAATGGCTTATGGCCTAAAATTTCCTCATTGCGGTCTTGAGGACCAGAACCACTCACGAGAACTACAGCAGCAAATGGTCCTTCACCCTGGGGCAAAGTCAGGGTTCCAACAAGTTTTGCTTCTCCATTTTTAAAAACAGCCTCTTCTTCTCTGTATGGAAAAGGGGGTATTGGTTCCTGAGGTCGTTTTGGTTTTTCCACCGCCGGTTCTTTCCGAGAAAGCGCCATAGGCACACTCATTCCACCTTGCTTGAAGTTGCCTTGAATTTCCTCTCCTTTGAGTACTCCGGTATAAGAAACCCCTATATTTTTGACTTCAAATGTTAATCTATCTTCTTGTATTTCCACCTTCGTGGCAGGAATTCCAAATGCTCCTTGATCCGGACTGTCTAGGGTTCCCTTCCAAGTGTCTTTGTCTTTTGTAAGGTGTAAATTCAACCTCAGCTCTTGTCCCTGAATGGCTAATTTACCATACCACGAGCCTATCCAGTTTTGTTGTGCTAATGCAACATTAACTGTGAAAAACAAAAATACTAGGCGAATCATTTAAAAAAGAACTTAACAATATCATTTCCATTAGCGTATATCATAAGGCCGAGAAGAAGTGCTATTCCGATGTATTGAGCAACCTCAAGAACGCGCTGTGGCGCTTCCTTACCGGTTATTATTTCATACAAAAGAAAAACAACATGCCCGCCATCCAATGCAGGAATAGGCAAAATATTCATAAAAGCCAAAATTATGGAAAGGAGCGCGGTGTTTAGCCAAAATGCCTGCCAATTCCATAAGGCTGGAAACATATTGCCAATTGAAGCGAAACCACCAACAGACGATGCCCCTTTTTCAGTGAAAATAAACTTAAATTGAGCCATGTAATCGCTCAAGGTATTGGCCCCGTACGTAAATCCCTGTGAAATACCTTCTCCAAATGAATAGTCTTTAATCGTGTAGGCTTTTTCATTTGCCACCCGAGTGTTCTTCATCTTAAAACCTAAAGTTCCGTCTTCCTTAACGTCTGATTTAAACTGTCTTGTTTCCTTTCCGCGCTGAACCGTCAGTGTTACTTGTTTTCCCTTGTAACGATATAATTCTGCTTGTAATTCATCAAAGTACGTTATGGTAGTGTTGTTCACTTTTAAAATAGAATCTCCTTTGGTCAATCCGGCGCTTTCTGCTGGACTATCAGCAACCACTTCATCAACAACCGCTGCGTACATTCGAAAACTTACCATTGGCATGGCACCGGCATGAAACAAATCCATGTCAATTCCTTCGGGAAGAGAAACCTCTTTCACCTCGCCAGATTTTTTCAGTACAGTCAGGTTTTTAGCATCACGAAGGAGCACTTCTTTATTGATCTCATTAATACTAGTGACCTCTTTTCCTTCAACTTTAATTATTCTGTCTCCCGACTCAATTCCATAAGTGTTCATGTATGGGTGCACGCTCATCCCTTCGGAAAGTTTAGTTGTGTCCACTTGTTCAGAACCCCAAACCAATAGCACAGCCATGTAAATAATAAACCCTAAAATAAGATTTACAGTAACCCCACCAATCATGATAATGAGACGTTGCCATGTTTTCTTTGAACGAAATTCCCAATCTTCTTTGGGTTTTTCTAATTGCTCCTTATCCATTGATTCGTCAATCATTCCGGCAATTTTTACGTACCCACCTAATGGAAGCCATCCTATTCCCCATTCTGTGGTGTTTTTGTCTTCCTCCCACTCCTCTGGAGATCTTTTACTTAACCAAGATGTTTTCCATGTTCCGTTTACCTTTTTGAAGCGAAAAAGCGAAAAGTATGGGTTAAAGAATAGGTAGAATTTCTCTACTCGTGTTTTAAACAAGACCGCAGGTATAAAGTGACCAAGTTCGTGAAGTGTAACAAGAATAGCAAGCGATAAAAAAAGTTGCGCTGCTTTAATCCAGAATTCCATTTAATGCGTTTTTATTAATCACACAAATATACATGTAAACTTTAAGTATTGTGAATTCAAGAATTTGGCTTGGTTAATAAATACTAAAAAACGGAAACAAAAATTAAACTAATGATTTTTTCTTTTTCCTCCAAATCGATACGTCAAGAAGAATTTCGTGGAATTTCCCCAATCGTAGTATTGAGGATAAAATTCATCCCATTCATGATTTGACCTAAACAATCCTAATTCTAATCCAAATTGTACGCTTTTAGTTAGGTTAAACTGAGCGCCTAATAACCAGCCAATTTTATAATAAACATATTCCCCGACAGGAACATATTTGTATGGTTGGGGGTAACTTTGCCCTAGTAATTCTTCCGCCATTTTTAATCCCCTGCCTACGCCCAGAGTCGGAGCCACAAGTAAAGTAATTTTATTTAACCCGTTTAAGTAGTAAAGAGGCTCAATCCCTATTTCTCCAATAATTGTCTTTCGGGCAGAATGAAAATAATTATCTGTGTTATACGTAACCACTTTTTCTGGTAAAGGAAATCCCACTCTAAAAGGAACCCTAAGGGCAAAGTTCTTATTGAGTTCCCTTTGGACAAAAAGATCGACATTAAGGTTAGAGGAAAAATATGAGTTTCGGAACAATTCATAAAAATAGGTTGGTCTAATTAAAGAAAAAAGATTTAATCCAATGCTGTAAGGACTATATGAATATGCTGTTTTCCAAGAGGGTAGTCGCAGTGCTTTCGCTTCTTTATTCTGCTTTGGCTTTTTGTATTTTATGTCCGAGTAAATTCTCAAAGCTCCCATGGGAAAACTCTCCCCCTCTAGGTTCATGTAGGCCGCCTCTACTGAAAATGCGAATCCACTTTTATTGAGAAATTGCACACCCACCGGAATATAAGCTAAACCTGTTCCATAACCAGAGAACCCATCAGTTATCAGCACCGCGCCAAAAGCCACACCCAAATAGGGCGAAATTTTTGTTGGTTTATCTGCATTACCAAAATAATATCGACTCGCAATATGGGCTCCAGAAATAGCAACTAATGATCCAGCGCCAAACTCAACGCTGAAATTATGACTAAAAAACCTTTCATAATTAGCTGAAAAAAAACTTGGCCCTCCTAAACTAACACCGACATGGTTTTTATAGATCCGCCGTAAGTTTTTTTGAGGAACAGAATCGTTTTGAGCCAAGCTAAATTTTACTATTATACAAAGTAAAAGCGCAAGAATTGGTTTTTTAATGCTTATTTTCATTCTATTTCAATGTTGTATTTTGCTAATAATCCTGATAGCCCCAAAGTCGAAAACTTTGCGCCTTTTAATTTATTGATTTCAGGATCTATTGTATAATTAAAAGCAGAACGAAAATCCGCAATCTCGAGAATTGTATGGTCAAAGGTTGCCATCATTAAATCACAGCTTTCAAATAAAGCGTTAGTCAAATCTGATTCGGTAAAGTCAACTTCTTTAAGTTGCGAGTATTTAAACACCGTGTTTTTTATTTTCAACTGATAAAAAGAAGAGTTGGTTAATTGACATTGATCGAACGTAAAAGAAAGGCCGAATGAATGACAAGCCTCAAATCGAAGACCTATCAATTTACAGTTTATAAAATTAACCTCTCTGAATACTGTTTTGTTGAGCAAGGCCAAACTCAGGTTGCATTCTTGGAACAAACAATCAATAAACTTGAAGTCTGAAAGGTCAAGTTCAGAAAAGTTACACGCTAAAAAAACACAATTATCATATTCTCCTTTTTGAATGATGGAAGATTTCTCAAACGTGAGGTCTGAAATATACCTGTCGCTCATTTTAAATTATTTAATGCGCCTCTAACCAATTGTTCGCTAGCTTCAATTCTACCTCCATCGGAACGTCCATTTGAACAGCTTTTTCCATTGCTTCTTTTACCAATAGTTGCATGAGTAACTCCTCTGAAACATGAACGTCAAACACTAATTCGTCGTGCACCTGCAAAATCATTTTAGATTTCACATTTTCAGCTTTCATCTTTTTATGAACCGCAACCATTGCCAATTTTATAATATCGGCAGCAGAACCTTGAATTGGTGCGTTAATGGCATTTCGTTCGGCATAACCTCTAACTACTGCGTTGGCAGAATTGATGTCAGGCAAATATCTTCTGCGTTTCATTATTGTTTCTACATAGCCGACCTCCCTGGCTTGTGAAATGGCGTCGTCCATGTATTTTTTAATTGTTCCAAACTGCTCGAAATAAGCATCGATGATGGTTTTTGCCTCTGTTCTCGAAATATTTAGGTTTTGTGCTAAACCAAAAGCAGATTGCCCGTATATTATTCCGAAATTAACTGCTTTTGCTGCGCTTCTTTGATCCCTCGAAACCTCATCAAGCGAGACATTAAACACATTGGCTGCCGTCGCGGCATGGATGTCCTTTCCTTCTCTAAAAGCAGTAATCATATTTTTATCCCCGCTTAACGCTGCAATGATGCGCAATTCAATTTGCGAATAATCAACAGCCATTAATTTGTATTCTGAACTTCTAGATACAAATGCTCTTCTAATTTCTCGGCCTTTTGCAGAGCGTATGGGAATGTTTTGAAGATTTGGGTTGTTTGAGCTTAAACGTCCAGTGGCTGTTACCGTTTGCATAAAATTCGTGTGAATTCTACCATCAATTGGGTCGCACAAAACAGGTAGCGGGTCCACATAGGTGCTTTTCAATTTCCTTAGCTGGCGGTATTCAAGAATTAACGGAACAATTGCATGGTCATGCTCAAATTTTTGAAGCACATCCTCTGAAGTGGCGTATTGACCAGTTTTTGTTTTCTTCGCTTTATTTGAAATCTTTAGATGATCAAACAAAACCTCTCCAAGTTGTTTGGGAGAATCAATGTTAAATGAAACGCCTGCCAAATCTTTTATTTGTTCATCCAATTTTATTAACGTCTCGTCTAGTTCTTTCGAGTATTCTTCCATCGCGGGAACGTCTATTGAAATTCCTTCTTGCTCCATGTCTTTCAAAACCTCAACCAATGGCATTTCCATGTTATAAAACAAGTCGTGCAGGTGTGGCTTTTGTATTTCGGGTTCAAACAATTGTTTTAGCTGAAAGGTAATATCCGCGTCTTCACAAGCATATTGGTAAACTTCCTCTGGAGACAGATCTCGCATGTTTCCTTGCCCTTTTCCTTTTTTGCCGATTAGCGTTTCGATTGATATCGGCTGGTACTGCAAATAATACGTTGCTAAAAAATCCATCCCTTGTTTTGCTTCGGGATTAATTAGATAATGTGCTATCATCGTATCAAATGTTGGCGCGGCAACACTGATGCCGTATCGATGTAAAACCTTTAGGTCGTATTTAATGTTATGGGCTATTTTCTCAATCTTTTCAGAATTAAATAAAGGCTCAAATTCTCTAACGATTGATTTTGCCTCCTCAAAATCTGAGGGCACGGCGACATAAAATGCTTCTCTTGACTTGTACGAAAAGGAAAAACCTACTAGGTCGGCATGCATGGCTTCAATATCGGTGGTTTCTGTGTCAAAACACACTTG
>JACCDY011130187.1_pt1 | contig 16196 bp, 15 predicted proteins | sample 7446391 | NCBI WGS metagenome assembly JACCDY01 (sample SAMN15323451, study PRJNA562643) | freshwater metagenome | isolation source: river surface water | place: USA:Blue River Watershed | collected 2017-08-18
ATTCGGGTGATGTCGCCAAGGCGCTCGCGGCAGGCGCACATGCCGTGATGATCGGCGGCCTTTTTGCCGGTACCGAAGAATCGCCGGGCGATGTCGAACTCTTTCAAGGTGCGAGCTACAAGAGCTATCGCGGTATGGGCTCGCTAGGGGCGATGGCGGAGCGCCACGGCTCGAGTGATCGATACTTCCAAGACACTACCACCGAGCTCGAAAAGCTCGTCCCCGAGGGCATTGAAGGTCGCGTGCCATACAAAGGCAGCATCCTCAACATCCTGCACCAGCTTGCGGGTGGCTTACGAGCAGCGATGGGCTATACAGGCAGTCACTCCATCGAGCAGATGCGCACACGGCCTTCGTTCGTGCGTATCACGACGGCGGGTGTGCGCGAGTCGCACGTTCACGATGTCACGATCACCAAAGAAGCACCGAACTACCGAATTTCATGACCGACATTCACGCCGACCGAATCCTCATCCTCGATTTCGGGTCGCAGTACACGCAGCTCATCGCGCGGCGCGTACGCGAGCTGGGTGTGTACTGCGAGATCCATCCTTGGGATGTCGGTGATACCGCGGTTCGCGAGTTTGGCCCCAAGGGCATCATCCTCTCGGGCGGTCCCGAGTCGGTGACCGTTGCCGGTGCGCCCGCAGCGCCGGCGGCGGTATTTCAGCTTGGCGTGCCGGTGCTCGGCATCTGCTACGGCATGCAAACCATGGCGGCACAGCTGGGTGGTCGAGTTGAGCCGGGCGCCGTTCATGAATTTGGTTATGCGGAAATCCGCGCGCGCGGTCACTCGGCATTGCTACGCGATATCGAAGACCGCGTGAACGCCGAAGGTCACGGCCTGCTTGATGTGTGGATGAGTCACGGTGATCAGGTCGTCGCCTTGCCTGAAGGATTTAAAGCCATCGCCTCCACGGGGGATGTGCCGATCGCCGGCATGGCCGATGAGTCGCGTCGCTACTACGCTCTGCAGTTCCACCCGGAAGTGACTCATACGAAGCAAGGCACGCGGATCTACCAGCGTTTCTTGCGCGAAATTTGTAGCTGCGAAGCGAGCTGGAACGCCGGCAATATCATTGAAGATGCGATCGCTCGCGTGCGCGCGCAAGTCGGTAAGGGTCGAGTGCTGCTGGGGCTTTCGGGCGGTGTCGACTCATCGGTGGTTGCCGCACTACTGCACAAGGCCATCGGCGATCAGTTGGTTTGCGTATTCGTCGATCACGGGCTGCTGCGATACCGCGAAGGCGATGCCGTGATGGATATCTTCGCCCGTAATCTCGGTGTTCGAGTGATCCGGGTGAATGCCGCCGAGCGTTTTTTCGGCGAGCTCAAAGGCGTTTCGGACCCCGAGGCTAAACGAAAAATCATCGGCCGCTTGTTCGTCGAAGTATTCGACGAAGAGGCCAAGAAGTTGGCCGGTGAGGGCGATGGCCGTACTGCAGGCGATCGCGTCGAGTTCTTGGCGCAAGGTACGATTTACCCCGATGTCATCGAGTCGGCCGGCAGCAAAACCGGTAAGGCGCATGTCATCAAGAGCCATCACAACGTCGGTGGACTGCCGGCTCACATGAAGTTGAAGCTCGTCGAACCGTTACGCGAGCTCTTCAAAGATGAAGTGCGCCGCATCGGCGTCGAGCTCGGTTTGCCGGCCGAGATGGTCTACAGACATCCGTTCCCGGGTCCCGGGCTCGGTGTACGCATTTTGGGTGAAGTGACGCGTGAAGCGGCCGACACTCTGCAGCTTGCTGATCACATCTTCATCGAAGAGCTGCGTAAAGCCGGCTGGTACGACAAGACGAGCCAGGCGTTCGCCGTGTTTTTACCAGTCAAGAGCGTCGGTGTGACCGGTGATGGTCGACGACACGATCCGGTGATTGCGCTGCGCGCTGTCGAAACGATCGATTTCATGACAGCGCACTGGGCGCATTTGCCTTACGAGCTGCTCGATGTCTGCTCTCGTCGCATCGTCAACGAGGTCAAAGGTATCAGCCGAGTTGTGTACGACATCAGCGGCAAGCCACCGGCGACGATCGAGTGGGAGTGAAAGGCGCTTTAAACGTACTGAGCCCGAAAAAGCTGTTGCACACCAAGTGGACGGCCGTCGCCCCTAGGAACAAAGAAAAGCACTTTCTCGTTACACGGGTCATCGAGCCTGAGCCGCCTGGATCGCCGGTGGTATCGGTAGAGATCGAGGCGGTGCATTCGCACCGTATTCAGCTGATCGCCTGGCGTGAGCTCACCGATGCCACGCGTTGGCGACGAGGATGGGTCTGAGAGCGCCGAGTCGCACGCTCAGTGAGCAGCACGCTGGCGATTGAGCCAAGCGACGAAAACGCCCGCGGTCACGAACATGATGAGGCTGTAAACCGCAGCCGGTATCGACATCGTCGCGTTGTTCAACACGTTCAAGGCGATGAAAATCGCCAACGTGCCGTTATGAATGCCGATCTCCATCGAAATCGCGATCGACTGATTCTGCGGCAGTCGCAGCAGTCTCGGCAGACCGTAACCGACTCCCATGCTAAGCAGGTTGAAGGCGAGGCAGGCCGTGCCCACGGCGGCGATGAAGGTCGGTAGTTTTTCCCACTCGGCGCCGATGGCAGCCAAAATAACCGCAGCTAACACCAGTACGGCAAAAACTTTGATCGGCTTCTCGAGGCGCGCGGCGAGCGAGGGGAGTCCGGCGCGCAGCGCCATGCCGATGATGACCGGGACGACGATGATCACCGCCACCTCGATGATCTTGCGAGTGGGCGGGGGTATGTATTGACCCTGGCCCATGAAATGCTCGAGGGCAAAACTCACGATCAAGGGCAGTGTGAGCAATGCGAGTGCGCTATTGATGGCGGTGAGTGTGATGTTGAGGGCGACATCGCCGTGCGCGAGGTGACTATAGATATTGGCAGTAGCGCCGCCTGGCGATGCCGCAAGCAGCATGAGCCCGACCGCAAGCTCCGGAGAGAGCACAAAGATACGCGCCAGCAGGTAAGCGCCCATCACCAAGACGACGGTCTGAGTGAACAGTCCGACGATCACGGCGCGGGGATAGCGGATCACGCGTGCGAAATCGGCGAGTGTCAGCGAAAGGCCGAGCCCAAGCATGACGATGCCGAGTGCCGCGGGCAGTAGCAGAGTCGTTACCAGCGAGCTTTCCATATGGCATCGATGGTAAGACGAGATGTGAAGTAGCGCTACGGGGTAACTTTCGGGCGAAACTTGCTGGATAATCGGTGGCGTTGCGCCGTCATAACGTCGCCATCGAATTCATGGGGGAAGTCATGAGCTTTGCGTTGCACAAGGTCAAGTATTTCCAGCTCGTCTGGGTGGGATTGCTCTCGGTCGCTGCGTTACCTCGCAGTCTCGCGTCGGAAGCGCCAATCAAAACCGAGCGCTACACGCTGAATGTCGAGACATTCGCCAGCGGGCTCACCTCGCCTTGGAGTGTGGCCTTGTTGCCCGATGGCTTGGTCCTCATCACCGAGAAGCCGGGCAATCTGCGCGTGATGCGGGATGGCAAGTTGCTCGAAAAGCCGGTCGCCGGTTTGCCAGTGGTCACACCTCGTGGACAAGGTGGTCTTCTAGATGTCGTGGCGCATCCGGCCTATTCTCAGAATCAACTGATCTATTGGTCGTATGCGGCAGGTGATGCGAATGCGGTTGGCACCGACGTCGCGCGCGGACGTCTTTCGTGTCAAGCCGAGCAATGCAGCGTGCGCGACGTGCAGGTGATCTTTAGTCAGAATCCGAAGCTGGGTACCGGGCATCACTTCGGCTCACGACTTGTCTGGGGTCGTGATGGCAACCTGTTCGTGACACTCGGTGATCGAGGTCGGCAGGATGAGGCGCAGAATCTCGGCAACCATCTAGGTGGCGTGATGCGCATTACCGAGACGGGTGGCATTCCCGCTGATAACCCTTTCGTGAAGCGCGAGGGTGTCAAGCCCGAAATTTTCACTTACGGTAATCGCAACGTGCAGGGCGCTGCGATCCACCCGCAGACCGGTGATCTATGGGCGCACGAGCACGGGCCCCAGGGCGGTGATGAGCTCAATATTTTGAAGTCGGGCCGCAACTATGGCTGGCCCGTGATCACCCACGGCAAGACCTATGGGCTTGGACGCACGATCGGTGAAGGGACGGAGCGTGAGGATGTCCCGGCGGCGCTGAAGATCTGGTTGCCGCAATCGATTGCGCCATCGGGCCTCAGCTTTTACACGGGTAATCTGTTCCCCGAATGGCGCAGTAGCCTTTTCTTAGGCTCGCTCCGCGAGCAGATGCTGATCCGCTTGACTTTGAAGGGTAATGCGGTGACCGGTGAAGAGCGTATCGCTGGCTTCGGGCGTGTACGCGACGTCCGGGAAGGCGCTGATGGCGCTGTGTACGTCGTCTCCGAATCGATGGGTAAGGTGTTTCGATTAACACCCGCGAAGTAGGCTCGAGTGAGTCATGAGCGCTCTCTCTGACAAGGCCTTCATCGACAACACCCGGCTCTGGGTAGAGCGCGTCGTGATCGGTCTCAAGTTGTGTCCATTCGCGCCGGCGCCAGCAATCAAAGATTTGATTCGTTACGTCGTCAGTGAGGCGACAACGCGCGAGGCCTTGCTGGAGGATTTGGTCGGTGAGTTGCAGCGACTCGTCGCGGTATCGCCTGAGGAGATCGAGACGACACTGCTCATCCATCCGCATGTACTTCGCGACTTTCACGACTACAACGATTTTTTGGAGGTCGCGGACGAGGCGCTACAGGTACTGGAGCTTGAAGGCGAGATTCAGATCGCGAGCTTCCATCCCGATTATCAGTTTGCGGATACCGAGGCGGACGATGTGACGAACGCGACCAATCGCTCGCCCTATCCCACGTTGCACCTGTTGCGTGAGGCGAGCATCGCGCGGGCGGTCGACTCTTTCGGCGACACCGATATGATTTCAACCACGAATATCGCGACACTCAAGAAGTTGGGTCACGAGGGTTTGGCCGCGTTAACGCGCAACAATCCAGGGTGAGCGCGGGTCGATTTCGCGCCACTCGCCCGGCGCGAGACACTGAAGTTCGACATGACCGATGGCGGCACGCACCAGTCTGAGGGTGGGAAAACCGACCTTGGCGGTCATCCGTCGAACTTGACGGTTTTTGCCTTCCTGTAAGGTCAGTTCGATCCAAGCAGTGGGTATCCGAAGGCGATGTCGAATCGGTGGTGTACGAGCCCAAAGATTTGCGGGTTCGTCGATGAGTTTGGCACCGGCCGGTCGTGTGACGAAGTCACCGAGATCGACACCCCGGCGAAGCTGCATCAGCGCCTCTTCGGTCGGCATTCCTTCCACCTGTGCCCAATATGTCTTGGCGAGTTTGTGACGTGGGTTGGCGATGCGTGCCTGCAGCGCGCCATCGTCAGTCAGGAGTAACAAGCCTTCGCTGTCGGCGTCCAATCGTCCGGCGGGGTAGACACCCGGCACGCGAACATAGTCGCCGAGGGTCGGGCGATCCTTCTCGGGCATGAATTTGCATAACACGCCGAAGGGTTTGTTGAGTGCGATGAGCATTCGCGCCGTAGCCTACACGTAACGTGGCGTTCGCGGCGAAGCGTCACTTTGCTCGACAATTCACTCCCGCAACCGAATGCAATGTCTCATTGCCACGCTCGCGTAGAAAACAGCTCTGTCCATCCGTGACGAGTTCGAAATAGCGCGGCATGGCGGGGCTATTACCCTCGTAAGGACCCGGCGGTGGCGGCAGCACGGTGATGACGGAGTCTCGCGTGAGTTCGCTCGGGCCGAGGTTGACTCGCCCTTGCTGAATCACACTTTCGAGTGTCGATTGGATCGCTTTGATGGCTCGCTCGTTATCGTCCAGCAGCACAGCTGCACGTACCGAGACCTGCGCCGTCGTCTGACAAGCAGCAGATCCCAAGGCGAGAGCGACCATCAGCACACACCGATGCGATGGTGATCGCATCTCAACGCGTGCCTGATCGATCGGCGGGCATCGTCATGTCGTAATTGGTTTCCATCAAACTGCGCGCCGGCAGTTCGAGCGGGAGACCCGACACATTCTGTCGAACCATTTTGGTTACCGACTCGCCCGAGGGTTGCACCGGGCAGGTGCCATTGATGCGGAACTGCAGCGCCGCTGCGAGCAATGCCTCGTTGGGATCGCCGAGTTCGCGCGTGAGATCGTCGGCGACTTCACAGCCTGGCATGCGTACACCGAACTGCGTGGACGAATTATTCGGCAAGAAACCGTCAGCATAATCGCCGAAGGACTTGTTGTTCGTCGTCTGGAATTGGATCGTGTAGTAGGTCTCGCCGCAGTTGTCCTGCGGGTAGAAGCCATAAGGCTTACCGCAGGTCTTCGTTCCGATCAGGTTGACCTCGAGATCGATACCGCGCAATCCGTTGATCACCGCTTCACTGGCACTGCAGGTTTCGGCGGTGGAGAGAATGAACACGCGTGAAAGATTCAACGCAGGAAGATCCGTGCCGCTCGTGAGCGTGAAGCCGAGCGTCTGCGAGTAGAACGGCGTCGGACTATTGGACTGTCCCGTCACCGGATTGAGTGAGCCTGCGCCGGCGTTGAAGCGCAAGCGTGAGAACGACTTCCCGCTCGTGCGGTTAGCGCCCGCGATCATGTAGGCAAGTTGGGATGAGACGGCGAGCAGGCCACCGCCGTTGTAACGTAGATCGAGCACGAGGTCGGTCACGCTGTTGATCCGCAATTCCGTGATCGCTTGGACAATGGCGCGCTCGCTCTCGAAGGGACTAAACGTGTTGAACAAGATATAGCCAACCTTGCCGGTTGGCGTATTGATGATGCGAGTGCGATTGACCGGGCTCGGTGACAAGGAAACGGAGGTCATCGTGATCGTTCGATCGCTCGTGGCCCCGGGGTCTCGCACGACGAAGGTGGTGCTGACGCCCGCGGTTGCGGGGAATAACCCTGCATTGAGTTGATCGATCTCCGATTGCGTATTGGCATTGACGAGATCAATGCCGTTCACTTTCAAGAGGCGTGTTCCGCGAACCAAATTAGCCTGCCCACCGGTGACGGCGGCAGCGGGGGATTGGGGCTCGGTAAAGCCGACACGGTAGTCGCGAGGTGGTCTCGTTGAGAGGGCGATCAGATCAGCGCCGAAAGTGGCGCGTGGCGCCGAGTTTTGTCGCTGCTGATAGGCGACGGTTGACTCACTGAAATGGAAGTCGTCTTTTTCTTTGCCTGAGGGCGTGATCGCGTTGGTCTTGAGTACGGCAAAGTAGGCGGTGCGACTATTGAAGTTAGCCGGGTTTTGATCGGTGACTTCTGTATTCCAAAGATAGGTTTCATTGGTCCAAGAGCGCAGCCAGAAGCGCTCCTCGAGTGCCGTGCCGGCTTTGTCGGGGAAGGGGCGATTGTTGAGATCCACGCCTGAGCGGGGAATCTCGCAGCGATCTTTGAAGCTACTCGCTGCCTGGAAAACGCCCGACGACCAACTCGGTCCGCTCGGTGGGGGCGGTGCTGGAGGCGGCGGGGGCGCCGGCGGCGGCGGAGGAGCGGGGGGCGGTCCGACCACGGTGGGCGGTGCCGGGGTATTGGCGCCACCACCACCGCCGCCGCAAGCGGTGAGACTCAGGGCACTGACGCAGACGGCCGCCGCTAGCAGGCGTGCTCGCGCGCGAGAATTCGAATCGAAATCGGCATTCGTCGACACAGGTTCCCCCAACACGATGGCTCCGTTTAGAGCCGTCGGGAGATTATGCAGAACGCCTGAACGCTGCAACGTCCAACGCTGCCGGATCGGCAGCGGCGTGTCAGGCGGCTGCGGCCTCGGCGGTGGGTGCTGAACTGCGGATCAGATAATCGAATGCGCCGAGAGCCGCTTTCGCACCATCGCCTGCGGCGATGACGATCTGCTTGTATGGAACCGTGGTCGCATCACCTGCTGCGAAAACGCCGTGGGCGTTCGTGGCACCGTGGTGGTCGACGACGATCTCGCCGAAGCGCGACAGCTCGATCGTGCCTTTGAGGAATTCAGTATTGGGTACAAGGCCGATCTGTACGAAGACGCCTTCGAGATCGAGTCGATGCGTTTCGCCCGTTGCGCGATCTTTGTAGGTCATAGCGTTGACGGTCTTGCCGTCACCCTGAATTTCGGTGGTCTGCGCGTTGAGCACGATCGTTGTGTTCTTCAAGCTCTTGAGCTTGGCGACGAGCACGGCATCGGCTTTGAGCTGATCCATGAACTCGACGACGGTGACGTGACCCACAACGCCCGCCAGATCGATGGCCGCTTCGACACCGGAGTTACCACCGCCGATGACGGCGACCCGCTTACCTTTGAAGAGCGGACCATCGCAGTGCGGGCAGTAGGCAACACCACGATTGCGATACTCAGCTTCGCCCGGCACGTTGACGTTACGCCAGCGAGCGCCCGTGGCGAGGATCACGGAGCGTGAGCGCAATGTGCCGCCATGACTCATCACGACTTCGACGAGATCGCCCGGTTTAGCGGCCGGGATCAGTTTCTCGGCGCGCTGCAGATTCATGATCTCGACGTCGTAGTGGCGCACGTGCGCCTCAAGATCAGCCGCAAATTTGGGGCCATTGGTCTCGAGCACCGAGATGTAGTTCTCGATACCGAGCGTATCGTTGGTCTGGCCGCCGAAGCGTTCCGCCGCAATACCCGTACGCAAGCCTTTGCGCGCGGCATATACCGCGGCTGCGGCGCCAGCGGGACCACCGCCGACGATCAGTACGTCGTAGGGCGCTTTAGCGTCAATTTTGGCGCGCTCTTTTTCGGCGCTGCCGTTATCCAGTTTGGCGAGGATTTCTTCGAGGCTCATACGACCGGAGCCGAAGAGTTCGCCGTTCAGGAAGACCATCGGCACCGCCATGATCTGGCGCGCCGTGACTTCATCTTGATAGAGACCACCGTCGATAACGACGGTCTCGATCTTCGGATTGAGGACCGACATCAATGTCAGCGCCTGCACGACATCCGGACAGTTGTGGCAAGACAAAGACATGAAAACTTCGAAACGCAGCGAGTCTTGCAGGCTCTTGATCGTATCGATGCTGGCCTGTTCGACCTTAGGCGGGTGACCACCGCTCCAAAGCAGCGCGAGTACCAACGAGGTGAACTCGTGACCGAGCGGCACGGCGGCAAAGTGCAGCGACGTGGCGGCGCCTGCTCGTCGAATTTGGAACGACGGGCGACGCGTTTGTTGACCGTCCAGCCTGACCGACACTTTGTCGGTCAGGCTGGCGATCGTCTCCAGCAGGGCTCGCATTTCCTGCGCGCCCTGCGACTCATCAAGAGAAGCGATGAGCTCGACGGGTTGGACGATCTTCGTGAGATACGCCCGTAACTGGGACTGGAGAGTTTCGTCGAGCATCACGTTTTTTCCGATGAGCTGTGGGGGTTGATTAGATCTTGCCCACGAGGTCGAGCGACGGCTTCAAGGTCTCCGCACCCGGAGTCCACTTGGCCGGGCAAACCTGACCCGGGTTCTTGGCAACGTACTGAGCGGCCTGAACCTTGCGCAGCAGTTCCTTGGCGTCACGGCCGATGCCGTTGTCGTGGATCTCGCACAGCTTGATCACGCCGTCCGGATTGATCACGAAGGTGCCGCGCAGCGCGAGGCCTTCTTCTTCAATCATCACGCCGAAGTTACGGGTGATGGCGCCGGTCGGGTCGCCGATCAGCGGGTAGTTAACCTTGCGGCTCGTGTCCGAGGTGTCGTGCCACGCCTTGTGCGTGAAGTGCGTGTCGGTCGATACGCCGTAGATCTCGACGCCGAGCGACTTGAAGGTGTCGTAGTTGTCGGCGAGGTCACCGAGTTCGGTCGGGCAGACGAAGGTGAAGTCGGCCGGGTAGAAGAAAATGACGGACCACTTGCCCTTGAGCGACTGGTCGGTGACTTCGACGAACTTGCCGTTGTGGTAAGCCTGGGCTTTGAACGGCTTGACGGTGGTATTGATGAGGGACATGTGACTTCCTATCGATAGTGAAAAAAGGTTGCAACGCACCGCAACCTAGCGGCGCGGGGCGAATGATGGGACCGAAATTAGAATTAGTCCAATCGACAGAACGGATGCCGCCGATAGATTTCATCAATCGCCCGTTGCCCGGGCCTCACCCGCCGTCAGCCCGGTTCAGCCCGGAACGTAGGTCTCGTACACCTCGACCTCAGCCTTCAGTCCGCCAAGATGCTGTTCGATGAGCGGCTTGACGTGGGCCCAATCGAGGCCGCCCACCCCGGTGGCGAGTTTGGGCAGTGCAACGCTCGTGATTCCCTCGCTCTCGATGTATTTGTGCAAGGCGCGCAGGGCGTGGTTCACGTTGGCGATCGTGGCCTTGCCGGGCTTGGATCCATGGCCGTAGGCCTCTTCCTGCGTCAGAAGGTTCGCGATTCGTTGGCCGTTGGCACCGGCCCACACCCAGCACTCGCCCACCTTGGGGTGCTGCGTCTGGCAGTAGTGCCGAAAATCTTTGTAGAGGGCGGGCCAGTTTTCGCGCAGGGCAAGAGCGAGGCCCTGATGAAAGTTGTCGTTCGGCGCGACGCCATGGGCGATCAATTGTGCCTTGCTCTGGAGAAGGTCGCCGCTGACATATCGAATCATGTATGCACTCCCAAAAGCTCGAACATCAAGGCTCCATCCTCGCTCTGTCCGGTCAGATCGCAATACGCAATCATCCTGACTCCGATGTCGGGTCGAGTATGATTTCCGCCATGAATACCCATCAGCTGAACGCCATTTTGGGGGCGTGGTTTGCCACGCTCGTATTGACCATGACGGCGAGTGCAGAGCCGGCGCAGGGACGTGTCATCGAGTCGGCCGACGGTTTTTCCGTGTTGTCCACTCGCGAGCGAGTCGAGCCTGAGAATCGCATGGTGCGTGAGCGTCTCGAGATGTTGCTGCCGCGTTTGATGGCCGAGACCGATCTCGACATGTGGCTCGTGATCAATCGAGAGTACGCCGAAGATCCGGTGTATTTCACGCTTGTGCCGCAACCGAGTTTCGCAGCTCGTCGCACGACGATGCTGGTGTTCCACCGCAAAGCCGATGGCACGGTGGATCGACTGTCCGTGAATCGATACCCGCTTGGCGAGCCCTATCAGTCCGCTTGGGCGGGTGGGGACCTCGATGCCCAGTGGAAGGCGCTCGGCGAACTCATCGTCAGTCGCAATCCGAAGCGCATCGGTATCAACGTCTCGCGCGAGTGGCCGGTGGCCGATGGCCTGACCGCCGCCTTGCACGATCGATTGCGCGAGGTGTTGCCTGCCGAGTTCTCGTCTCGCCTCGTGCCGGCGGAATCTTTGGTGATCCGCTGGCTCGAAACCCGCGTCGATTCGGAACTTGAGGTATATCCCCATATCGTCGGTATCGCGCGCGGCGTGATTGCCGAGGCGTTCAGTTCACGCGTCATTACACCGGGCGTGACGAGTACGCAGGATGTCGCTTGGTACATCCGTCAGCGCTTCGAGAGTCTGGGGCTGCCGATCTGGTTTTTTCCCGACGTGAACCGCCAGCGTCAGGGTGTGCCCTGTGAAGCCGATGCGCCTTTCTGTGGTGGCAGTGGCGTCATCGAGCCGGGCGACGTGCTGCATACCGATGTCGGTATTTGTTACCTCAAGCTCTGCACCGATACGCAGGAAATGGGCTACGTACCGCGTCTCGGTGAAACCGATGTTCCTGCGGGTCTACAAGCGGCGATGCAAACGGGTAATCGCTGGCAAGATCTGTTGACCGACAACTTTGCGACGGGTCGTTCAGGTAACGAAGTGCTCTCGCGCACCCGAGCGGCCGCGCAGAAGGCTGGTATCCAATCGAGCGTCTACAGCCACGCGCTCGGTATGTTTGGTCACGCGCCGGGCCCGACGATTGGCATGTGGGATAACCAAGGCCCGACGGCCGTGCAGGGTGACTGGCCGCTGTATCCGAACACCGTCTATGCCATCGAAGGCAACATCAAGCAGCCGATCGCGGAGTGGGGTGGGCAGCTCGTGCAGATGAAACTCGAACAGAGTGCGCTCTTCAATGGCGAGCGGGTGATTTATTTGGCCGGTCGTCAGACCCGCTGGCACGTGGTCCGTTGATCGCCGATAGCGAATTCATGCGCGAGGCTCTCGAGCTCGCGCGATCGGCAGCGCTTTCAGGCGAGGTGCCCGTGGGTGCGCTCGTCGTACGAGGCGAGCGCGTGATCGGTCGCGGGGCGAATCGTCCCATCGGTGGTTGCGACCCGACGGCGCATGCTGAGATCGTCGCGCTGCGTGATGCGGCGCGTCACCTTGGCGATTATCGCTTGGGTGGCACCACGCTCTATGTGACGCTCGAGCCCTGCATCATGTGCGCTGCCGCACTAGTACACGCCCGCGTCGATCGCGTGGTGTTTGGTGCCTGGGACCCCAAGGCGGGCGGTGCAGGCAGCATTGCGGATGTCTTCAATATTCGTGAGTTGAATCACCGTGTGGACGTGTTTGGCGGTGTGCTCGCTGATGAATGCGGTACGCTGCTCTCTGATTTCTTTCGCGCACGGCGATCATGAAAAAACCGGCTACTTTGACCGAGGGGTCCATTCCCCGGACCTTGTTCATCTTCACCTTACCGATTCTGCTCGGCAACGTGTTGCAGTCGGTCAACGGATCGATCAACGCCATCTGGATCGGTAAGTTTCTCGGGGCTGCTGCACTCACCGGGGCCAACAACGCGAATATCGTGATGTTCCTGCTGCTCGGTGCGGTGTTTGGCATCACGATGGCCTCGACCGTGTTGATCGCGCAGAACGTCGGCGCGGGCAACCTGCCTGAAGCGAAGCGAGTCACGGGCACGAGCGCCACGTTCTTCCTGACGCTGGCGGTGATCATCGCCGTGTTTGGGTTCTTCGCCGCACCGTCGGTGCTCGCGTGGATGGGAACTCCCGGCGATGCGATGGGTTACGGCATCGATTACCTGCGGGTGATGTTTGTGTCGATCCCGGCATCGTACGCATTTTTCTTCATCAGTGGCGCGTTGCGTGGCGCGGGTGACTCCAAGACGCCCTTCCAATTCCTGTTGATGGCGGTGGTGCTCGATATCGCACTCAACCCGCTCTTCATCTTTGGTTGGGGGCCTGTCCCTGCCTTCGGGATCGCGGGGTCGGCCTTGGCAACGCTCGTGTCACAGACGCTTTCTTTGCTGATGTTGCTGCGACACATCTATCGCACGCGTAATCCGCTCGCTATCCACGCGGAGGAGAGATCGTTGCTCGCGATCGATACCACGATCGTGAAGACGCTCATCTTCAAAGGCATTCCGATGGGCCTGCAGATGATCGTGCTCGCACTGAGCATGGTGCTCTTCTTACGCGTGGTGAATCGTTACGGCTCGGATATCGCTGCCGCGTTCGCCGCTGACATGCAACTGTGGACTTCTGTGCAGATGCCGGCGCTCGCTCTCGGCGCGGCGGTCTCGTCGATGGCGGCGCAAAACATCGGTGCGGGTCTATGGCAGCGCGTTTCGTCGGTCGCGCGTTATGGCATTGGATTCAACTTCATCCTGACGGGCGTACCGGTGGTGTTGATCTACCTGGCCGAAACGCAGGCCGTGGGTTTGTTTCTGCCGGCGGACAGCCCCTCGCGCGATATCGCCGTCCACATCAACCACCTGATCCTGTGGTCATTCCCCCTGTTCGGAATCTCGATGGTGCTATCCGGCGTGGTGCGGGCGGCCGGCGCTGTGATCGCGCCACTCGTGGTGTTGTTTCTGGCGCTGCTCGTCGTACGAATGCCCCTCGCGGAGTACAGCGTTCTACATGTCGGCGTCGATGGCGTTTGGTGGAGCTTCTCGATCTCGGCGATCGTCGCGGCGACGCTGTCGTCGGGCTATTACTTGGCGGGTACTTGGCGCTCGGCTCGAATGATGTCCTCGCCCGCCGGCGGTTGAGTGTCGCCGAAGCGCTGTTCGAGCAACTCGCGATATTGTTGAACGCGATCGACGAGCAATCGCGTCTCCCAGCCACGCGCATAGCCGTTCTTCACCTGCAGATACCAAAACTCATCGGAGAGTAACGTCAGACGTTCGCGCACGTCGATCCAGCGATCCGCGTTACCGCCTTGGCGAGCGGTCAAGACGCGCGCATCTTCGAGGTGACCATAGCCCATGTTGTAGGCGGCAACGGCCATCCAGGTGCGATCCGACTCGCGAATGCGCGCGGGGATGGTCGCGCGTAGCTGTGCGAGATATCGAGCGCCGGAGAGGATGCTCTGCGATGCGTCGTATGGATCGGTCACTCCCAGTGAGCGGGCGGTACGCGGCATCAGCATCATCAGACCTTGGGCACCGAATGGGCTGCGTGCCTTCGGATCCCATAGTGATTCCTGATAGCCGAGCGCGGCGATGAGTTGCCAGTCGAGATTCGTCTCGGCGCTCGCGCTTTCGAATAGTTCGCGATACAGCGGTAGCTTCACCTCGAGATCAACGGCGAATTGTTCGGCGTGCGTATCCGGCAAAGTACTTGGATCAATTTCTGACGCTGGATCCGGAATGTTCTTCTTGTTGCGCTGTTCGATCAGGAACCGATTGACCTCTTTCAGCAGATCTCGTCCGTCTTTGCGCACCATCCAGTAGAGCGGTCGACGCGCTTCGATACCAAACGCCACATCGAGCGAGGGATAGCGCGTGCGAAGATTCGCGTACTCAAAGCCATCTATGAGCGTCACCTCGGCGCGCCCCGAGGCCACGATATCGAGCGGATCGCGACCGAGGTTCTTCGGTAGCTCAGTCAATTCATAAGCGGCACGCTCGAGCGCCGAGAGAGATTGCAGGTAGTTCCAAGCCGCGCTGTCCTCAAGCACCACAGCTTTGAGATTCTTCAGATCGTCGAGGGTCTTCGGTCTCGGCCGACCACGTTGGTAGACCCAAAAGAGCGGCGACTCGGCATACACCTCCGAGGGCAGCGCGACACCGCGCCATTGGGTGCTCCAACTCAACCGCGAGGCCGCGATATCGGCTTTGCGAGTCGCCATCGCTTCGCGCAGTTCGGCGCGGTCGGCAACCACCACGACTTCGAGCTTCACACCGAGTTGTTCGGCGAACCGGGCGGCGAGTTCGTATTCGGCGCCTTCCGGGCCCTCGCGGCCGATGTAATAGGTGGTCGGCGAGTTGAACATCGCCACGCGCAGCGCGCCCCGGCTGCGAATATCCTCCAGCGCCCCTGAGCGCCAAGCGCCGCATCCGGTCAGGATGAGGAAAAGCGCTCCCAGGATGACGAGGAGGGGGGTGGTTACTGTCCCGCGCGGGCTCATGTCGGTTAGAATAGCCGGCTCCGGAGAGGTGCCGAAGTGGTCATAACGGCGCCGACTCGAAATCGGATGGTCGGTTAATCCCGGCACGTGGGTTCGAATCCCACCCTCTCCGCCACTTTCTGATCGTTCAGCATGCCCGCCAGTCACATCTACAAAGTCATGTTCGTCAACCAGGGCAAGGTCTACGAGATCTTTGCCCGCAAGGTGTCGCACGGAAGCATGTTCGGCTTCGTGGAAATCGAAGAGCTCGTGTTCGGTGAGCGTTCGAGCGTGGTAGTCGACCCCGGTGAAGAGCGCATCAAATCCGAGTTCGAGGGCGTCAAGCGCAGCTACATTCCGATGCATTCGGTGTTGCGCATCGACGAGGTGAAAACGCAGGGCGTCAGCAAGATCAGTGCCTACGAAGGCTCCAACGTCGCGCAATTCCCCATGCCGGTCTACTCGCCTCCCGCGGGTGACGGCTCAAAGAAATAGGCCCTCGCTCGGCATGGTTTTTCGCGGTTCCCCCGCGCTCTCTGGCTTCCGTACCCACAAACTGCTGGCCGGCTTGCGGCTGCCGGTGGTGCTCGCGGTTCAAACGCAGTGGATTCACCGAGTGGATGTGTCGGCCGAATTGACGGCTGAAGATGCGCGTCGCCTCGAGGCGCTGCTGACTTACGGGCCGCGCGCTGCGGCTGACGCGTCGGCAGATCACACCGCTCATGTCGAGTCGCTTTGGGTGTTTCCGCGCCCCGGCACGATTTCACCCTGGGCTAGCAAGGCCACCGACATCGCCCATGTATGCGGGCTCGCCTCGGTGCGGCGCATCGAACGCGGTATCGAATTCCGCTTTGCTTGTGAGCGTGCCCTCAGCGGCGCCGAGCGTGCTGCGCTCGTGGCCGCGATCCACGATCGCATGACCGAAGTGGTGTTTACCGACCTCTCGCAGACGGACA
>JACCDY010220759.1_pt1 | contig 16193 bp, 16 predicted proteins | sample 7446391 | NCBI WGS metagenome assembly JACCDY01 (sample SAMN15323451, study PRJNA562643) | freshwater metagenome | isolation source: river surface water | place: USA:Blue River Watershed | collected 2017-08-18
ATGCAAAGTATCTATCAAAGAATTCATGATTTTGTGTCTCATCTGTGATATGAGTTAAAATAGACGCGATCTCTTTACCATGTTCTGTCTTACTTATCTTGTCTAATTCATCAATAAAGACGATTGGATTCATACATTTAGCTTCCATAAGACTATCAACGATTTTACCCCAAGTAGAACCGAGATAAGTATAATTGTGACCTTCTAAGAAAGTACCATTTGAACTACCACCAATGGGTACAAAGATAAGTGGACGACTATTACCATTCTCATCAAGAAGACATTTTGAAAGACCATGTTTTAGAAGACTCGTCTTACCTACACCGGGTGGACCTTGAAGACCAATCACACTTCCTTTTTCATTATTACCGTTCATCCATTGGGCAATTAAACGTTTCATCTGTTTCTTGGCTTCAAATTGACCATAAGTACATTTATCTAAAATATCTTCGACTTGTTGAAGATAATCTTTCTTCTTTTCTTTAAATTGATTCCATTCTTGAATAAAATGATTCATACGATTTTTCTGACGTATCACAAAACGGATGAAGGATTCTTCAACGGGTAGTAGAGAAGTCTTTTCTTCTTGAATAGAAATTGAAGAATTTTTAATATTCTTTTCTAATTCTTCTAAACGGTTAGAGAGAAGATCGACTTGGAAGGGATGTAGATCTGGTGATTCTAATAATTTATTTTTGAGTTGTTTAAATTGTTGTAAATCATCCATACATTTATCAATCTTCCCCATTTCAGGTATTTGATTGGTTTGAATCATCTTCTTTAATATTTTTTTATTTTCTTCGGAGAGGGAGTCAAGTATGGATAAATCATGTTCTTCTTCTTCGGTATCTTCGATATCCACGAATTCAAAGAACTCAGGTTCTACTTTTATGCGATTCGGTTTAGGATTTGGTTCAACACAGATGAGTTTACCACTTTTTTTGAGAGATTTTTGGGAGATATCAGAATCGTGTATTTGAGATATTAAATCTTGAAGGAAGATTAAAAAGAGATGATAGGAGTATTCACTTTTCGGAGATACAGTTGAATGATATTCATTAATAATTGTTTTAAACAATTCATAATATCTTAAATAATTGGTATTTTTAATTTTATTCTCATATTCAAAAGTATCAATTGATAATTGATTGATATAATTCTCTAAGTTTTCTTTATATTCACCGAAGAATTTAAGGATAGGTTCACTACGATAAGAACCGAAAGGTATTTTAAGGAATCCATCTAACCATTGTTGTGCTTTATTACTATTCTCTTTAGAACCATTTATCTCTTTCATCTTTTCCATAGCTTTAGATTTAACATAATCTGATACTTTTAGTTGAGAGATACGAATTTCGTAGGGTACATCTTGTATACTTAAATTTTCAATCTTCTTTTTGTTATCTTCAAAGGTCTTATGACTAACTTTGAATATCTTTTGAATCTTCCAATGAAAACTCTTATAGATGAGTTCAGCGAGGGGTTGAGAGTGGTAGGTGATATTTTGACTGATAAGAAGATCATAAATGATATGAGCATTAAACTTGGCTTCATCATCAGAGATGAGGAATTGAATGAGGATTTTTCGTTGTTTTTCGGGTTGACTTTTAATAAATTCTTTGATAATCATGGAGAGTGATTTACTTTTAAGAGAATGAAAATCGTTATAATCATTTTTAATCATAAGAGCGATTTCACGAGTTGGTTGAACGATAAAATCACGAAGAGTAATCTGTTCAAGATATTGTTCTTTAAAATCTTTAGGAATATCGATATATTCGATATCATCTTTGAGAGCATCCATCTTCTTTTGGTAGATGGAGGAGAATCGACAGATACCGATGGAATCTTTTTTAAAGATACCATGAAAGACAATTAAATCTGAATAGAAAGGAATGATAATAGAGGCTCCATCAATCTTCTCCATAAGATTACGGGATTTCATATTGGGAATTTGGATAAGATTTTTGACGATAATCTGATCGGATTTTTCGATACCATGAAAGTTTAAGAACTTGGTCTTTTCATTTTCATCAGAGAAGAGTTGAATGGAGAAGGGAGTGAAGAAGTGATCATAAATATGAATATATTCTTTAAAGTCATCCATCGAATGTTCGAAAGGTTCATCTTGATATTGAAGTTTTAAGAGATGAAGATTATTGGATATTTCAGAAGAACAACTTTGAAGAATGAGAGATTTGAGTTGTTGAAGAAGTTCGAGATTTGAATGTTCAAATAAATTCTTACTATTTTTTTTTTGAAGAAAACTTTCTTCTAATTCTTTCACCTTATGAAAAAGTTCATCTACATTCGCCATTTTTTGATTATAATCTTCATAATCACACATACGAATTTGAAGAAGATGATTTAGATTATCTGATATTTTGTGAAGAGACTTTAATAAGAATTTTATATAAAGAATATTCTTAGCATGAACATTACCACCTTTCTTGTGAACAACTAATGATAGTTCTTGTGAAGATGGTGTTATTTTAGGAGTAGAACCTTTTGTTTTTTTTAAATCACTATTCTTTTCCATATTCAATTACTAATACATCTGAATTTTTTATTTTTGTCTTAAAAATTAAAGAAAAAAATAATTTTTTAAAAAAATAATTTGAACTTAAAGAAAAACCCAAAAAAAGATTTATAAAAACGGATAGTATATTTTTTATATTAAAGAAGAATAAAAGGATGGAAGGGAATAACAATAATAAAGATAAGGAGGGTGAAAATAAGAAGAAGAAGATTATTAAAAAGATAGTAGAGAAGAAAGAGAAGAAGGAGGAGGAGGAGAAGACGGATGAGGAGAAAGAGGAGGAAAAAAAATCGGAGGAAGAGGTAGGGAAAAGAAAGATGGAACAGAAGGATGCTGAGAAAGATAATTCGGAGAGAAAGAGAAGATATCGTCGAGGTTCATCGAATAATGATGAAAATTCTTATCCCCCACCACCTCCACCTATAAATCGTTCAGATAATATTTTTGGTGGTGATGATGATGATATGGGAGGATTTGGTCCTGTTTTTACGATATTACTTGGAGGGGGAGGTGGTCCGGGTGGTAGATTAAGTGAGAGATTTAATGAGATGAAGAAGAAGGAGGAGGAGGAGGATGATTTTCAGAAGTATTTTGATGAGGCGACGGAGTTACATCCGATTGATAAGGAGATAAAGACACTTCAAGATTTGATAGATTTAGGTGAGACATATGATCCATTAGATTCGAAGAGATATGTAATTAATATGAGGGCTTTACACAAGTGTTTACAACCATTAAAAGATTTACAATCGATGATAGGTATGAAGTTAGTGAAGGATATGATTTTAGATTTAATCTTCTTCCGTCTTCAGAATATTCGTGATAGTAATGGTAAAGAGGAGTTATGGCATACGGTGATACAGGGAAGTCCTGGTACTGGTAAGACGGAGATATCAAAGATGTTAGGTAAGGTCTTTTATGGATTAGGAATATGTAAGAAGGATAAGTTTACAGCGGTGAAGAGAAGTGATATGATAGGAAAGTATTTGGGACATACGGCGAAGATGACACAGGAGGTATTTGACAATGCGAAGGGTGGAGTTTTATTTATAGATGAGGCGTATGCATTGGGTAATCCGGAGGGTCGTGATACATTTTCGAAGGAGTGTATAGATACAATCAATCAGAATTTGACGGAGAATAAGGATACGATAGTTTTTATAGCGGGTTATAAGGAGCAGTTGGATGAATCATTCTTTTCATATAATCCGGGATTAAATCGTCGTTTTAAGTTTAGAATCAATGTGGATAAGTATGATGCCAGTGATTTAAGATTGATTTATATCAAGAAGGTGAAGGATGATGGATGGGAGATATTTGAGGATAATGATGAGAAGCAGGTACCATTAGATTTTTTTACGAAGAATAGGGATATGTTTAAATACAATGGTGGAGATATGGAAAATTTATGGCATTTAACGAAGATAGCACATGCTCGTAGAATCTTTGGAAAATCGAATGATTTAAAGAAGAAGATAACGAAGGAGGATATACAAAAAGCATTTGAGATCTATTTAAATAATGATGAAGTGAAGAATCGAAAGGATGATATGAAGAAGTATTTAATGGAGACATTATATTGTTAAATCATATTTTTTTAGATAAGTTTATATAAATAAAAATTTATATAAGATAAAATAAAAGAGAAGATGTTTCATGAGGATTGGTATTCGGATGCTCAATGTGAGAATGTTAAATCATTAGCGAGTAAGACAAAACATTTAACAGGAAATAATATAGAGATTGGATGTTGGGAGGGTAAATCGACGATTTACTTAACGAATGAGGTATATCCTGAGAAGTTAATATGTAATGATACATGGATGGGTAATATTGAGGAGAGTAAGGTGACGGGTATTAAACATACAACGGAGATTATATTAGAGACTCGTGATGTGTATGGTACATTTATACAAAATATGAATCAGATGACAAAGGGAAATTATGAGGTAGTGAAAGAAGATTGTCTTGAATGGTTAAAAAGATATAATGAACCTATTAAATTTATTCACATTGATGCGTCACATGAATACGAAAGTGTTTATAAAACGATTAAACTTGTTTTACCTCATATGGTAAAAGGTGGTATTATTTGTGGAGATGATTTCCAAAGTGCTCATATAAATCGACATGATCTTCATGGAGGTGTTGAGAGAGCTGTTCGTGAGGCCTTACCTAATTTTAGAAATATTCATAATTTATGGTATTATATACATGAATAAAATGTTAATTATTTTTTATAAAATTTTATATATATCGAATAAGGATATATATAGTTAAATAGTTTAAAAAAAGAAAAATTTAAATATCATCGACAGAGATTTCTACATTTTCATCACCACCGGCACCGGAAGTAAATTCGAATCCAGTAGTTGAAGATGAAGTTTCTTTATTTCCAGCATTTTCAACAATCTCTCCCATTTTTTCAAGTTGTTTAATTTCGTCACCGTTATATACATAGAGGATATCACCTTTTTCTTCAAATTCTCGAATCGAAAAGAGTACATAACTACCTTTTACGATTCTTCCACATTTCTTTTTTCCTTTTGATAAATGGCACATAATACTCTTTGATGTAGTTGTCGTAGTTAAAATCTGTACTGTAAAACGGCAGTCTCCTAAACATGCCTCAACAATTCCTACAAAAGAATTATCGGATAGTTCAGCAAGAGGAAGTTCCTTAGACTTCTTGTCTCCACGACCCTCCTTCTTACCTTTTCTTGCTTTATTGCCTCCTAATTTATTTGTTGACATTCTTCTTTTTTAATTATTTAATTTGTTTATATTTTTTTAAGTTCTCTTCATTATCCAAAATAAATATTCATTTTTTTTATATTTTGAACGTAAATAATTTTGAAGATTTACGTTCAATCGTTCATTTGTGATTGATTAAGGACTTTCAAAAAGATGGTGGTTTTTACTTTTTATCGACTCTTTATTTATTTTTACGTACTTCATTTTACAAAAAAAAAGTTTCATTTTGAATCTTGATAAAAAAAATGAATTAACGTAAATCTTAAAGATTTTAATTAGACGAATTATTTGAATATAAAGAAAAACGTTCAAACATAAACTAGGATGTCAACAACCTCAAAATATGACAATGATAGTTTTTTTACATTTTTAGATGAATCAACTGATGATATGTTGGACAAATCATCAAAAAAAAAAGAAGGTATAAGTATACCAAAACCGATAAAACCGTCAATTGAGAAGACGGATATAAACAAGATGTTTGATATGTTTAAAGATGAGATAGAGGAAGAGAGTGGATTATCTTCATCGGAAGATGAACATACAATAGAGAAGAAGAAAGATAGAAAGGATAGAATAGAAGAGGAGAAAGATGAATGTATTCGATGTGGTTCGAAAGACCTTTTTAATAATGAGGAGATGATAGTATGTAGGAGTTGTGGATGTGAAAATAGTTTTATATTTGACACACAAGCGGAATGGCGTTTTTACCACAATGATGACAATAAACGAACATCGGATCCGAATCGTTGTGGTCTACCGACGAATCCATTTTTAAAGAATACATCATTAAGTATCACAATGTCTGGTAGAGGATTTGAAGTATATCGTAAAGTGAATAGTTGGAATGGATTATCATATCAAGAGAGACAGTTAATGACGATGTTAAATATTATAATGAACAAAGCACATTCTTTTAATGTACCTCAATCAGTGATAGATAGAACAATATATTTATATCAAACATATTGTTTAAAATATGTAAAGAAGGGTACACCAAGAGAGGCTCTTTTATGTGTAGCATTTATGTTATCGATGCGTGAGTCTGGATATATTAAAAGTCAAGATGAATTTGCTGAACTCTTTAATTTAAAGATGAAGAAGTTATCTAAAGCTATCAGTGAATTTACGGAGATAATGTATAAAGAGGATAAAGAATTTGCGATGAAGATGAAGCCGATGAATAGTAAAGAACTGATTCAATATTTTACAAAGAAGTTGAATTTTACGGAAAAACAGGTTAGAAGTTGTTTAATGGCATTATATGGTGTTGAAAAATTAGCTATCTGTCACGACCACAATAATAAATCCGTATGTGTTGGTATTATTTTTTTAATCAGTGAACATTATGGTCTTCCTTTTACCCGTAAGGAGATTTCAGAGACTTGTGATAATACGAGTGAAGTGACAATATCAAGTATATTTGTTGAATTAACTAAATTTAAAAAATATCTGATTCCTCAATAATTTTTCTTTGTTTTTTTTCATTTTTTATTTTTTTCATTTTTTATTAGAAGAATCATTGATAAATTCTTCTAAAATTGGATTTCGTGTGACACAACCTTTCGAATCAATATCCAAGTATTTAACATATACTTTTTTACCTATAAACTTACTTGAATTCTTATTATAATCTTTCATCATTCTTCTTCTATCTTCGATAGTTCCAACAGGCATAACCCAAAAATGTTGATGTTTATCTTTTAAACATTCAACTTGAAAGAGAATCGCACCTGATTGTGCTCCTTCTCCCGCTTTTGCACTGATTATTTTAAATACTCCTCTTTTAAATTCTTTCGTTCTCAATACATCATATGATTTTTTATTCCATTGATATAAACCATTTAAATTTCTTACTATCACACCTTCATATCCTTCACTTAAATATAATTTATCTTCTTTAAGTACCTCTTCATAATTATTAGCTTTTACACAAGAGACAAGTTTGATATATTGAAAATCATATTTATCTATAATATTTTTCTTTAAATACTCATATCTCTCTTCAAATGTCATATTCATTCTATTAACATCAAATAAATCAAAAACATAATAGGAGACCTCTTTCATACGTTCAATATTCGCTTCATTCACATATTGTTTTCGAACAATAGAACCAATATTATGAAGTTTTAAATCATGACTATATAATTCTCCATCTAAATATATATTCTTTTCTTTAAGTTCATTTATTTTTTCTAATTCTTTACGAATGTGAGGTAAATGGGAAAAGGGTTTCATATTTCTGGAGAGGAGTTCAATCGCTTTGTTATTGTAATGAGCTAAGCAACGATAACCATCTAATTTTCGTTGAACACAAACAGGATAATGAAGTCTTTGATGAAAATCATCTAATTTATGAGCACCCATGGTTCGTATGATATTTTGTTTTGTATGTATTTGGTTTTTTTTTTGATTCTTCTCTTCATAAAATCCTTCTTCTTTTTTTTTTTTAAATAGAGCATTTGCTTTTGTGAATATCTTCTTTTCATCTGACATTTGAATGGGTATAGGTTTTGTTATTTTTCCTAATATAATACCATAATCACGTTTAAGAAGAAAAGTATCTTTATCTTTTTCAATCCAAATCTTCCAAAAACGGCGTTTACCGGAAGAGAGATCTAAATGTAAAACAGGATATTCTTTATAAATCATTCTCTATAAATTATGAATATGATAATTTTGATATCATATTGAATATAAAAAAGGATAAATAAATATTTTATTTATTTTCTTTTTTTGAATTTTCGGAAGAAGAATCGGAGATATTGGATATGGTTGATGGGGAAGAGGAGAGTAAAACATCTTCAGGGAAAGCGTATACTTGTTCTTCCATACCATAGATATCTAATACTTCTTTAACAACAACATCTCTTTCAACATCATTTTTATGAAATTCAACAGAATGAATACTTACAGCACGGGTTCGTCTTAATTTGTTTGTAAAATCCTCTAAACCATTCGTCTCACTATGTCTATCATGTTGATCTAAATCACCAGTTATGACTAATTTACTATTTTCTCCAATACGAGTTAATAACATCTTCATCTGAGAGATAGTTGAATTTTGCATCTCATCTGCGATAATCCAACAATTTTTAAAAGTACGTCCTCTCATATAGGCTAAAGGTGATATTTCAATCTCTTTATTTAAAATTAATCTCTCTACCTCTTTTGGACTCACAAATGCGTATAAAATATCATAAATAGGACGAACCCATGGTGCCATCTTTTCATCTATACCTCCAGGTAAAAATCCTAACTCCTCGTCTACTGCTACAACTGGACGTGTAAAGATTAATTTATCCACATTACCTATTAAAAAGTTTCGAATTCCTTGTTCAACAGCCAATAAAGTTTTTCCTGTTCCACTTGGACCTGTTGCCACAATAATTCTTGATTTATTACTTTTCAAATAACTCATGTACTTCTCTTGAGCATCATTTTTTGCCTTTGAAAATTTAGTTTCAAAATCACTCTTCTCTTTTCCAGATAAATATTGAAAGGATAAATAAAAACTACGTTCATATATTACTTCACTTTTATAATTTTTGATATCTTCATAAATCTCATCTTCATAATCGTGCTTTGAACGACCTTTCTTTTTTGGCTTCTTCATCTTCAATTCATTTTCCATATTTCTTCTTAATCATCTTATAGAAAAAAAATAATTCATCTAAATTTATAATTATATTTCTAAAATGAATTCAATATAAAGAAAAGATGATTTTTAAAAATCATCTTGAATGGATATTTTATTTTTTGAAAAAATCTCATTCATCTTATCATTCACAAAAGGTTCGATAAATCGTAAATCCACGGATATGATTGGTTTACTATATTCTCCCATATTATAAATATAAAATCCTGGTAACATTGTACCTTTAAAAATATTCATAAATAATTCATCCATCTTCAATTTATCATAATCAATGGCAATAATACAAGTATTAGGATACTTTAAATTTTCAAAATATTGATATAAGGTAGGTTTAAATTCTTGACAAGGTTTACACCAGGGTGCATGTAAAAAAATCATGGATATCTGATATTTATAAATGATATCATTATATTCTTGTAGTGTGGATATTTCAAAATGTGGTAAATACATATTTATTCATTATAAATATAATTTTAAATATAAAAAAACGGATAGATAAAATTAAAAATCATCCATCATACGAGTATCAATTTCTACGAAAGATTCTATTTTTTGTTTCCATATTTGTATATCACTCGTAGTAAAAGATTCAACTATTTTTCCTTCTTCAATAAAATAAAAAGATGGAAGTTTTTTTGTTTGAAAGAATTTTTGATATTCTTCTTCATTCTCAATCTCATCATAATCTAATTCTATAAACTCACAATTTTTTAAATGATAAAAATTAAAAAACTTCTGTATCTCTTTTCCTATCTTTATACAAGGTTGACACCATCCAGCTGATACTTTTATAACCATCTTCTTCCTCTTTTCAAGTAAACCCTCAAATTCTATCCAATCCATATTTTTTTTCTTTATATTCATTCTTTTTATATTTTTAAGAATGAATGAACTTAAAAAAAATTATTTATTCATAAGGGTTTAACTTGGTATAAATATTTTTATACATGATAACATTGGTTAATAATTTAGTGAAAGTATACCAAAGAGCAAAGAGGATAGTTAAACATATAATATTATTTGTATGATAATCAAAACCGAGAATAATGGAACGGAAGAATCCGAATAGGAAAAGGAAGAGTAGAAGAACGACAACGATATCTAATTTTTGAATGGGTGATAAATAATAAAATTGCATCATTTTTCTCTAATAGATAATGTGATATTATTTTTTATTAAACGGTCCAATGAATAACACCATTTTTATCTTTCATAAATGTATTTGTAAAGAATTTAGTAAAATAATACCATAAAGAGAAGATAGAAGAAAGAAGGATGGCTTTATCTTCAAGATTCGGAATGGATATAAAAGAAGGACCAATAAAACCAAAAAATAGAATTAAAAGAAGAGAACCAGTTAACATCTCTACATATTGAAAATCTTCAATTTTTAAATAACATGTATTTTGACATACAAGTAAAAATGTTTGAACAATAATAAAAATCATATAAGGAGTATAATTACTCATAATCTTTCTAAATATTCTTTATATTTTTTTTTAAACTTCACTTGCTTGTTTTGTTAAAATAGCATAATTAATAGTGATATGTTTGATAAGGAGAATGAAAGTAAAGAATATAGAAGAGACAAGAATATTAAGAACGATAGGTTCTTCATTTAAAAGACGATAATAAAGATAAAAGAGAGGAAGAAAAAAGAAAAATCCGATAATTAATTCTGTTATTTGATAATTTGTAATTAACATTTATATAAATCCCTATTTTAAGAAAGGATAAAAAATGAATGAATTTTTCATTTATTTTTCTTGAATAAGATCAGAGGATGAATTCTGTATCGAATATAAATCAAAATTCTATTAAAAATTTAGTAAAATCAGGAGGTGGAGATATGAAGATATTACAATCTTACTTAGCTTTAATTATTTTGGGTTATTTTACAATTAAAATTATTTATGGTGGTTTTTTTAGATTTTATCCTGATAAATATTATTATCGTAATGTGGATATAAATACGAATGAACAGATAGCATCAGGTATAACAGAAAAAGTGACACTTAATGCTTTTATGCCAGGATTATGGAATAATGAGATGACAGATTTTGTATCTTGTATTATTCTTTTAGGTATAACTTATGTATTTTCAAATATACAATCTAGAAAAATGTTTGATGCAAATGGTATGGTTGATAGTACTTTAATAATGGGATATATCATTGGACTTCTCTTTCCTATCTTCTATCAAGGTATGAAAGATAATTGTCGTTTAAATTTAAAAGATCAATGTTCACAACATAATATTGGAATATTAGTAATATCTATAATAATGATAGGTATATTATTATTTATTAATACTAAATCATCGGGAGAAGAGAGTAAAAACTCTACTTATATATATGTAACAGCGATAGTATTATTAATTATTGGATTATATTTTACAAGAAAAATGAGTAAAACTTATGCTAAGGTGAATTATTATAAAACAACAGATACAAAATGTACGATGAAGAAGACGGGATATGTATTTACAAGTGGTGACCAGATGTTAATTACACCTTCGTTTGCTTCATGGATATTATTATTCTTCTTTGTGATTGAACCACAAAATGAAGGTTTAAAGAAGTTTATAAACTTTGTATTTGGATTATTATTAGGTATATTTGTAAGTAGTATGTCATATTATGGTATAGATTACTTTTTAATAAAAGTTGGAGAGAAATCATGTAGTGATGCGGGAGAGTGTTCATTGGTAGATATGCCTAGACCACCTGAAGATACGAAGACAACAGATGTGACAATTACGGAGAGTGGAAGAGTGACGATTCGTGATATTTTCAAATTCCCAAATTTAAATGAAAGAGGATATTTATCTAATTTTAGTGGTTTAAGTGGTATAACTGAAGGTACTAAGAATATTGTTCTTGAAAGATTTAAAGTCTTTTTAATTATATTAATTGTATTTATGTTAGTCTTTTTAGGATATAAATATTTACAACAAAAAAAATAAAAATGAATTCGGATAGCTAAATGAAAAAAAATAAAAGAATAAAAAGAGAGAGAAAAGATGGAGATTGTACCACATCTTTATATTGGAAATTATGAATCATATCAAGAGAAGAATATTATTAAAAAAAAAAAGATAAAAGTGATTATACATATATCTAAAAGAAAGAAGTTTTTAGATAAAGAGAAGATTGAAGAATTAAGAATACCCATTGAGTTTGATGAACAAGAATATGATTTAGAACATATTAATTTAGAATTATATAGTTATTTACATGATATGATAGAATTTGTACATGAGAAGATAAAAGAAGGTAAACCTGTTTTAATATTAGGATATTCACATAAACAAGAGTTAGATACATTTGCATGTGCTTATTATATTAAATATGGAAGAGTGACACCTAAATTAGCTATATATTATTTAAAAACAAAAAAAAATAATGTATTTTTACCTGAAAGTATATATGAATATTGTTTAGAAAAATATTATGAAGATCAAGAGAAGAGAAGATATTAAATATTTTTAAGTATTATTTTATTATTTTTTAATAAAATAAAATGTAAAGTTAAAATAGAGATGGGAAATACAGGTTCAACACCAGATACAAAGACAAATATAGTAAATTCAACTACTTTATTAACAAAAAAAAATTCGATAGATTCGAATGAAGAAGAGATTATTTTTGACCAAATTCTTGATATATCGAAGGAGCTTTTACAAAAATATAATCAAGAATTTTTAAAAGAAGAATTTTGTTATGATCTTGCATTTGTTTTAGAAGAGAATTTAAATAAAATGAGTGTAAATGTATTAAATGAGATGGCACAAAAAGTAGAAGGTACTGAAGTGAAACCTCAAATAAAGATGATTATGCAATATACACCTAAACAAGATGAGAAGTTTTTTATTGAAGGATTTGAAAAACAATTAGAAGATTATTTTTGGAATCATAATATTGATTATCAAAAATCAATTATAGATAATGCAGGAATATCAACCGAGAATGTAGATATAAGTGATTTACAAATTTTTCGTGATAAAAATAAATTAAAATATGTAGATATTCAAAAGATTAATGAACTTTTAAGAGATTCAGTTAATCAAGATGGATTTAAAAGAAATAAAAAGAATAATGAACAAGAGAATGGTATGGAGATGGAAGAGAATAAAGTAGGAGGAGGTAATATAGAAAATTTTAAAAGAAGATTAAATAGTGAATTAACTGGGCGTGAAAGTTCTCAACCTAAAGAAGAGACTAAGAGAAGAGAACAACGAGTACAAATTATTAAAAATAATGGTAGAGAAGAAAATTCAATAAATTCAAATAATTTAAATATAAAAAAACTTCGTTCTGCTCTTTTCCAAAATTCAAATCAAAATAGAAATAATAATAATAATCCTAAGAAGAATGAAAATTTAAATAATAATATTCAACAATTAGTTCGTCAATTAAATGTAGAAATTAATCAAAAAAATAAAAAAGTACAAGAACAGATGGAGAAACAAGGAATGAATAAAAATTCAACTCGTGAAGAACTTCGAACAGAGGTAAATAAAATTGTACAGAATGTAGGAACAAAAGTTAATACTAGTATTGTAAAACCTCCTTTAATGAACAATCAAAAACAACAACCTGTTCAACCCTTAAATAGTGAAAAACAACAACCTGTTCAAACCATGAATAATGAAAAACCTAAGATAAATCAAAAACCAATTCAAACCATGAATGGTGAAAAACAACAACCTGTTCAAAAGATGAATGGTGAGAAGAAAGAGAATCGTATTAGAAATAAACAAGGTAAGTATATACAATATGATATAGGTAGAGAATATCAAGCACCATCAAAAATGTGTTTAGAAGGTGTTGATAAATGTATGTTATCAAAGAAGGAGTTATGTAAAGTAATCACAGAGAATCTTATTGTTCGATGTAACATTGTCGCTGCTATATTAACAGTTTTACCAAATCGTAAGATTCGTGGAGGATATGTAGGAGGGTATTTATATCAAAAGTTTATGAATTTAGGTAAATGTCAAGTATGTGTACCCTATAATTATAAAGATTTAATAGAAACAACACCCATACAATTAATTAAACATGTTGTACAATATGCGGACTTTTTAGATCCAAAATCATGTAAGGAGAATGGAGGTTATTATATGAAATTATCAAAAGGTGAAATGGAAGCCTTATACAAGAATGTACCTGATAAAGATACGATTGATATTGGAAAACAAATGAATTATAACGCATTTTACATTCAATGTGCTAAAAAATTAAAAGAATCCTATTTTGATAATTTGAAGGTATTAATGACAATATTAGAAGAACTCCGTTCTCAACCTCTTATGAATAATGTCTCATTAAATGAATTAGGAAAGAAGACAAAAGAGATTATAGATACAATGTATCACTTATGTCAATATTATTATATCTATGCAATTGTCAGTTTATTAAATGCAAACTTAAATCAGTCGAAAGTAGGTGATGTTGATTTACAAAAATCATTTACCAAAATTCTTAAACTTAATGAAAAATCATAAATTGATTATTTTTTTTTTTATTCATTCTTTATAAAATAATATTATTTTATAAAAAAAAGAAAAGGATATAAAGATTAAACTCTTGGGGTAGGGAATTTAACGGGATTTATTTTGGGAGGTGGCGTATTTTGTGCTTCTTGATTTGGGGAATAAGAATTGGATGGGAGTTCATAATTGTTCGCTTTATTAAAATCTTTACTTAAATTTGTTAATGCCTTAATCTCTTCAACAATCGCTTCACCTGTTTTAAATAGACTTACTACTGTATCTTTTGCTGCTGTACCTATATTAGCTCCTCCTTTCATCATTATTTTTTGTTTTTTAGAAGAATGAACCTCTTTTTTCATTTTGGTTAATTGTTTTTCCATTATCTTTATATTCTTTTCAATCACTTTAATCTTCTTCTCCAACATTATTTGTGATGGATTTTTAAGTTCTTGTATCTTCACCTTCTTTTTTTGTATAGAACCTTTCTTCTTTTCTTTCTTTATTTTTTTTATTTTTATCTTTGAATCTTTTATAGGTACTTTTTCTTTTTTATTCATTTTTCTAATTCTCTACTATTTAAAATAAAAAATAATCACCAACAAAAAATTAAATATAATTTTAATATAGAAATTATGAATAATCAACATTTAAGAAATAAACCAGAGAATGAGAGTGAAGAGTCCATGATAAAGAATAATCAACAAATAACTTTTCATTTAGTTAGTTTAAGAAACAAACCAGAGAATGAGAGTGAAGAACCCATGATAAAGATTCTACGTTTATTTTTACAAATGGGAATCGAAGAGATTCATGTATCTCCTTCTATATTGAATAATTATATCAAAGGTTTATACTTTATAAACCAAAATCAATTTTTTTTTGAAGAATATGAAGATGAATTAATGAAAATATTTTTAGATATTGTAAAAATATCAGTATCTACACAAAAAAATTTAAAAAAAATTGGTAATCAGAATGGAGGTAGTAAAAAGAGAGGTGGTTTTAAAATTTCAAGTGCTGGATTTATATTATTTGTGACTGTCTCTACAATTCTTGGTTTAACCTATAATTATATACCAGAATTTAGAGAATCAGTTCAAATCAGAGGAAGTAGAGCTGGTAACTTAGTTCAAAACTATTTTTTGAATAATATCACAATTAATGAAAGAGCAGATGAATTAAATAAAATAACACAAAAATACAAAGTAGAAGTTGAATTATTAAATACAAGATATCCAAATAAAGGAGAAGATTATATAAGATTAAAAAAACAATTAAATAATCGAGAAAAAAAAGAAAAAAATCATCTTTTTTATTTTAATAGTCGAGAATGGAAACATCATATAAAAGATATAACTATTAAAATATTTGATTTATTGAAAATGCTTCTTACTGAACCTTATAAATTTACACAAAGTGGATTTGCTCAAACGCTACTTATAGTCACAGCTTTTTTTAAATCACCTTTAATTTTTAGTCAATTATTATTAGCTTTTAAACAACCATCTCCAACACCTGCACTTCCTAAAACTACACCAGGTGGTGGTTCAAAGAAGAAAAATAGAACAAAAAAATAATATATTTTTTTTGATATTATTCTAAAAAAAAAAAATTTAATGTTTACCTGTTGAACCGAATCCACCTTCACCTCTTTCTGTTATATCTAATTCTTCTACTTGAAGAATTTGAGGTCTCATAATCTTCTCTAATATACATTGTGCAATTCGATCTCCCTTTTTCAC
>JACCDY011233194.1_pt1 | contig 16187 bp, 23 predicted proteins | sample 7446391 | NCBI WGS metagenome assembly JACCDY01 (sample SAMN15323451, study PRJNA562643) | freshwater metagenome | isolation source: river surface water | place: USA:Blue River Watershed | collected 2017-08-18
CTTTCCAAGACCACCGATCTTGCGTCCGGATAGCCCGCAATTGGTTGTAGTTGGCCTCCACGAGCACAAACAATTTGTGGGCAGGGCTGTCGGGGAATTCAGTTTTGATGCGACGGAAAGCCGTGGAAAAGATGTGTCGCACGGAACCTTGCGTGATTTTGAACGCTTCGGCGGTAGCGGATTGGCTGGTGGTTTTCACCACCCCGAGGACAATTTGAATATGATTTTCCGACAAGCCCACGGCGAGCAAGTTTTTACGGAATTCTGTTTCCGAAATAATACTGTTCAAATCGTGAAACAAGATGATCCGTCGCTGAGACCGCTGTAGCCGGTATGACATATTTGATTGTCGGACACAAAAGAGGTTGCTCGCCTCCTCTTGACCAACATTCAACACCAAATCTGTGTACAACATCTGAAGCTCTCTCGGCGGTAATGCCTGGAGAGCCCGCTTGAACAAATCCATGAGATGGATTTTGCAGGTGCTGAATTTCAATCGCCGAGGAAGCTGCCGGACCTCATAGCGGTCCAACTCTACCGGATCGGTACGGACGAAAAGCTGACGTGTCAAAGTAACCCATCTCCCATACTGCTAATGACTTTCAACCACTTGATCGGCAAGGAGGCCGTCAGGCTGTCATGCCCGAGATCGACCTCCAAACTGGCGAAACCCTCCGAGGATTCCACGACTCTCGCGGTATTGCCCGCCAGGGCTCCCACGGTGATTCGAACGACATCGTCGACCTGCAGTGAAGTCGCGACCGTGATTTGATTTTGGATCTTTTGAATGTGGTCGTCGTCGACAAGCTGAGGAGGCGCTTTCGGGGTGGATCTCAGAATTGAGTGAAAATCTTCTGTGTTTTCAAGCGGAGAATAATCGAGGCTTTCACGAAATTCGAGGAAAGCATATTCCCCGAAACCTACATCGTATTTGCCGTGCTCGTCTTCTGTCGCGGGATAGAAAAACTGAAGTTTCCGGAAAGAACTGTGACGCTTGACCGCGTCCTGTAAGTCCCTACAGGTCTTGGTTTTGACCGCCCACGGGGTCAACTGCAGAATAAGCCATTGCATGGAGGAACCTTCTAATCGTCATCAGGGTCGATTCCTTCCACAGCTAATTTCCTTAGAATGTCAATCTCAGACACAAGATCGTCCGGCCCGTTGAACTTGCTCTTAAGTTCCCGCCGCGAAATTGTGGTGGGTCGGGAGGATCTCTTCTTCATCGCCTGACTGGACGCGGTGAACCGCATCCGCTGTTTCAGATACCCCAAACCCGCCAATAGATCTGATACTGTAAGTACGGAAAATTTAGCACCATAAGTCAGGCACCATTCTCCTAGTGCCGCCAAATCATCCCCAAACCATCCCACAATTTGACGATGAATTTCCTGTCCCACTTTTGGAAAAGATTTCGTCACATAGGCGTTGACGAGCAAATCCAACATGACCTTCCAAATATCCGAGGGCGAATGCTGATCGGCTATTCGATTCACCATGTCGGGAATCCGTTCCCAATTGGCCGACATCGCGCTCAGCACCTGGGAGGCCGATTGAATGGAGTCCAAACACAGGTACTCCGACACGGACTCCGCAGTAATCCCCCCGGCCAACGATACTTGCTGCAAAATCATGATAGAATCACGGACGTGCCCGTTACTGGCTTGGACGATAGCCGAAAGGGCTCGGGGATCATACGTGACCCCCTCTTGCTCACAAATACTACCCAGACGTGACAACAGGGGCTCCAAAGAAACCTTCGAAACCGACAAGGTCAAACAGCGGCTCCGGAGGGTGGGCTTCAATTTGGTCAATTCGGTGGTCAAAAGAATGAAAACCACCCGACCACGAAGTTCCTCCAAGACGCTCAGCAGCCTATCCTTGGCCGTGGAACTCAAATCATGAGCCTCGTCTATCACATATACTCGAAACCGATCCTCCCCCCAGGGGAGCTTTTGTGCCGATTCCAAAATATCATTCAAGACATCGACCGAACTACAGGTCGAAGCATTGTGCTCAAAATAGTTGGGATTGGTGACCAAATCATCTAACGAGGTGTTCAACAGTGAGGCGCTCATCAGTCTCGCCAGTGTGGTTTTTCCCAACCCTTGCGGACCGTGGAGCAACCATGCTCTCGGGAACGAGGTCTCTTTAGATTTGAGAGCCCCTTGAATGACCCGCAGCGCCGCCTCTTGGCCGAGAACTTCCTCGAATGTTTTGGGGCGATACTTCGTAGCCCACATCGAGACCTCACAGGCTATGATGAAAAAAGTGAGCGAACTGATACAGAACTTTAGGGTCGTCTAGAAACTGTTGCGCTGGATCTTTCGATCGAAGTCGATACCGGTGTACCCTCAACCCCTCGGACTCACATTGTTTGACGACCTGATCCCGGATGTCCTGCATGCGCTGTTGATCAGGATCGTTATCTTGTATCCAAATAATGTAGTCCGTATACCGAGCCAACACCCGTAACTGAGTTCGTTTGGGCGCGGCGGTCAAACACGCCACCGTCGGGACGCCCAACTGTGACACCACCCTGGCATCCTTCGGCCCCTCTACCACGCACACTCTACCGGTTTCCCAGATTTTTGGCAAGGAATAGTGAAGATTGTGGAAGTACGGACCTTGATCGACTTTTTTCTCCAGGAAGAAGTGGGCCTTGTTGGGACCGAAGTGCAGATTGCGGAAAGAAAAGCCCGCCACGGGGTCGAATTCGCTTTCAATCTTGTAGGCCAACACCTGATCGTTAAACGGATTGTCGGCCCACAGTTGCAATTCCCTGGAAGAAAACTGCCGGAGTTCCTCCCTGGAGGCAAGACGAACCTGCCCAGGAGGGAGTTTCTCCGGGTCAATTCCCAGGGAAGTGAAAATTGCATTGGCTTCCATACCGGTCCAGATTAGCCTTGCTTGAATTTCGGGGTGTGCTTCAGATGTCGAAGACGGCTCGGTACTTTAGCTCCCGCCAACGTCTTATTGGCGGCAAGCGGTCGCTCCGACTTGTACTGCTCCACGGCGCGAAGTGGTTTTCCCCGTCGAGGGGTTTTCACATAAGGTATGGGATCGGGGGGGACGTGTAAAGACTCCTCGCGAATTTGAGCCAACTCCAACAAGTGCTTGACCGTGGCGGTCGGGAGAACACTCGGGACGGGAGCGGGGAGTTCTGCGGGAGTTCTAATCGTGGACGACAGGATGTCCTCCGTGTCCCCCAACATGGATTCGAAATCATCTTTAGGGGCGGACTTCGAAGGTTTGACAACCTTTTCTGTTTCTGGCTTTTTTCGACGACCCATTTTCAGCTACCTCAAGGTGTTGGCATTGGAGCCGAACCACCCCCTGGGGGTGGTGCCGGTACGGACGGGGCGGGTCCGCCAGGAGCGGCAGGACCACTTGGACCAGGAGCGGGCGGGGCTCCAGGAGTGACGGTCATGGATTGATTGAGATCTCGAAGCTCAACTTCGAAATTCATCCCCGACTGTTGATCACGAGCACGCAAAACGATTTTACCATCGTTTTGCGTTTCCATATTCAACACAGGGAAATAGGTATCGAACTTGTCCACCAGGGTGCGGCGGATTTCCTCGGCAATCAAACCGATACTCGGCGGACCGACCTGCGCGACTTCCGCCACGCGGGTCTTTGTCCAAAAACTCTTTTTGGCCATCATCTACCCTTAAAATACGGGGTTGTCAGGCTGATCCTGCTGAATGTTGATTCGACCCGCCGCCGACTCCGTCAACTCCAATTCTTGGGCCGGGAGACCTCGAAGAAGAGTGGACTGTCCGGAACGACCGTTCCTTGGAGAAAACGTCTTCTGAGACGGGTTGTCGTGAGTCTGCAGGGCTCGCAGTCGAGATTCGTTCGCGCTTGCACGAGTCCGGGCGAAATGCACACCGGTATTCCCCGTAGCCGAACCGACCTTACCCAGACCAGGAGAACTGGACTTATAGTCCTCACCTTTTTCGTAGCTTGCTTTTGGCACGGAAAAACCTCCCACATTAGAGAACACACAAGTCCCCGCCCCAACTAATCAGGCTTTCGGCTTGTCCAGTTTCTTCTCCAAGTCCTCCACCAGTTCTCGGAAATTCCGTTGATGGTCCGGCGAGGCGACCTCCAACAAATCCTGCACCAATTTGTACCGACGACCGGTCATCCGGTGAACTTTCTCAATCGCCGTACGACCATCAATTAACAGGCGTGCCAATCGCTGCTTTTGTTCCCGAGTCATCCGATACCTCAGAGAGCCCTACTTGGTGAGGTGCGACTGATTTAGTCGGGGGCTTCACACCGTCCTCCCGGGGGATCAAATTAAGCTGGGGAGGTTTGACTTGTCGATGCGTATCCTCCAAATCTCCCAACACTGCCGCGTATGCTTCCAAATTGACCATTTCCTCGCCAACCTCTTTACGAGTTTTGCGATTCTTCAAAATATTCTGCATCGTCATGTGGACGGTGCGGCGGTCTCGGGCGACCAATTGACCCGTAATCACAGGCAGAATGCCGTTCAAATTATCCTGCAGGAACTGTTGAACCCCCTTATTGGCCGACAACAATTTCCGACCCTCGGGCAGAGAATGGCACAACAGCAAAACCCCCACGGCCTCGCCCAAAGCCTTGAACGCGGGATGCTCATCTTTTTCAGACACGGTTTATTTCCTCCAAATTCAGATAGTTGTCTTGGCCGACCGACGCCCGGTAGAGCCTGTGGGCCTGTCCGGCCAGAACCGGGGAATGGGTGACGATCAACATTGAAAAACCTAAACCGTCACTCGACAGGGGTCCGCACAATTTTCGCAAGAACATCGCGGTCGGGCCGCTATACGCCTCACTGACCTGCGCGGTGGGTTCATCGAGAATCAACACCCGGGACAATCCGGCGCGTCGCAACACGGTGATGATGCGTACCACAATACCCACCAGGGAGGAGTTGCCGCCGCCGAACGCCTTCAGGGGCTCACCCTGAACGCCTCGATCGTGGTCGACCATCAATAGAGAAAGGGCAGGTTGATTACGCAACACCGAGTGTTGAGCGATCAGTGAAATGTTTTGGTCAGTGAAAATTTCCTGGAACGCCAGGGTCGCTAGATCCGCCGTCTGTTTTTCGGCATCCTGACTGAGTTGTTCGGACAGCAGGGTGAGAATGGTCCCGGCCTGCTGGTGATCTTGAATCTCTGCCCGCACCGCTTCCAACTCACGGGCGAGTCGGGCCTGTTCGGCGCGGGCCTGTGCGGTCGACGCTCGAAAAGACATCACGCGGGCCTGAACGGCATCCATAAAACAACCCTCCCCCGGTTCCATACCAGGAGAGGGCCGATTGGGCTCACAGTAACATCGGCCCTGTTACCGTGCAGTTTTCTTGTTACCCGCGAAAACAAGCCTTGAGAGTCCCGTAGTGGGGGAGCAGCCGACCCATCACCTCGGTCAACTGGCTGGCATAAGCTTCGTCGTGGGAATCAAATCCCATGCCATGCACGACCTCATGAGCGGCCAACGCGATGATCTGCATACGGTCGGCCTTGTTCCCCAAATTGAGTACAGGGCGGACCTTTTGCTTTGTCGGGCAACTCTCGTCATAAACGGCGGGGGTGAGGAAGTACACGGACCCGAAGTCGCTCGAATTCACGTACTGAGCCCGCGTGTAGCCCTCCTCCTCCATCCGGCAGAACGAGAAACCAACGCTGAATGCCGCCGAACGCTCCAGAATCCGATGCACCTCCAACAACACCCGCACCCAAGACTTGAGCAATTTCTTGCTCGATGCCGAAAAAGATTCGGGACGGAACTTCGACGGGATTCGGTGGTCCATGTCATTTTCCAGGATGAAATCATGACCAATTTCAACCTTCACCGGAGCGGGCTCAGAAACCAGCGCACCCCCGACATAGGGCGTGGTATCGGCGGCGCTGACTTGGCTGAGCGGACCAGTTTCAACAGGGCGGACTTCGACAGCCTCCGCACGAGGGGAAGGCTTCTTCGCGGCTGGTGAGACCAAGGAAAAAATAGCCGCCTTTTCCGTCTGCTGAACCACACCCTCCTCCCCCGGGGGGAGGGTCTCTTGGGAGAGAATTTCATGTCGTACCGAAACGGCCAACTTCCGGCCCTCATAACGCTCGAACCGGGGCCGTCGCTGACGGAATGCCCGACGGCGGTCGACCGAAATCAAGCTGATGAAATCCGTCAACTCCCGTCGGTACTGGTATTGGAGACCGTCCCGGTTGCTGGTCAGCAGATCCCCGGACGAACCCTGCAATTCCACAAACACCGCGCCTGAGAAGTTGACCAGATACTCGGCGAACATGACGAGCCCGCCAATCCGCACAAACAAAGTCCCGACCGGGAGGGACTTGTTGACATAGACGCTGGCCCAATCGAAATCACACTTCAAAAGACCTCGACGGACCGAGGGGATCGGCTGGCTGGGTTGACCGTTCACGGACAACTCCAACGTCTGTCGAAAATTGGAGAACCCGGCGATGAATTGAAACTGACGCTCCAACGAGGAAACCAAATCTCCCTCCAACAAGACCTCGGAGCGGGTCCCGGCCAGATAATTATCGGCCTGCGTCAACGAGTAGTCGCCGCCCGAGCCGGTGATGACCAACGACCCGCTGGTGATCTGGTATTGAAGATTGGTGAAATACAACACCTCTTTGGCCCGACCGAAACCACCGATCGTACCAGCAAAATCCTTGCCCGTGGCTCCCAAGGAAAGAAGCTTGTTTTCCGCCTCGTCCGCCGTCATGACAGGACCGTCATTTTCGAACACACACAAGGTGTTGCCGTCCACCAAAGAGATTTGAACCCGAATTGTCCGGCGACCGTAGTCGACGCAATTCTGGAGCGCCTCACGGGCGAACGCCAAAGCGAAGTTCGAGTAGTCCTTACGGACATTGGCAAAGAAGCGGCGGTCAATCTTGATCGAGGCCATTTTGCGTTTCCTTTCGTGTGTTTCCTTCTCTCATATTATATGAGATCGGCCACGAGAGGCAACGTACTTTTGCATTTTAGGCCCGAAAATCAAAAAATACAGGCCGCCGAGGGTGATAGTTTGTCCACCCTGAAGGCTTCCGCCAAAGTGGTCCTGGGACGGACCGGATAGGCATCCATGACCGCACACGCTCGCACGACTTCCTCGGAGAAGTAAGGTGCTTCCGCCTGCTGGACCGACAAATACAAATCCTTGTACAAATTCACCACTTGTACTTTGGCTTCCAAATCCTCCTGCTCGATCGGAACATAAAAGTTGGGTTCAAAAGGTTCCAGCCGATGCGGACGAAACACGATCACATCATCGAACATGTATTTGCCAATATCGTACACGAGTTGGTGGTCGGGGTGACGATCTCGGTCGATGAGGAAAACCAACGCCGGAGAGTAATGCTTCTGGAGTGATTGTAAGAAACCTCGAACATTATATGCCCTCGCGGATAACGTGGATTTGTGACCGTTAAGCGCTTCCACCCAAAAAGGGTCGACAAGGGCACGGGACTCACCCGCCCCCACGGAACCCAATGCTTGATGGACCGGGCTCGACCAATTCACCGAGGGTTCCGGCCAAGGGTCATTCGGATAGGTCCAATTACGAGGTGAACGAGTAGCGTGCGCGGTCACACAATGCCATTTATGACGATATTTGTGGATCGTTGCGCCACAACCTAACTCCACATCGTCCGCGTGAGCCCCAATAAACAACACTACGGGTCGACGTTCAGAGGTAGAATCGCCGACAGGCACAGGCCCTCGGTTCGTTCGCGTACGCGGAGTTGACTTTTTCCGAACTGGCATTCGATTTCCTCCGTCCGACATCGTTTTAATGTCTGCAACAACGACTCACCACTTACATAGATCAAATAATGGGCGGAGGTCGTGGTCGAGACGGACTCGACATGTATTTGGGTGCGTTTCTTCGGGACCGAAAACACCCAATCCTTTCCGACTTCCACCTGGAAAACCGTCGACCCCCGGGTCATCCCCAACTGCAGATGGTACGCAAACATTTTGCGATTGAACACCCAACTCTCGGTCGTCTGTTTGATAAACGCCGGAGTGAGGGCAAACAACTTCCGTTCCTCTGGGAACTGTAGCCGCAACAAATCGGACTCCAACACCACCCGTTGTTCTTCCATCCTGGCCGTCAACGTCTTTTCGTGGGCGAGTAACCGCAACGATTGAATGTTCTCGCTACGAAAGCTTACATCTCTAGGAATCGGCGGGAGACCTTCGACGACCGCCACACAACTGCTGCTGCCGCCCATCAGGATTCCACCTGCAAAGTAGGTCGTCACAACCCACTCCGTGGCGGTCGCATCAGCGTCCACAAAACCGCTAGTGAACTTCATCGCGCCCAGAAGAGCCTGACTGTCGGGGAATACAAATCTCTCTTGACGTTTCGCAGGAAATGGAGGGATACCGGGCGTGTCCACCAAATCCAGGCCCACCTGAGTGGACCCGATCAACCAAACCAGTTCCGAAGCCTGACAACTACACTCGACGGAAGAGAATTCCGCCCCCACCAATTGACGAACCAATTTGTCCAGATCTGCCCTCGCCACCACGGCCCGCCAAGTTTCCGACACTTCGCCGGGAAACGTGCCGATCAACCAAGTGAACGTATCGGTAGCCGCGACAATCAAGCCCGTGGGGTCACACTTGAAAATATACGAATCAGACCAAACAGAATTCATCGTCACAGGAGACTTGATTTTGGAAGCAGCCACAAAGCGTTTCAAATGGTCGATGTTGATTCGCATGTAGCGTCCTTACACCCGCCAACGGTGACCCTCCAGGGTACCCGGACGACCCTTCGGCCCCACCTCGACGAACTGCCCATCCACCCACGTATGACTCGTGGTAGGCAGAACCGTCATGGTATAATAATGGTTGAACAATGCAAGGTATTCCTGCTCGGCCTTCTCGGGCGACCACCCGTTGATCAACCCCTGAATCTCCGGAAGATCTTCCGGCAAATGCCATCCGTGACCACGGCTCCCAAGCAATTCCCGGGCCTCGCACTTCAACACCGCCAGATCCCACAACTGGATGATTTTAGAAGACTCCGGGGAGTGGAACAAGCCAAAGTGCTCCCAAACTCGTTGTTGAATATCCCGCTCCAATGTCCGGACCGGGGCCATCCACTCCAACTTCTTTAGCGGAGAGCGAATATCCCCCACGTATGCCTCGGACGCATCATGCAGCAGCGCCTCCAAAATCAACATCGGTTTGTCAGGGTTGGTCCGCTCCACCTCCCCGGCCACGAGTACCGAATGCTCGGCAACCGAATAGAACGATCGACATTGTCCGGCGAACCGGCACAACATACTCAACCCGTGGGCGATGTCTTCAATACAGATGTCCCGTGAGGACAACCGCTGGAGGTTGATATACCTCCCAGAAAATGTCTCCACGTCATTCAACTCGGGAGTTTCAGGAATCATCAAGGCGTCCTTACACCAAAGGGATTTTCGTTCCTCGTCACAGGAGTGGAGAGGACTTGGAAAATAGGGGTCTGATCCAAATCAAATACAATCTGCGCTTGGCGACCATCAGACATCACCAACGTCCCCCGGACCTGCTGTCCAGGCTGCACGTACTGCGCGAGCTTCAACTGCCCGGTCGGCGAGAGATCTTCCAGACGAACAAAAATCTCTTGCATTTGAACTTTGGGCACAAGCGCATCAGGGTTCAAAAGCCCATAACCGTACGAGGGGTCGAGACCTTCCGGTCCGACATCCACGGCGGTCTCGCAAATCATCTTCAACAATTCCGCTTGGGAGGCGGGCCGCTGGGCTGGGCTGGCGACCATCAACGCCACCGACCCCGACACAAACGGAGTCGCCATTGAGGTTCCGCTCAATTTGGCATACCCGCGAACCGGGTAGGTGGAGAGGATTTGATCCCCAGGAGCGACAATGTCGACCTGTCGTCCACGGCTGGAGAAATTCGAAACCTTTTTCTGTCGATCCACAGAGCCGACGGCAATCATCTCAGGGAATTTGGCCGGGTAGCCGACAGTATCCAAAGACGGGCCTTCATTACCCGCCGCGACAATGACATACAAACCCTTGGAGATGGCGTACTTCAACGCCTCATAGATGGCCTGATCGGGAGAGGAGGAGCCCAACGACATCGAAATGATGTGAGCCCCCATGTCGACCGCCCAATGCACGCCTGCGGCGATTTGTCGTCCCGAACCCGATCCATGATCACCCAGAACTTTGCCCGCGAGAATCTTGCACTCAGGCGCGACTCCAATAACCCCCAGCGAGTTGTCAAGGGCGGCGATGATTCCCGAACAATGGGTTCCATGGCCGTTCACATCCTGCGGCCCTGACGGGGAACCGGTGAAATCCTTTGCATCGAGAATCTGCCCCTGAAGATCCGGATGGTTCAGATCCACTCCAGTATCCAGGACCGCAACTTTCGCCCCTTTACCACGACTGGATTTCCAGACAGCCGGGATACCAAAAATCTCCAGCCCCCAATCCATGGTCTGCGATAAACCCACATAAACGGTTTCACGTTTAATCGGCGGGAGACGATAGATGGGTTCGTCGCCGGACGTTCCCTGAATGCGGACAATAACCGGTTCCGAGGAGGTCTCCAGATCGGCCTGTCGGACTTCCAAATCCGTGCCGACCCACCGGGCTCCCCAGGAATCAAAGTCCGGGAGAATCTCAGGTAGTACAGGGAAAGCATCAGAAGACATTACGCTACCTCACTGAAAAGTTTGTCCGCCTCAGAAAGCTGTTGTTCCAAGGCATGGAGAGCCTCTTGATATTTCGCGACAATCTGTTGTAGTTCCTGTCGAGCCAACAACTCATCGTCTGCAATTTTCTCTGGAGAAGTGCCCATGTCGGCCATCTCTTTCTCCAGTCTCGTTTTTTCCTCACGAGCGTGGTCGATCTGAGCTTGCACGCGAGCGCGTTTAACGATCAACTCTTCTCGCTGACCATTCAAGTTCTTGAACTTTTCCACCAATTCTTCAGTTGACAAAGCAGTCATTCATCATCCTCCTGGGGCGTCAAATTGATCACCCGAATCACGCGGATCTTAGCCCGCACCTCTTCATCGTCCTCACCGTCAAACAAACAACTGGCGATAAACCGATCCACCACATCCGCGATAGCCTCATCGGGCGAGACCTTGGCGGAGCGGAAACTCAGTGGAAATTCGATCCCCTGCATCCGCAACAGCACAGAGAACAACGCGGGAGGAGTATCTTCTTCTCCCCATACTGGAAAATCTTCCATCGAATGTGCCTTAATAGTTCCGAACCTCCCAAAAAAGAGTTCGGCGACCGGGACAACATCCCACGTTTACCGAATAAGTGCTGAACTCCACGACTGAATCGGGAAACACCTCCAAAAGCTCATCCAAATCTGACAAATCCTGTGCGTTCATGTAATGTTTCAACAGCCCACGGGCGACCAATCCTCGGGCATGCTCGGGGGATTGTTGTAAAGCGTGCTTACACGAAAGATTAGGGGCCAGGGAGTAGAGCAAATACAAGGAATGCTCGGTGAGCATCACCTCTCCCTGGAACAGCACCTTAGAATCCGGGGGGGTCTCATTGAAAGTCAACAATTCCGGAGTCGCCCCCGCTTCTATCATCTCCGCCACCACCGACTCGACTTCTGACCTCAAGATTCCTGAACGACAAAAATTACTCCCCGGCGTTTTGTACCTGATCGTCACCAACCCCGCATAGGCGTCTTGATTGAGATCCTCCAGGGTGGGCCAATTTCGGGGACGATTCCCAAAATCACCTCGATGCCAACGGCGGTAGTATTCAGCTTTGGAATACACGGCATCGGTCACAAATAGCGCTCCTCAGAATCGACCCAGCAGTGAATCTTCCACCCACTGCTGGTAAAATACCAGCCATCCACCACGATCAGCCCAGCATGAATTTTTCGGTGACAATTGGCACAAACGATCATCCGGTTGTGCTCGGTGTCCGGACCTCCTAATGACTGCATTTGAATGTGATGCTCATCCAGCACCGAATATTCTTTTTCACCGCAAAAACGACAGCCCCCACAGAGGACTTCAAGATAGCGGCGGGCCTGTCTCGACATGCGTGAGTCCCGCTACAATCTCTTGTGCCTCTTCCCTGGTGACATTCCTCAACCCCTTGAAATCAAACGGGTGTAACTCGCCATTGCATTTAATGACTCCCGGGAGAGTCATCATCGTGTCCGGGGGTAGATAGGCTCCAGGCATGATGGCCGTGAAACCGGTCGTCCCCGCACGATCCTCCAAAGAGCAACCATAAACGCCTTGATGTTTTTTGGCAGGAGGGGTCAGCGGATACTGCTGACCTCGCCAGTAAGCTTTGTGCTCACCGAATTTACGGAGAGAGGCGATAACGACCACCGCAGGCAGATGTACGTCATCGACGAGCACCGAATAACAGACCAAGTTCTGATGTGACAGCGCCGTGCGATCCCCGATCACTGAATTCCGGAGAATCGTATGTTCGCCCACCAACGCCTCGGCCCCGACATAACTGTTCGAAACCGAAGCGTAATCGCCGATAATCGAACCCGCCCCAATGTATGCGGGGCCGATGATGCGGACAAAATCACCCAGAACGACGTTGGGACCAAAAAAGATGTTCCCCCGAAGAACACAAAACTCTCCGCGTTTCAGGGGTTGATCGGAATGCAGGCTATTGGCATGAATGGCCGCGTTGGCGTTCTGGTTCCAGAAATCCAACAACTTCCAGGGGAACTCAATCGGTTCGGGGGCGTGCATATCCAGTTGACTGGAAAACAACTTTTGAAATCGGTCGATCATCGTGCAATCCCGCCTGTACGGCCACTCGATCCCAACAACAGTCGTCAGAGGGATATACCACGGGAGTGTCGGCGTCGATCACAGGAAATGAAAACCGCAATTCTTTCTGAACCCACTCCAGGGAAGTCTTGTACGCCTGGGTCCGGTGCGTGAGATCAATAAGCGCCCGACAGGAGTCGTTCCCGGCCAGCGAAAAACAAATGACCTTCCTAAAACCATCAAAGGGCAAAATCCCATAGGAGCGAGACCGCTTCCAATAAACGACCTCACAACCGGCTTGATGAATCAAACGGGCCGCCAAATCGGTCTCGGCATTGATCGGACACCCGATGAAGCAGGACCGCACCCCGTGAACCTCCTGAAAAGCTTCCGTGGAATAGCTGACCGTCCCACCCCAGCACGAGGTAAACTCCCACCGGGAGGGATGTTGGTGCCAACAACGGATGTCCAAAATTGACGGGTGCTTCAGACGTTCTTGGAAAAGCTGGATCGACATCCGCTCTTGGACGGGGATGGCCAGCAACTGATTCAACACAATCGCCCGGGAGTGTTCAAATCGCGAGTGCTCCGCCACCGTGTCGGCGTCGGGAATACAATCGTCGTCCAGACGGAGAATACGCGGGCAGTTGAACCCAGGAGAGTTGACCAGCCAATTCATCCCAATATCCGCCCGAAACGCAGGCGTTCGGGGGCCGATGTACCGATAATTGACTTTCAAATCAAAGGTGTCGAGCCCGTCCATGTAGTCGGGCTCGCCCCCATCGTTGTAGATGAAGACTTCAAAATCCCGGCAGGTCTGTCGGGACAGCGCCCATAATCCGATCTGCGTCAGGTGGGGACGTTCATAGACGGGCATATACACGGCAAGAGACATAAAAAAACCTCCTCACACCAATACCGGGTGAGGAGGCTTTATTGAAAACCAGCGTCAACCACCCCCTGGGGGTGGGTTACTTTCCAGTAACGGACGCCAGAATTCGGTCGATCAATTGGCTGGCACGGGGAGCCGAGCCACAATGGCGGATAAACTCGAAACCTCGGTTCAGGTCGTCAGAAGAGAAACCATTGACCGAGGGTGCGGACTTCTGCAATTTCGTCGTCTTCGCCGGGCGAGCAACCACCGTCGTGGTGGCCGTTTTCTTAGCTCGCTTCTTGTAGCGGGCTCCCAATTGAGAACCGCCTCGCCGTTTCGGGAGAACAATGCCCTTGCCCCACATCTTCTTGACATGGTATTGAACGGTCTGTTGAGAAACTCCCAAGCCCTGCGCGATGGTCGCGTACTTCTGCCCGGCGATACACCCATTGTATACGCCGCGAGTAGTCTCACCTCCACGGGTCGACTTGGCCAATGCCTCAACTTTCGGGGCGTTCGTGGCCAATTCCTCAGCACTCACGCCCCCCACAGCGACTGCTCCCTCAGCGGCCTTCACTTCACCATTGAGCGTACCTTCGCTCATAACTATATCCTCGCAAAAATTAAAGACCCACCAGGAGGGGCATGGCGGTCTTTGTTTACCTTTCCCAGCGTCCGGAACACTGCCCTCCGAGTGTTCCTTTGGATGATTCACTCATCACCCATCTCCATCTAGGGGGAAGAACTTTTCAACCCCCGTAGAATAAGAATAGAATATGAGGTGAAAAATGTCCAACAAAAAGTGAGCTTAATGGTGAAAAAAATATGCTGGTCTCAAAACAACCAAACTGAACTACATGAGCGCGCGGAAAGTCAAAGGAGGGGTCGAGAGAGTATCGAACTCATTGGTCTCGGGTTTTAGCTCATCAAACAACTGTGCAAGGCCATCATAAATACTTCCCACAACCTTGGGAAAGATGCGGGAAAACGCAGGATCGACAACCGTACGTTCGACAAAATCAGGCACGTCCGTCAGATCCATAGGCCGGAGAATTTTCTCGTAGAAGTCCTGTGAGAGCGCCACCGCGATGGCTTTACGCTCCTGACGTGAACTCTCGGGAACCACCTTCAGCAACAAATGGGCAATACTGCCCATCCCTAAAGCCATGATTTTGCCCACCTCTTGTTTGTCCAAACGACCGTCTTGGATCGCCTCCTGGTAGGCTCGTAGGATCTGCTCCCAATTTTGCTTTATCTCAATCTGATACTTCATAGTCTTCCTCGTCGTCCAGATCGTCATCGGCGGGAACGGCTATCATGCCTTGGGAATCAAACCAACTGTAAAGCAGGAGAAGAAGCGCATCGTCCACGCTGTAGAGGAGTTGTGTCTCATAGAACTGGCCAAGATCCAACGGATTGGACTGCTCGGCGAACAAGTGCAGCAACCCCCGCAAATACTCGAACTGAATGATCTGGACGTTGGGGTGGGCGACCGAGGAAAGCGCTTTGAGGTACATGGAGTCGAACAAATCCGGAGACAAGGTGCTGGAAACCAGCACGGGCTCGATCGTCTCCTGCACGACCTCGGCGGGCAAATCCCGACAAGCGTTCAAATACGCATCTTTGAAATTGAGGAACCGCGAATCTTGGACGAATGCCTCGCGGGTTAAAAACATGGACTCTTCGAAAGTAAACTCCGGGGTGACCAGAAGTTGCGAGAGCATGTCTGAATCCTTGCATTAAGCAAAAAGCTGGGTGAAATCCCTGTCGAAAGCGCGATCGGGAGCGAACATCAACGACACCGTGTCGCCGTTCGTACCCCCACTGGCGTGGACCATACCATCCATACCTGCCCAACAGGGCTCCAAATAAAAGCTGCTGCCGAACGTATTGACCGGAGCGGGCGTGACGACAATGTTGTAATTGGGGCTGGCGGCGGTAATGCTGACAACCTGCACGGCCTCGGTTTTGGCCTCGTAATTGAACCCGTAACCCGAAACACTGCTGATCACCACCCATTGCCCGGCAATCAAACCAAAGGTGGACGGGTTGACGTTACTGACGATCGTCGCGTTGGTGACGGACCCAATCGACCCCGTGATGGCCCGCTTCAACCCCACTTGGGTCCCAATAGCCGAACCTGAAGGCATGGCCGCCGACCAAGCATACGTGGAATCATCCGCCCGAACCAAGGTGGCGGTAGCGTTAAGGGTCGACCCGCCAATCAAACTCTTGGCTTCCAAGCGAATCAATCCCTCGCCGCGACAAACCAGAGGATCGACGACTGGGAGATCCGAGGCTTCCGTATAGGTCAAGGTGTTGGGGCCGCCTGCGGCCAACCATGTGCCGAACGATCGGTACGAGTAGGGCCAGACAAGTTCTGAGGCGAGATCCAACCCGGTGGACAACTTGTAAAGGACCGCAAATTCGCCTGGAAAAGCAGCGTTGTAGCCTTCCATGCCGGACTCCAACGAAACCTCGCCCAACTCATCAAAATAGGCGTCGTGGGCCTCAATCCAGCTAAAAATCGAACCATACC
>JACCDY010828568.1_pt1 | contig 16176 bp, 18 predicted proteins | sample 7446391 | NCBI WGS metagenome assembly JACCDY01 (sample SAMN15323451, study PRJNA562643) | freshwater metagenome | isolation source: river surface water | place: USA:Blue River Watershed | collected 2017-08-18
CGGGTGTACCTGGATATTTTTTTTCTGCAAAAATGTATTCATATTCTCGTTTGAGTGCAGTCGCAACTTCAAATGAAGCGTATACCGGTATCGGAGCATCTTGCATGAAATTAAACGGTCTGATATCGTCTAATCCCGCTGTATGATCCTTGTGTTCATGAGTAAAAAGTATCGCGTCTAACCGTTTCACCTGATTGTTCAACATTTGAATTCTGAAATCAGGACCAGTATCAATGATTATATATTTTCCGTGAATCTCTATTAGGGCTGAACTTCGCAATCGGATATCTCGATTGTCTTGACTTGTGCAAATGGGACATGAACAGCCGATTACAGGTACGCCTTGTGAAGTTCCTGATCCTAAGACAGTTATTTTCATTTCGAACCTTTTTGTTTTAAAATGGAAACAAATAAAATAGACCAAGAAAGAATAAGTAAGCCCCCTCCAATTGGCGTTAATGGAACAAAAATAAGCTTGGGTATGTTAGTGATTTCAGAAATCGTTAAAAAATAAATTGAACCGGAAAACAAAAGAATCCCGAGTAGCCCTAATCGATAATACCAATTACTAATACTATGAAGTAAGGAAAAGTTGAAGCCAATTATTAGAAATGCTAACCCTTGATACATTTGGTATTTTACTCCTGTTTCAAAACTGATTATTTTTTCTGGGCTAACTATGGTTTTTAATCCATGGGCGCCAAATGCTCCTAATAAAATGGAAATGGTGATCAACCCAATGCCGGTTAAAACAATTTTACGATTCACTTTCTATCGTTTTCTAAATTTAACGTATGTTCTAGCACTTCTCGCCAACCTTTCCAATGACCGTATTGTCCAATGGTTGAATTGTGCCAAATGAATGAAAAATGTCCACCGTACTCTTTAACTTCCGCGTACAAGGAATTAATTTTTTCCTTCGCTTCGTCAACAGATAATTTCATGTATTCATTTAGTGTTCCATCCATATAAGCAAATGGTTGAATTACAAAAGAGGTCATTTCATTTTTCGATAAATCAAACCATCGAAAAGGTCTTGCCGTTCCAGCCCGAAAACCAATTGCCTCAGCATACCCCATGGTGTAGTCTTTTTTGAATCCCATGGAATGCAATATCTGATACGTGAACGGAATATTGATCTTCAAAAAATGTTGCCTTGAATGCTCAACTGGATGATTCAGAATCGATTCAATACGGTCTTTTTCATTTAAAAGGAAAAATTCATACGAGTTTGATTTGTAGCTCGGGTGCAAACCAATTGTAGCATACTTATCCATATCTTGAATGATGCGACGATGTTTGTTACTTCGATGGGATACATTTTTATCATATTTGGCATAATCCCCAAGTAACCAAAACATATTCACAGCGAATCCTCTTTCCGAAATACTTTTAATATAATCAAAAGTATCGTAAGGGTCTGTTCTTTTTCCAATAAGTACACGCTGACGTTCAATTAATCGGTCTTTTTTTCCCGTAATTATATCTTTTAAGGTGGATAGCCAAGTTCTAATTGGGCTTTTCAATTTGTAAGCAAAGGTTTCGTCTATATCAAAGGTGGGATTTATCACCAAGGGTATCTGTTTGGGAAGCCCTATTTCTATTTGGTTACGCAAAAGGTATCGTAAAAATGCTTCTGCCCAACGGTCGCAAACTACTTTTTCTAACCAATTAAACCTGTGCAGGACACTGTTTTTTGCTTCAAATCGACCATGTTGATCCACATACATAGATTTATATTCTTCCATGCGTGACAGTACATAAAAGATACTGGCAATTGGATCTATTTTATTGTTGAAACTCAAACATTCTTCCCCTTCGAAAATACCTTTATCTATGCCATATACTCCTATGTTCTCATCAAAAAGTAAGGTGGAAGGATGGATGTATAAGGTATGTTCAATTTCTACAGTTGAATAATTAAATTTTGGAAGAGAAGAGGTCTCTAAAAAATGCTTATCGTTGGTGAGTCTGTATTCAATACGCCGTTCCTTGAAAATAAAATCAAAGGTGTAAAGCAATCGCTCAGATATTTCCTCAACGTAGATTAAAATCATGAAAGAGTTTCTAAAATTTTTGTTCCTATAAATTCAGCAGCCTTCCCATCTCCGTACAAGCTTGGATATGTATAATCCTCTCGACCCAATAACCTTTTACCTCCTGTTACAATTTTGGAATAATCAGCACCAACCAATTCAGCATTGCCATTTTCAACAATTTCAATCCATTCAGTTTGTGGTCTCAAAATTAAGCATGGTTTTTTGAAGAAATAAGCTTCTTTTTGCAATCCTCCACTATCGGTGATGATTAAACGAGCATTTTTTTCTAAGGCAATTATATCTAAAAAACCTGCAGGTGGAATAATTTTAATTATATCATTTTCAATTACTTGGTTGTATAATTCCGTGCTGAGTGTAGATTCTAATTTAGATTTTGTTCTTGGATGAAGAGGCAAAATAACAGTCAAATTGGATTCCTTAGCAACAGTTAGTAATCCACGGAAAATATTTTCTAAATTTTCAGCAATATCCGTGTTCGAATCTCTGTGTATCGTAGATAATATATATTCATTTGGCTGAATTTTTAAGTCGGATAAAATGGTTGATTTTAAACTGCTTACTTCTGAAAAATATAACGAATTGTCATACATCACATCACCACACAAATATACTCCAGGATGATCCAACGTGGCTTTTTTTGTAGGTGTTATCTCAAATCCTTCCTTTGACAGATTGGTTAAACCGGTTTGAGTTGGGGTAAAAAGTAGGGTAGACATATGATCGCAAGAAATTCGATTGATTTCTTCAGGCATAGATTTGTTGAAGCTTCTTAATCCTGCTTCGACATGAATTACAGGAATATGAATTTTTGTAGCTGCTAATGCTCCTGCAATCGTTGAGTTTGTATCCCCGTATACAAGTACGGCATCTGGTTTTTCTGTTAAGAAAATCGATTCTAAACCTTCGATCATTTTTCCTGTCTGAGCTCCATGAGACCCACTACCCACAGCAAGGTTGTATTGAGGTTGAGGAATGCCCATTTCATTAAAAAAAACATCAGACATATTCTCGTCATAATGCTGACCTGTATGAACCAAAATCTCCTCAATTTGGTCGTGGAAATGATTTTTGACTGCTCTACTAAATGCACTTGCCTTAATTATTTGCGGTCGCGCTCCTATTATGGTGATAATTTTTTTCTTCATTGATTTGGTTTTCTAGAGCAGTCCTTCATCTGCAAAGCTAAAATAGAAATTATCAGCGAGTATGAGGTGGTCTAACACGGCAATATCAATACATTTTCCGAATTCTTTAAGGTTTTTTGTCAAAATTTTATCGTTTTCACTTGGCTGAATATTACCACTTGGATGATTGTGTAATAAAATGATACTTGTTGCATTTCGCAAAAGTGCTTCTTTAAAAATAATTCTTCCATCTGCAATCGTCCCTGTTATTCCGCCTTTTGAGATGCAAATTCGTTCAATAAATCTATTTGAATTATTGAGAAGTATGATGTGAAATTCCTCATGGGTTAAACCTAAAAAATGAGCTTTGGAAAATTCAAATACATCTAATGATTTGGCTAATTTTTCAGGTGATTCCTGTAGGTCTTGACATCGGTTACTTAACTCTAATGCCGATAATATCGAAATTGCTTTTGCTTTTCCAATTCCTCTTGTTTGAACTAATTGATGTAAGTCTAATTTTTTAATTGAATTTAATGAATGATTGTGCGTGGATAATAATGTTTGAGCTATCTGTAAAGCAGAATGATTTTTTGTTCCATTTCCAATTATAATTGCTAATAACTCGGCATCAGAAAGTGATTTCCTGCCAATGGTATTAAATTTTTCGCGGGGTCTATCTTGAATAGACCATTTAGTAATGGGAAGGGACATAAAAAGATTTTCTACTTGAATTTACGATTTATTTTTGGAATATGAATTTGTTGTCTCGCTTTTTTATAGTTTTGAAAAAAAATAAATATGAGAGCAAAAATCACAACGAACAAAGGCGAAATGATCGCTGAATTATACGAAAAAGAAACACCAATAACCGTTGGGAATTTCACCAAATTAGCGAACGAAGGATTTTACAACGGATTGAAATGGCACCGTGTTTTACCTGATTTTGTTATTCAAGGAGGTTGTCCAAATTCTCGTGAAGGTTCATCCGGAATGCCTGGCACAGGAGGTCCTGGGTATAATATTCAATGTGAAGTGAATGCCGAAAAACAACACCATGAAAGAGGCGTATTATCGATGGCACATGCTGGACGAAATACAGGTGGATCACAATTTTTTGTCTGTCATTCCAGAACCAATACAGCACATTTAGATGGAAATCATACTTGTTTCGGTAAAGTAGTAGAAGGGTTAGATGTAATAGATGCAATTCGTCAAGGAGATAGCATTGATTCTATTGAAATTATCGATTAATCAACTTAATAAAACGGTTAAAGGCTTTCAATTTGGAGGCCTTTTTTTTGTTTTATTACATTAGCTTGGCTTGAAAATAACCTTAAATAGGGTATAGAAGATTGCGTAAAAAACAATTACGCTAATAATCAATGATCCAATATTGGTGAATCCTTTTTTTCGATTATATATGTAATTTATTAATCCGATGAAAACGGCAGGAAACAGCGCACTTATTAGAGGATTATACCAATTCATACTAGTAATAAGAATGGTTGTTTAAATAATTCACAACATAATCTTCAACTCCTTCTTCTAACGAATGAAACGGGATTTTGTATCCAGCAGCAAGAAGTTTGGTCATGTCAGCCTCCGTAAAATACTGGTATTTGTCTCTAATGTCAATGGGGGTATCCACAAAAGAAATGGAGGGAGGGAGTCCCAATGAATGAAATGTGTTTTTTGCCAAGTCTAAAAAAGTACGTGCTTGACCTGAACCAAGGTTATAAACTCCAGATTGAGGTGAATGCTCCTTCAGAAAAAGGCATACTTCAATTAAATCCTTCACATAAATAAAATCACGGAGTTGTTCTCCGTCCTTGTAATTTGGGTTATGAGAACGAAATAAAGTCATGCTTCCTTTGTCCTTTATTTGGTTAAAAGCATGAAAAATCACACTTGCCATTCTTCCTTTATGGTATTCGTTTGGCCCGTATACATTAAAGAATTTGAGTCCTGCCCAAAATGGAGGTGTGTCAGTTTGTTTTAATACCCATTTATCAAAATTGTTTTTCGAATCTCCATAGGGATTTAACGGTATTAATTTTGAAATTAATTCATGGTTGTCTGAGTAGCCAAATTCTCCAAGGCCATACGTGGCTGCGGAACTTGCGTAAACTAAGGGAGTTTTATTTTCAACGCAGTAATGCCAAATATTTTGTGAATACTGTTCATTCAATTCATCAAAAATGGCTTTGTTAAATTCAGTAGTATCCGTTCGAGCACCAATGTGATAAACAAATTCGATGGTAGGATTATTTTTTTCTAACCATTCAAAAAGGTGTAATCTTTCTACTTGAAAAGCAAAATCCTTGCCTTCTAAATTTCTGTTTTTTTCAGGGTTAGAAAAGTCATCAACTAGAATGATATTTGAAATTCCAGCTTGATTTAATCGACTTACTAGACAGCTTCCAATAAATCCTGCAGCACCGGTTACAATAATCATGATAAGGAGATGATTAGAACAAGCCGTTTATTTCAGCGTCTATGGAGCTAATGATTTTTCCTAAATCTTCTTGGTTTTCAGGGAATCGATTATTATCTACGTCTATGATTAATAGTTTGCCTTTATCATAGGTTGAAATCCAAGCTTCGTAACGCTCATTCAGACGTTTTAAATAATCCAATCGAATACTTTCTTCGTAGTCCCTTCCTCGTCGATTAATTTGTTCAACCAATGTTGGTATGCTTGCTCGAAGATAAATCAATAAATCGGGTGGATTTACGAAGGAATCCATTAAATTAAATAATGAAAAATAATTTTCAAAATCTCGGGTTGTCATAAGTCCCATGGAATGAAGATTAGGTGCAAAAATAAATGCATCTTCATAGATGGTTCGATCTTGAATTACTGTTTTTTTATTTTCGTTTATTTCTTGAATCTGAGTGAAGCGACTATTCAAATAATAAATTTGCAGGTTGAAAGACCATCGTTGCATTTCCTCATAAAAATCATTTAAATAAGGATTTTGGTCAACATCTTCGAAATGGGCTTCCCATCCGTAATGTTTTGATAATAACTTTGTTAATGTTGTTTTTCCGGCCCCAATATTACCTGCTATCGCAATATGCATACATTCAAATTTTGAAACGTAAAGGTATTTAATTTAATGTCGCGATTGCTCAAAAAACGCTATTTTTTTTCAACGAATTCAAAAATGTGAATATTATTTTTCTCTTGAAAGTAAAATTGGTTATTTATGACATGAAAACTCAAAACAGGTATGGGAGGAAGCATGCTGAAAAATGAAGAATTAGTTGATCGCTCCTCTCTTATGATACGGTTTGAGTCCAATTCCCAAAAAATATTATCGGATGAACAAATGCTATGAGTTTCTGTTTTTCGTTGGTTAATTAGGGATCCATATAAATCTAAAATGGTTAGTTTTTTAGCGTTGTCAAGGAGGTAAAGTTTTGAATCGAATTCAATCATTTCAATTAATTGTCCCATTTCTACCAATCCTTTTGTATTTCGAATCTCTTGAACAATTTTTCCTTTCTGAGTTAAGTCTATGAGTAAGATCCTGGAATTGATTTGATCATAAATCCATAATTTATCCCCTCTTTCAGATCGAGCAATGTGCGAAGCATATTCAATTTCATATTCGCTCAAATCAATACAATCGTTCACTAATGTTAATGTGTTATCTACAAAGCATATTTGTTGTTGAACTTCTGAAAATAGTAGAATTTTAAGCGGAGTTATTGGTATGATTTGTTGTATTTCCCCAAAAGATTTATTGCTGCTTTTATATAAAATACTTCCCGTATTATTAAATTTTATAAGGGTAGATTGGTCGGCTATGAATAATTGGTTGAAGGCGTCTACATTCCAACAAGAAATTGATTCCGTTGCAATGGTTGCTTTTTTTTTCCAATCGATCGTTAACTCCTGAGTGAAGGATGAGTTGAATATCAATAGAGCAAGAAGAAAAATACTATTTCTCATGTGTATACTATTTCTTGCTGCAAAAGTTGTTCCAGCAAATCTCGATTATTCGCTAATCTAGGTATTTTATTCTGCCCACCCAATTTCCCTTGTTTTTTTAACCAATTGTCAAATGTTCCTGGCGCAACAAAATGCAATATAGGCGGATTAAGCACCAAATTCTTGTAGCGTTTGGCATCATAATCGGAGTTGATTTCTCGTAAGGTTGTATCAAGTATTTCGGTAAATTCGACCTTGTTTTCCGGGGGACTTGTAAATTCAATCATCCATTCATGTGCGCCGGATTGGTTATTCTGCATGAATTTTGGTCCTGCTGTAAATTCTCTAATCGTCGCATTAGTTTGGGCGCATGCTGCTGCAAGCGCTTTTTCAGCATTTTCAACAATTAATTCTTCGCCAAATGTGTTTATATACGATTTTGTTCTTCCTGTTATTTTAAATCGATATGGTAATAAGGAGGTGAATTTTATTGTGTCTCCAACAATATATCTCCAAAGTCCTCCATTGGTAGAAATTACAAGGGCATAATTCACATCTAATTCTACGTCCTTTAAGGATATTACTTTTTCAGAATCAATTCCCTTGTAGGAATCCATGGGGATAAACTCGTAGAAAATTCCGTAATCCAACATCAATAATAGCTCAGACGAAAAAGGCTGATCCTGAATACCAAAGAATCCTTCGGATGCATTATACGTTTCAACATAATGCATGTTTGGATCTGGAATTAATTCATTGAAATAGGCTCTATAGGGTTCGAAACTAACACCGCCGTGCATGAATAATTCCAAATTAGGCCAAACCTCTTTTAAATTCTTTTTACCTGTTATTTCTAAAATTCGTTCGGCTAATACCATGGTCCAACTGGGAACACCAGCCAAAATTAAAACATCCTCATTAATAGTGGATTGCGCCATTTTCTCCACTTTTTCCTCCCATTCGCTCATCAATGCAATTTCTTTGGATGGTGTCCGGCGTATTTCAGCCCACCAAGGGAGATTATTTACAATTATGGCAGATAAATCCCCAAAATAGGAATCAGCTGATAAAGGATTGATTTGCGCACTTCCTCCAACTATTAGGTGCTTTCCATTGTATAATTTACAACCCGGAAAATTAGAATAATACAAAGCTAATAAGTCTTTTCCTCCTTTGTAATGACATTCTTCTAATGATTCTTTGGTGACCGGAATGAATTTACTGCGTCCCGCCGTTGTTCCAGATGATTTTGCAAACCATTTTGTGTCTGTGGGCCAAATGATGTTTTGTTCTCCGGCCATCAATCGGTCTACGTTTTTCTGAATACAGGAATACGCTTGCAAAGGCACGAATTCTTTGAATGTATCGTAATTTTTTACGCGAAAGAAATTGTTGTTAAACCCAAATTCAGTATAAATAGCAGTAGAAATCAAACGAGTAAAAACCTCATTCTGAACTTCTAATGGGTATTTTTTAAAGAGATCAATTTGATGAATTCGCTTTTTTATTAGCCAAGAAAATAAGGTGTTAAATGGCATAGCGAATAGATTTTAGTCGCTTGATTTAGACGATCTAGCTTTTTATCCCCAGATAAAAATCGAAACGAGTATAGCAAGCAATGCAACAGTATAGATTATCCCAACTGCAGCAGTTGACTCGTCGAAAAAAGTATCTTTCTTAGATGACATAGTTGTTTTTTTTTCAAAGGTAAAAAATCACATTAGAATAACAATACAATCAGAAAAAAAATGATTTTTTTATGGAATTAAAACTTAACTTGCATCTAACTTCTAAATGAAATTCTTTGCTTAGTTTTTTTTCAAAAAAAGAATGGCGCTTAAAATCGGATGATGAGCTGATTGTGATTTACAAAAAGTCACAGAAACCAGTTTGTATCGATATTTTTTATGAAAGATATGGTCACTTATTATTGTCAATTGCGAATAAATACTTGAAAAGCAAGGAAGATGCAGAAGATGTGGTCATGGAGTTGTTTCATAAGTTAGGAGAGAAAATAATCAAACACGACATTCAACATTTTAAATCTTGGTTACATACCACGATAAGGAATGAATGCCTCATGCTACTTAGAAAAAAGAAAAGAGTTACTAGTGAAGTTGATCTATCTGAAATGCCTGAATTAGATCAGGCTATCAGTAGTTCAGAAGAAAAGGAAAAGTATTTTCAGCTGATAGAGGTATTGATTGCTAAATTGAAACCGGAGCAAAAGAAATCGATTGAATTATTTTTTCTTGAAGGGAAATCGTATATAGAAATCGCCGATGACTTAAAATTATCATTAATGCAAGTGAAAAGTGCCATACAAAATGGGAAACGTATGTTAAAGATATCCCTAGAAAAAGCGGGGGTTAATACAATTAACTTATGAAATTAAATCGAATAAATAGTAGGCAATTACTTGATACACAAGATGCCGTGAAGAGGAAGGCGATTATTGATCAGCTAGAAACTGATGAGCTAACGAAAGACGCATTGGACGGGTTTCTTCATTCTGAAATTTCTTGGACGGATGTTCAGCAAATGGATGACCGATATAAACACGAAAGAAAAGGAAATTTCACCTTCAAATGGATCATAGGTGGTGCCTCCATGGTTATTTTGATAGTGGGTTTAGTCATTTTTTATCAGATAAATCAACCGTCAACTAATCAATTGGTTAACCATAATTATAGTAAAACGACAGAACCTTCAAAAAATAAGAAAGATAATTTGCAAACATCGAATTCAAACCTTGTAAAAGCCAAATCAAATAATGAGGTTCAATTACAAGCAAGAATGGCTAATACAAGCTCATTAAATAAAGAAATAACAATTAATGAAAAAGAAATCAATAGCGTCGTATCCTCGGAAATAATAAGTGATGGTTCATTGAAATCAATGAAAGTGTTAGATGTAAAAATGTTTAATTCATCGGATGAAATAAAAAATGAAGGTGTAAATGCCCAAGAAGTTTTTATTTATTCGTACAAGACAGTTGATTATCGAGTGTATCGTAAAGAAAATACCTTAATCGTTGATGCTAATCGATTGTTAAACGGTGTTTCTGCTAATCAATCATCTAAATCTTCGACCGTTGAAATTTCGGAACAAAAAGAAATTGGGTATTTTTATTTCCTTACCGAGAGCATGAACTATTTTAAAAAGGGTATGCTGGATCTCGCCATGGAAAATTTCAATCTGATTTTGAAAAATTTTCCTGATGATGTGAATGCTCTTTTTTATGCTGGTTTATGTGCTGTAGAGAAAAAAGATTATAAGAATTCAATTGCCTTTTTTGAGAACGTCCGCATTCATAAATATTCGAATTTTAGAGAGGAAGCTGAATGGAAATTATTGGATGTGCTAATTCAAACAAAGGATTGGGAGAAAGCAAAATCGTTGAGACAAACAATTATTCAAAAAAATGGGTTCTATGCAGGTCAAGCAAAGGCCCTGAAAATATAGATTTTGTTAACCAAACGCTCGTTCTATAACATCTTCTTTTCGCGCTTTCAATAGAAGTTCAATCCTTTTATTTTGGGTAGATACCGTTAAAAAAGGGAGCTCGTATTCCAAACAAATGTCCAAGTCATGACAAGAAAGCAATATACATTTGTTTTGATCTTGAGCTATTTTTTTTAGTTTTTCGATGAGGATTCGTTTGTTTGAATAATCTAAAAAAGCTGTTGGTTCATCCAACAAAATTATAGGTGTTTCTTGAGCCAATGCTCGAGCTACTTGTAATAATTGTCGTTCACCATCACTCATTTGATTTGTGAATTTCGTGGATAAATGTTTTATCTCTAATGCTTCGAGCGCATTTTGAATATGTGTCTTATCCTGTTCGCTCAATCTACCAAGTGCGTTAGTGTATGGATTCCTTCCTATGCTAACATACTCTAAGCCTGATAAATAAGATATGCCACTGAATTTGGTTTCAACAAAAGCAATTCTTTTGGCCTTTTCTAAAATGGTTAAGGAATTTATTCCCTGCTCAGCCACAAGTATTTCTCCTTTTATTAGTGGGAATTCTCCAATAATCGTTTGTAATAAAGTGGTTTTTCCTGAACCATTTTTTCCAACTAAAGCATATAGATTGCCTTGCTCAATGCTAAGATTTGCGCTTAATAATGTGCTTTCATACCCTATTTCTATGTTTTTTAACGTGATCAAATTAACTTTTTTAATATGATGTAAACAACAAATGGAGCTCCAATGAGGGAGGTGAGTGCATTAATAGGCAAAACAACGTAAGGTTCCAAAATTTGAATGATGGTGTCACACGTCAACATGAAAATACCACCGATAAGTAAATTTCCAATCAATAAGTATTGATGATTTTGTGTGCGAAACAACATACGAGTTAAATTTGGTATCGCTAGACCAACAAAAGCGATGGGTCCGCAAAATGCAGTTATTGTTCCAGTTAACACAGCCGTTATTGAAATTACTGAAATCCGTAATGCTCGAATAGGAACACCTAAGGTTTTGGCCGAAACTTCCCCTAATACCATCGCATTTAGAGGTTTGCTTAGGAAGAAAGAACCTGTTATTCCTAACCCAATACTTCCTAAAATAATAGGCAATTGATCAAAAGTTGTTTGTTGAAGGCTTCCAAATGACCAAAAAGTGAAACTCTTCAGTTGCTCAGCAGCACTAATAGTTTCTAATGTAGTGATTACTGCACCAACAAAACTCGAAATCATAAGGCCAATCAATAATAAAGATATGTGGGAACGAACATAAACTGAGAACAATAAAATGACTGATCCGAATAGAAATGAACCCAGTAATGCGCCTGTAATTAAACCTAGGTCAGATGTGAAAAATGGAATACCCGTCAATAGGGTTAGGGCAACAACTAGAGATGCACCTGAATTTATACCAAGTACATAGGGTCCGGCAAGTGGATTATTAAACAAAGTTTGCATTAGCATTCCTGATATAGCCAAGGCCCCTCCTGATAAAACCGCCATTGCCATGCGTGGTATACGAAATTCAAAAAAAATCAGGTGATTCATATTGTTAGAGTCATAGGAACCAAATGCAGATAATATTTCTGAAAACGATAAGGAGATTTGACCGGATAGGGAATGTGCCAACATTAAAAATGGCAACATTGCAAGTAATACAATTACCCAAAAACGATATCTGTATTGCTTAATCAAGGGGCTGATAAAAATGTAGCTTTTTTGATGGAAATGAATGAAAAATTGAAATTAAGTCGGATAGAACCCATTCTGGATGCACTGCACTCAATTCCCAATATTTATTCGGATTCTTAGTATAGCAAAATACGTTCTTTTCCCGGAATGGCTTTAGGAATGAAGCTTTGGGATTGCTTAATTTCAACAAGCGGTAGGAGGGTAAACCGGGATTGATCCAAAAATTAGCTTTTTTAGCATCTATCAATATTTTCTCTTGCCCATAGGATAAACTACCTGTTCCTTTCGTGTTTTTGTAGAGATAAGTTCCTCCTGCGTCTGAAATCAATTGAGACATATAACTTTCTCCAGCCGGGGCATACCAAAAATCCCCCATTTTTGAACCGGATAGCACAACAGGGCTTTTTTTGTCTCCTTGTATCGATTTTTTAAGCTCGTTATATTCCTTTGTTATCTTAGCCAAATGTTCCTTTGCCGAATCTTCTGAACCGGTTAAATAGCCAAACAACAGAATCCATTCTGCTTTTCCTAATGGGTGAGATTCTTTCCAATCAAAATTAGGTATCGTAATAACCCCTATTTTTTGCAATTCTTTGTTCTTTGCAAATTCAGCAGAAAAGCCACTGTATACAATAACTGAAGGTTTCAGATCAATGATTTTTTCGATGGATGGGTTTGTTTCATTTCCAAAGTCAACTATTTTTTTAGTGTCAATTTTCTGTTTGATTTCGGCGTTGTAAATTAAATCTCTGGAACAAGTCCCTTTTATTTTTTGTATTTGATTCAATTGAGCCAACATGGCACAGTGAGTTGTGGAGAACACAAGGAAAGAAAGATTACCTTTCTGTATTTCAACGTATTCTGCTGGTATTGTTGAATTTGGTTCTTTTTTTATAAAAAATTTATAGCTTTTGTTTTTTCGGTCGGGATGTTTTATATCGATATAAACCCCATTTTTTTCATCTCGAATACTCAAAAATCGGGAATATTTTTTACCTGTTCCTGCAGGTGAACTCATATCCTGTTTTTCAGAACATCCTATCAGGAGTAGGGAAATGAATAAGAGTTGAATTACTTTTGTCATAACAAGTAACTATGTCCAAAAAAAAGATTATAATTGGATGTAAAAGTAATATTATAAATTTGAGTTCCATGCGCTTTCTAACTTCTTTCCTATTCCTTTTTTTCGTCCTTTCCGCTAAAGGACAAAAAGTTGAGCTGAACGAAGCGGTTGAATTTCTTAATCAACTTCGGGCTAACCCTACATCATTTTCTAAAGAGGTAGGTGTTTCATTAGTAGGGATTGAAAAAAGAGAAGGATTGAATTGGGATGAAACCCTTGCAAAAGTAGCACAGGCAAAAGCCGAGGATATGGCTAAAAATAATTATTTCGGTCACATAGATAAAAAAGGATACGGCATGAACTTTTACATGAACAAAGCGGGGTATAAATTGAATGCTGATTGGTTGAAAAATCCGAAAGAAAATTACTTTGAGTCAATAACAGCCGGTGCGGAATCACCCCGAGAGGGAATTATTGATTTAATTAACGACGGAAATGTAAAAGATCACCAAAAAGCGGGGCATAGATTGCATTTGCTTGGGATTTCTGATTTTCATGCTAAATCAGGTGATATAGGAATTGGATGGGCAACAAACCCAAGTTCAACTTACAAAACTTATATGGTTGTAATTATTGCTAGGCATGATTGGTAATTAACTCATGATTTCTTTGGCAAGCGATAGGCATTTTTCTCCTTTGAAATTGGGTACATGAAAAGAGAGATAGGTAACCAAAATTAAAACAATTTCTTTTGTTTGCTTTTTGAATGCACTTTCTGGTATTTCAAATCCTTCCATATAGTCTCTGATTAAGTGAGCTGCTTCTGATTGAAGTGTACTAACCATGTTTCTGGGTGAATTGGTGAAAATCCCTTGTTGAATGTCAAAATAATTAGCATCTCTTTCTTCAATTAAAGGGCTGATTCCTAAATGAATAATGTACGTGAGTAGGAAAGTGGCAGGAAAAAACTGTGGGTTTGAATCCTGGTTTAACTTATTTATGGAAGCAACTAAGTATTGAAATAAAGGTTCATCTGCCAAGTCTGTTTTTAAACTTTGATGTAATATATCTGCAAGGAAAAAAGCAATTACTTGTTTTATTGGACTCGCAAAAATGGCATGCATGGGTTCAAGTAATTCCACTTGATTTAATTTACCCAATTCGGAGTCAGGTCTTCGGTAAAAGGTTAACTCATAAATACCAAGTGGAGTTAAATTCCCTGATTTTTTCTTCCCACCTTGAAAAATAAATTTTTGAATTCCATGCTGCTGTGTGTAAAATGTCGTGATTAGACTTGTTTCGCTGTATGAAATGCGGTGAAGTAAAATTCCTGAATCTGTTTGTTTCATTTTGGATGACTCATGATAATAAAGACTTCTGATCCTTCACGTGGTTTAATCGAATTATAACAAGGTTCAATTACAACTGAGGAAAACACGGCTTGAAATATTTGTTGATATTCAATCATGGATCCTCCAAAAGGTGGTCCCCCTTCGAAATCTCGATTAAATAATACGCCTACCAATTTTCCGGAAGGTCTAATTAAGTCCACTATTTTTTTTGCGTATTTCTTGCGGTCATTCGGATTAATGGCACAGAACAAGGTTTGTTCTAGGACTAAATCATATTTCCCGAGGTGTTCAAAAAAATCACTACAGTGCATCTGTTCTTTCGGAAAATCGCTCACACGCTCAGAAAAAAGAGCCAGCGCCTCTGGTGCAAAATCGAGCAGGTGCACATTGGAAAATCCATTTTGCCATAAATATTCTGCTTCATGTCCACTGCCGCAACCTGGAATTAATATCGAAATAGATTTATCGGTTAATTGATCAATGTATTCCTTAATGGGAGGCGTAATAGCCCCACAATCCCAACCTGTTTGGTTTTGCTGATATCGTTCACTCCAAAAATTATTATTCTCAACGGGGTTCATTGGGTTGATTTATTTTTCATTTTTACCGCACAAATACCCATTCATTTTCGGTAGATTGATTGGCGCTAAATTCGTAATTATCTACCGTATAAAGTTTAAGTTCTTCCACATCTTTTAAATCGTTTTCGATGAGGTATCTACTCATTCTTCCGCGTGCATGCTTAGCGAAAATCATGACAGTTGAAAATTTTCCGTTTTTAAATTCTTTGAAAGTTGGAGTGATTACTTGGTTGGTGATTTTTTTAAAGTCAATTGCTTTGCTGTATTCAGCTGAAGCAAGATTTATGATCAATTCGTTGCTACCCAATTCTTGGTTTAATTGTTTCGTTAGTTTATCTTTCCAAAAGGCATAAAGGTTTTTCTCCTTGGCAGAAACAGGGAAAGAGGTGCCCATCTCCAATCGATAAGGGAAAATTAAATCAGCGGGTTTTAGAATTCCATAGAGTCCGGATAATATACGCAACCTATCTTGTGCCATTTTTTTTTGTTCGGTAGACAAGTCGAGATAATTAAGTCCTTTATAGGCTTCACCCGTGAAAATGGAAGCTGCGGGTAACCATAATTCAACCTGTTCTATTGACCATTGTTGAAATCGGTCAAAATTGAGTTGTGCCAGGTCCATAGAAATATCCATCAACTTAGCCAATGCTTTAGGTTTTAGTTTTTTGAGTTTTTTTACTAATTTTTCTGAATCTTTAGTAAATAAAGGATATTCTGAAAATTGTTCCGGTTTAACTCCTTCAGTTTGGATTGATTTTGCCGGAGAAAGTAAAATTTTCATAGGACTTTCAATCATCTATTATTCGTTCGTTTCAACATGCTTTTTGCTACCTGCGTAAATTTCAAATTTTCTAAAACTACACTCCAAGTCACCATTAAACACTTTTTGTC
>JACCDY010739594.1_pt1 | contig 16173 bp, 45 predicted proteins | sample 7446391 | NCBI WGS metagenome assembly JACCDY01 (sample SAMN15323451, study PRJNA562643) | freshwater metagenome | isolation source: river surface water | place: USA:Blue River Watershed | collected 2017-08-18
ATGAATGAAACCAGAATACAGATGGATAAAGAGTATTATAGAGATCAGAAACTAAAAGATCTTCTGGGTATATAAAAATAAAAACGAATTATGAAGAAAGTAAAATGTAAACAATGTGATTGTGAAATATTTCATGAATATACATCAATAGAAAGTCTAAACACTGGCTTTTGGTCTAAAAAAAAGAAAGAGAAATATATATCTGAACTTGAACAGATACCATCAGAAACATGCCATACTTCAATATATTTAACATGTGGTAATGGTCATTTCGATAATTACTTCTGTAATGTAGAAACTCGTGATTAAATTGGACTTATGAAAATATTAAAACTCTTATTAAAGATATTTGAGGAGAAACCTAAACTAAAAAGAGTTATTGATTATGGAAAGGATCATCCATCAATTGGTGATTTTATCATTTCAATTTCAAATGATAGAGGTTTAATTTATGGCAAGAAATATGAAGTAACTCGATTATATTATAATAATGGTGCCATTAATGAACTTGGACATGGTGTTTCTGATATGAACCTATTTGTTTATGAAAGAGATTTATTACAGTACAATAGAGATAAAAAACTAAGAAAACTGGGTTTATAAAAAAATAAATTATTTAAACTCTATAACAAACTTAAAATCATGTTTAAGACCCACTATTTCACTTTCTGAAATTTTCTTTGAATATCTAAGTGAATTTACAGAGAAGTTTTCAGGTTTTAACCAATCTTGTTCACTATATGTAAACATATAATAAGTAACCGAATAACCACTATCAGTTATTTTATTAGCAATTTCAAATAACTTCTTTTTATCAACCTTATCTAAAACTACATAGATTGGTAAGTTTAATTTTTTTATATTCTTAGTTTTAATATAATCTGGATCATTTTTATAAAGGTATTCAATTGAATTTCCCATACTCAATAAATGAGCACCTTTATCATTTGAATTATCAAAACTAGACTTTGATGTACTAACTAAATCACCTTCTTCAAAATTCAATTTAATCAATTTAACGCTTGGGTGGTTAAATGTAAACCTTCCTGGTGATGAATAGATAATAGCATCTGGTTTTATATTATTAAGTTCTTTTACTAAAGAAACTAAACTATCATTTGATAGTGACTCATATGTTTGTAAATATCTCATTATTCTTCATCATTATTTTCTGGTATCATATTACCTAAAGCATTAAAAATCTGAATACCATCAAAACCTTCAGTTCTTAATACATGATAGAACTCAGCAAACTCTTGAGTTGAAAAATCTCTATTACCAAACTCAGCTTTAAATCTTTCGATAATTTCGGATGTTTTATCATCATTGATTACATTTTTCTTTCTTAAAAAATTGTCTAACTCTTTAGTTCTATCTGAACGTCTTTCATTTTCTTGATATGTTCCTCTATCACGTCCATAATTTTCAAATGTTTTAATATTCTTCATAATAATTTTTATTTTTATTTATATATTAAAAAGTAATTTTTATTTTATTATATTTGTAGTATAAATTAAAAACGAAAAGAGATGGCTGATAAAACTCCAATGGAACAATTGATTGATAAGATTGATTTATACGATAAAAATGGTGGTATTAATATGTTTACATTAAAAGATGTTTTACAATCTTATCTTAAAATAGAGACTGAATATTTATCTAATTTAAAACTAGAGAAAGTAGAGAAGGTCAAGGAGGAGAAAAAACACCGTTGTCCAGAGTGTGGTAGATATAACTCAGGTACTTGTAATTGTTGGTTCTCTTAATTGACTTCGTTAAAAATAAAACTGGAATAATATGAAAAGAATACTTTTAGGAATAGCAATCGGTATAACCGTAATCACTACATTATCAATGACTATTAGTGGTGCAACGAATGATAATAGATTTGGTGGGAACAGTGGTGTTATGTTAACTGTACCTGCTAAACCAACTTCGACGGTATATGTAGGATACGATCAATTAAATAAATATCTACAAAAGGGATATCAAGTACAACAAGTAGTGACTGGTGATTATAATGAACCAAGAAATCATAGTTTCTTAATGGTTAAATATTAAAAGATTTTGGTGATTATTGTAAAAATATTACTATATTTGTTTTAGTCAGGTGGCGGAATTGGTAGACGTTATTAGAGGTAAATCCATGTAGGTAAAATCGAAAGGTTCTCATACAGGTTCGAGTCCTGTCCTGACTACGAGGTTCTAACTATGTGTGGTTTTGTGTATTACATAGGGTGAGGTTTAGTAAATACCATTTATTGAATAAAAAATACACGCCAGGGCGGAAATGTAACTTAATACAACTGGGTTGACCTTGATCAGGTGTTACGTGAGTTCAAATCTCAATCTGTCCACTAAATAGTCAGATCGTCTAATGGTAGGACGGCTAGATGACTCAGATACTGATTCTGAAAATTTTGCTTATATAGGTTCGAATCCTTTTCTGACTACGAACATGGTTGCTAAATAATATGAAAGACGAAATTAGAAAAATCATTGAGAGTGGTAATAATACTGATGATATTGTTGATAATATATTAGAGTTATTAAAGAATAAATCAATAGTGGTTTATGATACTCGAGATAATATTGAATGGAAAAAAAATTTAAAACATATATTATTAGATAATAAAAAGTATGTTTTATATCCGAATAGAGAAAGAATTATAATTACTTGTGTATGAAGGGTAACTTCATAGATGAAATTAAGTTTGTGGGTATAACAGATTAAAACCCTCGTTAGTCAGGTGGCGGAATATTAACATCCCCGTTCTAGTTGTAAAAATAATGTGGTTAGAATCCACTACGGGGACAATGTTAATTTGGTAGACGCACGAGAAGTACAATCGACAAGGCGGCCCTATAAACGGGAACGAGTGTGTACAGGTTCGAGTCCTGTTCTGACTTCTATGAGATCTATTAAAAAGGTCACCGAATTATTTTATTTGGTGAATGAAAAAAATGATTATTCCGGTGAATACGATATAGAAATATTGTCAGAGATTACAGGGGAGGATTTTGATGATGAATCTATTGGAATATTTACAATAGATTCAAACAATACAATCGATGATGATTTTATATCAATCCGTCGTAAAACGATTTCAAGTGAACCATTTTTCTCTGAGGAGAAGACAATATTCTATGAAGAGATACATCGAATAAGTATGAACGAATATAAGACATATTTAAGAGATAAGAAGATAAGTGAATTATTAAAAAAATAATATGAGAGATTTATAATAATTGGGTTTATAGTGTGTGATTTTTTATTATATTTGTTATAAAAGTATCTAAATGAAAGTAATATTTTTAGACATAGATGGCGTTCTTAACCTTTGTTACGAAGGTAGAGATGAATATGGATCACTATTTCATCCACACTTAGTAGACAATCTAAAACGATTGATTGATGAAACTGGTGCTAAGATTGTTATAAGTAGTACTTGGCGTTTAAGTGGGTTAGAAATAATGAAAGAAATGTGGATTAAAAGAGGTTTACCAGGTGAGGTTATTGGTATAACTCCAAACTTTATGAGACATTATGGCACAACTTTATGTAGAGGAAAAGAAATAGACGCTTATCTTAAAGAGAACAAAGATATTACGAGTTATTTAATCTTAGACGATGATACAGATATGGAAGAACACCAACTACCTTATTTCGTAAAAACATCTGGTAATAAAGATCACGAAGATTGTGTTGATATTGGTTATGGTTTGACAAGAATCTGTACGGATAAGGCAATAGAAATACTAAATAACTTAGAGTTATGAACTCGAATCTGATTTAAAACATTCTAAAGAAATTAAATGTATAGAGAGTTCAAAAAAGGAGAAACATACCACGTAACATCAATCAGAGTTGATGGTACTGAAGGCTTTAGTATATTTAGACCCAACTCAACACAAAATGTATTCGACGCTATAATAGATTGCCAAAGATTCTCTAATATGAATAACCACTGGCACAAAAATAGTGTTGTATTCATTAGAAAATCAGATGGGGCCAACACTTACCCCTGGACATTAGGTGAAGGTACTTCTGTATGGAATAGACCAACTCGTCTTGCGACCGAACAAGAAAAACTAATATTAGATTCTGTACTCCAAAGAGACGAGGCTCTAACAACTGCTGAAATTAGAGATATAAAGATTAATACCATTCTAAGTAAAAATGAAAAAAATTAAAACCTGGTTCATTTATAGAACATATAAATTATTTTATAATGCACCTGCTCCTAAATTTAAAATAGGTGACTCTGTTACGCTCGGAGACATTGTAACAGATGGTTATCTTAATACTAATGGTTATAAAATTGAAGGTGAAATAATCTCTATGAGATATAATAAGCATGATAATATGTGGTTATGTGTAGTTAAGGATAATACACCATTTGAAAATAATCATACAACCAGTATGGGTTATGAATTTGACATTGATTTTCTAACACTTACATTTCAAGAAGATCAATTACTACCTAGTAAATCTTATATTAGAAATAAAAAATTGGAAGAGTTAGGTATTTAAATAATAATAAATTAATAAATGAAGTTTGAAACTGAACATTATAAATATTTTACATATTTATTGAATAAATATTTAATTTTAAAGGAAAAGTTCAAAGAAATATCTAATAGGGATTATAAATTAAATATACTATTAAATCAAAAATATAGTGATATAGATGTAGATATTTCACAGTTAATTGATTTGATTGATAATTTATATGATGATTTGGATATAAATAATTTGAATGAGAAAGTTTTATCTTGTATAGATTCAAATATAATAAAATTATCACACTTAATTAGTATTAATTATGGTAAGGGTGGCATTAGAACATCCTTGGAACGTGAATTGGATGGATATGCTGATAGAAATTTATGTGTATCTCCTGGTTTAACTGATATATCAAAATCAGGTGTCATACCAGCTAATTATTCAAATGGAACTGGTGATGTACAAGAAATTATATATGCTACACATATATCAGGTGGTATGGATTCAACATTAAATATGCCTAATAGAATTGTCTTAGATAAATTATCATATATTGATGGTGTCTTATTCAAATATAAAGGAATTTATAAATTAAGTAGTGATGGAAAATAAACTAAGTATTGGAGACTTCGTCAAATATAAATCTCATCCAAGTATATCACATTTCACTCGTAAATATCATAGAGGTCAGATAATCGATATCATAGATCCTTATACATGTCCTCATACCGGATCTCCTGAACCAGGTTCGATAACCATAGTAAGAGAAGATGGTTCTATAAACACAGACTATCATTATGTATTCGAATTAGATAGGGAGAAAATGAGGGATGATAAACTAAAGGAATTAGGAATATGTTAAAAGATATTAGTAGAATTAACGATTTAGTTGAAACTATTGGATTCAAAATAAATAAACTATTAATTGATAACATTGCATCAAAGAGTAGATTAGAAGTATTGGAATTCAGAAAAGGAAATATTTCAATCAAACTGGAAGCTACTCATTTTGGAAGTAGATATGATTTCTTAATAAGTGAAGAGGTTGAATACTCATATAATAGAAATGATATTGAAAAACACTTAGAGACTAGAAGAGATCCTGGATTTAGATATACTGGAACCAGATTAGTCGGTACAGATACCAAAATCGATTATGGATATATTAAATATGATTCATTTACATTAAATCTAAGTTCTTCACAAACTGAACCAGATTTTGAAACTATTATAGAAATAATAAAAAAAACCTTTAAAGGAGAATTGAGAGATATTAAAATCAATCAACTGATGAGTTAATTGAAAAAATTTATTATCTTTGAGTAAGTTTTGTTATTTAAATAAACATAAACATAATGAAAAAGTTAATTAAAGAATATGAGAAGCTCAATCCTGGGTGTAAGATTAAGTACATACCTGAAAATTTTGCTTCTATTGAAATTTATAATAGTGGTGGATTAATTGCTATATTAGAGCCATTTGAATTGAGAGTGGAAGTGGAAAGAATGGTGAAAAATAAAGCTGAAGTTCGTGATAAAAAACTTAGTGAGTTACTTGGAGAAAATTAACAACATTATAGAAACTAATTGAAAAAATTATTATCTTTGATGTGTAAATTAAAACCACCAGAATGGCATCATCCAGAAAACGAAGACTTAAAATTAAAAAAGGTGAAACTCATAAGAGTATAGAAATTAAATATTGTAAGCCAGAAATATCTATACAACATACTCGTGAATATTCAAAGATATTTGTTGAATGGGAAGATAAAAACGAAAAATCGGAAGATCTACGTAGAGAAGGTAAATACCATATAGTATCATATACTTATAGAAATAAACAAGAGTTGGATGATAATATCCAAAAGATCTCCGACTTAAAGAATATATTCCCATATCTAAGTATAAAATCATCACTTATTAAGTATTTGAAAACTCTAAGACCATTATCATATGTTTAAAAAGGGAGATATATTAATTGCTAAAACGAGCTCAATTTATAATAACCATAATAAATTGACTATTGGTAAAGAATATGTAATAAAAAATACATATGGTGGTCTAAATATTTATGATGATACTTTAAAAACTTGGTTCTTTTCTCCAGATGAATATGATATTCATTACTATGGGAAATTCTTTTATACCAAAGAGGAGTTGAGAGATATGAGATTATCCACTTTACTTGGAGAATAAATAAACTAACCCACCTAAAAAAGTATCTGCTGAGTGATTCAGAATGGATAGATTCTAACTTCTAATTTATTACTAGAAATCCCAAAATTTGAAGGTATGAGTGGATATAATTTATAGTTAGGGTATTCATCTGATAGTTGTGTGAAAGCAATCTTAATCTTTTGTAATATGTTATTATTATAGTTATAATTATCAATATAATCACTTAGTTTATTTCTTCTTGATATAAACTCTCCAGCCACCCCAGGTCTAAACGATGTATCAAGTTTCACATCCATTTTAATATCAAAACTAAGTTCTACACACTTGAGAATTTTGGTTCCACCTGGTCCTCTACGGTTACCATAAGGGGATATGAGTTCTTTCTCCTTTAATTCAGCACCCGCATCTAATAGATCAGCAAAACAATGAGAGATATACTCTACATCTATTTCTTCATTATTAGATTCATTAAATTTTCTTATCTTCATAAAGTATATATATTAAAACACCAAATAGAAATAATACTTTGTTTATTCTAAAATAATTCATATTTTTATGAAAAATTAGAATATGAAAGAAGGAGTACAACCATGGCATATCATTTTATCAGTAGTTCCACTGGTTATTACCGCCATAATTCTAATATTCATATTACTCAAAAGAATATCAAAAGACTTAGATTAAAATGAAAGGAATAAACAATATTAAATCAACCTCATCAGTAGATAAATTTACCGATGATGTATGTGTTTTTGGAGAACATAATGAACTAAGACTTGAGTTCGATTGTCAAGAAACAATCATTCTCACATTAACAAAAGAACAATCAGAACAAATGATTCTTATGTTAGAAAAAATGTATAAATAATATGAGTTCTAAGAAAAGGAGACAAGCATTAAGAAAATACTCACACCCTATGAACATATTAGAGGGTAAACGCGTAAAGTTCACATCTGGTCCATGGGAAGGTTGTGACGCAAATATAGGACGTAGAAGTAAAAAGGGTATTTGGGACATAACGGTTCGATACCCGGAAAGTGGGTGGAATGTACTTCTTGGATCTTATCAAACCAATATTTGGTGGGATCTTCATAAAATAAAAGATAAACACCTATTCGAATATTCAGAAGATGTTAGAATACTTCTGAGAGATGTTAGATTAGCAAACTTATTAAATTAATGATAGATTTATTATTCGGAATACTTATAGTAGGATTATTAGTATTCACATTTTTTCTTTTCACTACACTTTGGTTATTGATTAAATATCCGAAGTATGTAAATAAAGTAGTAAGTAAAATGATATGGGATAAAGAGACTAAAAAGTAGAATATTTCATCATTTTTCATTATATTTGTAAAAAAGTTAAATTATGAATACCACCAATATTTTAAATAAGTTAAAAGATTTCTTAGAGAAACATGATTATGTAAAAGACGCATTCCCTGAAATCTTAGAGAAACATAATGTAACCAATATTAAATCAGAGTTCGCTGATAAACTGGATACAATAACAGATCCATTCGAAAGACTTATAGTAGGAATGCATATGGTGGACCTCATCGATGAAGACCAGGCAGATGATCAAGTCCTATCCGACCTAAATGAAAGACACCAATCTCTTATTAAGGTTTGGTTATATATGAATGCTAACAAAATACAAAGAGCAGAAGAATCTTTAAGAGTATATCTGGCTCAGATAAGAGATTCGAGACTAACCCATTTAGGTATATAACTATTAAAACTATGAAATTCGAAATAGACTTCAACGATACTCATTACCAAAATGATGATCTCTTAATCAAATTAGGAGCCAAATTAGTACCCACTGGAAGTACTAAATATCCACCATTCGAGATATTCCAAATTGAAATCGATAGTTTAGATAAACTAAAAGATATTACTGAAACCATAGATAAAGAACTCTACGCAATATCAAGTTTAGTTATATCATTTGATCCAGCAACTATATTTATAGATTTCATGGAGAAAAAGAGATACTAATGGGAGATATTAAAGTAGGAGACACAGTGGTCTGTGTTCTGGCGGAAGGGATCGAGTGGGCACTGACAAACGGTAGAAGATATACGGTAGAAGATATTAAATCTAAAGAAACGGAATACAATGGTTTATCATTTTATAAATATTTTATCACCATCGAGAACGACAATGGTCTCAAAATTGAATACTCGATGGGAAGATTTAAGACTCTGAAAGATATAAGAGAAGAAAAACTTAATTTGTTGGGTATATGATAGATTATAGTACAGATTTAAATACTTTTACTAGCCAAAAAGTATTCAACTATGGTACTGATTGTCAATTTTACCATGAGTTAAAGTCGCATTATGAGTGGAATATAACTCTTGATGGGTTTTATGATGATGAATACTCTGGTTGGAGATGGTCTATTAATATTAGTTATCCAGGTGGAACTATGATGTGTGGTGGTTATGGAGATAATAATGAGATTCTATTTAAAACATATAAGGATGCTTTAGAATACGCAATTGAAATTATCTGTGGAAACAGATCTGATGGTAAAGAATTAAGAAGAGATATGAGATTAAAATTAATATTAGAATTATGAATATATTCCAAATAAGAGAAATAATTGCTGAGAGTGGTAGACTAAAAGTTAAAGAAGTATTAGAATACTTTGAAAGTCTTCACCCTCAAGCTGATCCTAAAATCGTGGAGGAACAAGCTAAAGAAATGATTAAAGAAGCTAAAAAATATATAAAATGAAAAATGTAATCTTAGGTGGTCTTATTACCATCATAACACTCGCTCTATTTAGTTATACAACAACTGATAATAGTCGCACCAATTATAATCATAGAACGATTTACAATATCCCTCTTAAACAAAGGAGAGTAATTACAACGAATGATATCAAAGTAGTAAATAAACTCGTTAAACAAGGTTATAGAGTCGAATTCGTTACAGAGAATTGGTATAATAGTAATGGATCAGAAACAACCTATACACTAATACTATACTAAAGATGAAAAAATTAATTTATTCACCAGCCATTTCACTAATACTACATATTTTTATGTTTTATATGTTGTGGTTTTATTGGTCACTTCCAATGATTATAGTTTGGTCTATTTTTCTTGTAATTTACAATGAGAGAAGATACAATTGGAAAAAATTCAGAAAATACTAAAATCCGCACGTTTTTTAGTATTTTACTACGTAAAAATCTAAACTAAGTTTAGTTACATGAGCTTGTGAAATCCAGATAAAATGCTTATCTTTGTTAATAATAATTTTATTATATGACAAAGTCCGAAATATTCAAATCTCAATTTCCTGATTTTTGTGGAACTCTTGGTTTCTATACTGAAGATTGCCAAATGGTAAACTTCATCGATGTTGAATCTGATATAGTTGAATTTGCAACATTAGTACCTATGAGTTGTTCTAAAAACAAATCACATTCAATTACATTATCCGAACTACTTGATGAAATGCCGGATAATGATTTTGAAAAATTCCTTGAAACTTTTTAAATTATAAGATATGGCATCTAAGAAAGCTAGAAAAAAGTTAAGACCCAAAGAAGATAAACAAAATTATCTAAAAGCTTATGTTTCATGGGACTTTGGGTTTAAATCATTCAGAATATTAAATCGTGATAATTTTGATGTTATTTCAGAAAGAAAACTAATTAAAGATGGTAAACAATGCTGGTTTGATCTATCTAACGTTAAAGATGAAGTTGAAAGATATGCCACAGAAAGAGATTTATCTACATGGGGTTTAGGAGAATTATACCAATGTATCGATGATGAAGGGTTTAGTTATTCACATAAAGATCCTAACTTAGAAGGAGTTAAATCAAAGGCGAAACAAAAATCAATTATATTGATAGATTAAAATATAATACATATGAAAGTAAGAAAAGGTGATAGTGTTAAGTTATTAAACGGCTTTAAAGAGACTATAAATGAAATTGATGTACATAAAGGTAAATTCAATATAAATGGTGAATATAATTATATGTCATTTATTATTGCTGATATTATAGAATTAAATGGCGTAGATGTTAGATATAATACAAATTTGACTTTTTAAAAAAATAAACTATGATAGCAATTATTCTTATACCAATAATAATCACCAGTTTCCTTATCGGGAAATATACAGAGAGATTTCAATGGAATAAACTAATCAAATTAGGTAGAATTCCTAAACCAAATAACCCTAATCTAAATCATTCAGATTATTGGGCAAATAACTAGACTAAAACATAAATATATGGAATACTTAGCTTATACATTTTTTGGAATGGTTATATACATTCTTGCTTATTTACTATTAAAACCTGAGAAATAATGAATTTAGCAGAACAAATGAAAGCTGATATTAACTTTAATAAGATAATATCACAACTACAAAGAGAATTCTCTTCCGGTAAATCTCAAGTTCTTATTGATAGCAACCTTTTAGAGAATAACATACAACGCCTTAGAGACGAAGGCTTCCATGTTGATACTGATGGTTTCCAATATAATGGTGGTGCCTACGTTTCATTCAAGAAGAAAAATCAATGGATGTAACTCAGATATGATTAAAAATCCAAAATTTACTCAGATTGGTGAAGAAGTTCATGATGATATAATTGAACTAATTAAGGATATTGATACTGTTTCCGGTATTCATTATTCTTCAAAGCCATATAGTAATTGTGAAATCAAAATAAAGAGTATTCTACTTACACTCGTATTTGGTAAATGGTCATATCTTATCAATTATGAAATAGGTGATAAAAATATGAATTTCTATACTTCTGAGAGACATAGTTCATTAGATAATAATAAAATTGAAGAATATTTAGATAAACATATGACCCAAATAATAAGGGATGAGAAAATAAGAGAAATCCTTTGAAAATGGTCTTTACCATGTCAATGAAACAAAAAACAAACCAAATGATTAACACACGTATCTTCAATATAAAGTCATTTAAAGGGTTCACCTTAGGTAAAGAGTATCTTATATTAGATAACTCACCAGTGACTAAGAAATCACACGAAATCATTGGCTCAAATGATCATGGGTGGATAGCATTCCACTACCAATATGATGGATATGTAAGTCCATATGAGTATTTTGATTACCTATCTAAAAGGAACGCTATGCGTAAAAAGAAAATAGGCAAACAAAAAAATGAAAAGAAAGAAAGATTCTATATCATAGATGATTTTGGAAAAAGAAGATCATTCACAAGAAATGAATTAAATATGATATTCACTAATAATAGTGATGATATAACTTTAGAAATACGTAACGCTAAACTAAATACTTTAAATATATGATAGATTTATTAGAAATAATACTTATAGTAGGATTATTGGTATTCACATTTTTTCTTTTTACCACACTTTGGTTATTAATTAAATACCCAAAGTATGCAAATAAAATGATAAGTAAAATGATATGGGGTAAAGAGTGGGTTAAAAAGAATAAAAAACTAAATTCATAAGAAGTTGTTTTTATGAAATAAAAACCCTACTCACTTGTGAGAGTCATATAAAATGACTATCTTTATAATGTCAATGAGAACATCGAAGACGGGTCCGTATAACTCCAATACGTAGAGGGTAAACTCCAACCTGCTTATATAAATAATAAAACAAATAAATACTAAAAAACGTGCGGATTTTAGTATTTTGTCTCATTTTTATTTATATTTGTATAAACTAAATGTTATGGCTAAAACTAATACTAAATTAAATAGAAATGGAAAAGTTTTTTAAAATACTAATAATAGTTTGTGCAATATTTATAGTTGTGAATAATTACCAAAATGGAATTGATAAAAATTACCCAATAATGCAATTAGGTGTAACATCTTTATGGATGTTGGTATCTTTTATTCTGTATAAAAGTATTAATAGTAAAGGTAAACTAAAAAGAAAACCTTTAAATTTTGAGGAAAAATACTAAAAAACGTGCGGATTTTAGTATAATCTAAACAAAGTTTAGTATATTTGTTCTACAAAACAAATTCCTATGAAAACTACCGAAGAATATAAAATGGATACTTTCCGTATGTGGGAAGGAGACTGCCACCCAGCTATATACAAGAAAAATAAAAAAGGTGAATGGGATTACCTATTCCTCGTCAGTAGCAAAGAAGAGGGACAGGCATACCTGGAAGACCACTCCACCATAAAGAGACGATACATTCGGGACCGCGTCCTAATCTACACCCTTTTCGTGATACCTGCGTCAGCTCTGTTGATATGGTCAATAATCGTAGGTATACTGGCAGTAACCGGGAATATGTAACTAAATAATTTATAAAATGAAAAAGACATTAAGCGAAATAGTAGATGTAATATCAAAAGAAGCTAAATCAAAAAGAACCAATGCCGAATATAATAGTTAAAAAATGTATAGACCATAGTGAAATTTTATATGATACCATTACGCTAAATAAAAATAAAATTTATTTAATTATAAAAACTATGACTAAAAAAACAAAACTACGAACTATTGGGATGATCCCCTGGTCTATATTAATTATTCTCTATTTTATATGGGCCAACCAAAACGAGTTTAGCATATCTAAAAATGCACTTGGTGTATTATTAACACCAATGACTGGTATATTATGGTTCTCAGTCGTTGCAACCTTCACAGATGCTATTCTTGAAGAACAAAATTAATGATTGATCATTAGAGAATTAAGTCAGTACTATAAGTCAGTACTAAGGTTTTAGACATACTAAAATCCGGTCTTTTTTAGTATCTGAAAGGTAACTAAAAGATAAAAAAAGTAATAAACTAAAAGAATTAGGAATATGGACCAACAAATGAATATGATATGTATAGCTGAAGGTACTTACAAAATAACTAAAGGCAAGACCTACCAAGTAAACGCACATTCAACTCACCAATATTGGATCATAGATGATGAAGGTCATATGCAATTGATAGGTAAAGACTTTTTCAGAACACAACAAGAAATAAGAGAAGAGAAGTTAAATGAACTTGGAATAATCTAAATTTTACTAATAAAATACTAAAATCCGCACGTTTTTTAGTATTTATTTCTTATATTTGTATAAACTAAAAATAAACAACCATGATAACCTTATTCAAAAAACTATTCAATAAAGATTGTAATCACAAGTGGGAACTTGTACAAAACGATAAAAAACTAAATATCAAAGTCCACCAATGTGACAATTGCAATAAAAGAAAATTAAATGTATCAACATCATTCGGTAATGAAGTAATTGAATTATAATCTTAAAGGTTAGATACAAACCTAATCAGCGTCCATCTCCATAATCCAATAGGAGGCAAATATATCTAACCTTCAATGAAACTAAGGCATTGAGCCAAGATGCTGTTAGTGTGCGTTATTTATTAGTAGAATGGCTTGAGGGCAACCCTATTATCGAATGTTTAGAGTATTGGAGTAATCTACCTAAATACGAAGGTTTTAAAATAGAACACACTATTTGTCGTATTACTAATGCACACTAACGTATCGGGGCTTTGCGTAGTAGTCCTTAGTAGAAACTTAAAATTAACCACGACACTTGATAGGGCTATTACACAAAGCCCTTGTTATGTGCCGTTAAATTTCACAAAATGAGATACGAAGAAAAAATTATCGAACACACAGAAGAAGAAACAGACTTCTTACCACTCAAAGAAGCAATAGTGAATATCGAATTTTCTCAAGGTGACTTGATTGAAATGAGAGATATTTTAAGACAATTTAAGCCTAATTTATGGACAAAAGGATTGTTGTCAGATATAGAAGCCACACTCGAAAAGGTGTCGGTGTATTAATGGCCCGTTTTGCGGTTTTGTGTTAGGCTACGAAGCCTTGGCATTGAGCGGTCGAGCAGCTTGCACAAAACCGCTGTTATACGCTGGCACGGGTAATTTAGTAGGAACTTAATTTGAAACACAAATAAAAATCAAAAGCAATGGCAACAGTAATTTATGAAATACCAAACTCCGTAAAGGAAATGTTTGAACAAGGCGAAAATAGTTATCGCATTATTGACTATTCAATACAGGAAATGGATAACATCCAAAGTATGCAACATTTCCTTGACTGCATAGGTGCAACAACGGATAATATCGAAACAGATGATGGAACGCAAGTAGTAGTAATTCATCCCGATTTTGACCACAAACTTGTAATTGATAGTGGTGGGTTGGGTGATTTTTATTCTCACGGTTATGACGTAACTCTCTATTCGGAAACGGTCAGTAGTGCTTGTTAAATATAAAAAACATCATGAAAGATTACAAGAAAGGTGATGAATTCACATCTAAAAACTCAGGGACTATTTCAACAATAATAGAGATTGCATCGGAAGATGTACTAAACTGGTACGGATTAGAAGGCCCAGCATTCTGGATAAATGAGAATGGAAGCTCTCAATTAAGACTTTGTACCATAGAAGGCCTCAAAGAACTATTCATTATACCCGAAGAGAAAAAATAGGTTTCTGACTTCGTGGAAAAATAGTGAACCTTCGTTAACTCAGGTACTAAAATCCGCACGTTTTTTAGTATCATTAGCTTGTGATATACATATAAAATCATTATCTTTATACTCACAGAGTGAGAGTATAAAATACTAAAACAAAATAAGAGATATGAACCTTGACACTATAATAAAATCACAAATAATCGGATTAGAAATCGGAATAATAAACGTTATCAAAACAACCGAGTTTAACGTACACGCAATCGCAAACGAATTATCCGATATATTAGGTAAAGAAAATATCCAAATATTCAAAGTTGGTACTCACACAGGTATATCAATACCAGAAATCGTTAAAAAATTCGATAACTTCGACTACTCTAAACCAATCATAATCGTTACAAACAAAGACGCCATATATAAACATATCATACCAAGAAACGGTAAAGTAATTCAATCTAAATGTCCAAAAACAGGCTTCCTAATCCTAAACGATGTTAAATGGCAATTCACACGTTTCCAATCTACTTTCGAAGGAACAATAACTCAACTAAGAAGAGATTACCAATTAGAAACACTAATAAATTAAAAAATAGGTTAGGTGGGTAGCTCAACTGGAAAGAGCCTCTCATTAAGAGAGAGATTAAGGTTCGAATCCTGTCCCTTCTGACCTATACTAAACTTCAGAGAAGATACTAAAATCCGCACGTTTTTTAGTATCTTCTTTAGTTCTGATTGATCCGAGCCGCCCGAAATCACCGATCAAAATTGTTAAAAACCAGGTAAAAACCCAGTGGATTTTTTACTGAAAAATGACCCTCTGGAAACGTAAGCAGGTCAAGGCTTTCCGAGAGGTGTGTATATACAAATTGGTGCTGAAAATAAGGCTACTAGTAGAGAAAATGAAATGGCGATAGAGTTTACACAAAAATATACTAAAAAACGACCGGATTTTAGTATGTTGAAAAATAAGGTACTAAAAAGTGCACGGAATTTAGTATTAACTAAAAGTGAA
>JACCDY011136716.1_pt1 | contig 16169 bp, 37 predicted proteins | sample 7446391 | NCBI WGS metagenome assembly JACCDY01 (sample SAMN15323451, study PRJNA562643) | freshwater metagenome | isolation source: river surface water | place: USA:Blue River Watershed | collected 2017-08-18
ATCGCAACTTCTTCGCTGTCACCAGAACACCCATCCTTAATTAAGCCAGTAAACCCAGAACGGTGATTATCTAAGCATAATAGGAACATAAAGCAACTATGTGGATATTTCGTCTCGTATGACCCACCGTAATTTTTACCATAGAAAACACCCAAGTCTTCTAACTTACTCATTATCTCAATAAGTCTTTTACCTACCTCCTCACTATTCATTTTAGTCTATATTTACTGCGTACTCAACAACAACTGGGCACATTTCTTTGGAAAGTGTTGAATCTCCAATTCTAGGATAAGATCTACGGAATGATCTAATGTGGTAAGTAACCTTCTTAGACTCCCCGATATTTTTTTGTATATCAGACCTATTCTTATTAAAGAAATTACCAACATTATCTTCACTTCCAATCCATCCTAATTTAGTGGAGACTGGTCTTCTATTTAGATAGAAGGAAGATTGATCTGGTGCAACCTCAAATTCCAAACCTTCAAGATTTTTCTCAAGTTTATTCCAATCCATTATATCTTCTAAATTATTATCCAATGAATTGGCCAGTGATCTATCAATTATCAAATTTATTTTTTCTTTCATCTAGATATTTTATTATATTGTTTAGCAATCCACCTAATACCCGAAATCCTCCAAAGATAATATAGAAATATTTTCCACTTATTTTTAGACCAGATTTTTCTAGACCCACCCCCATATTCAGAGAACATCATATATGGAGTCTCAACTAATATCTTGTTGGTTAGTCTTGACTCCCCCTTAACAACTTTAGATTCAAGTTTAAGGTCTATTGTTGGTATTTTATTCTTCATTTCGTAAAGATTTATTCAATTGTCTATTGGTATATGTGTCAATATTATTGACCACCGAGTATCCACTTGGAACCATAATCATATACATCGGAGATCCATCTATTCTAGAATTCCCAATAAATTTCAAATCCTTATTGATATTAACTGTTAGTCTCATCGACTCTGGGTATTTTAAAACAATTGGTTCTAATTTAGGAAATTGGTCATCATCTTTTAGATGAGTAGAAAAAGATCTCCATTGCACTCTTTCATTTTTTGACTCTTTATCAGAACTAACATACATCCAAATCAAATTATCTGAAATCTCAAGGGAATTATGTATAATTTCCTCATAGTCTTCCTTTGACCACCCCAGATTTTCAACCATATATCTAAAAAGAAGTGGAATGACCTTTGACCTTATCAAGAAGTAATCTCTTCCACCATCCAAATCAATTTCGTCTTCAGCATACTTCCCACTTACTAAATATATAAAATCCTCATCTGAATCAAACTCAGACCAAAAATTTCTATTTTTAGTCCATAGATTAAGTCCACAATGTCCATCTTCATCATAGTATTTATTATCTTCTGATCCTGGTTTAACAGAGTCTAAATAGGAGATCATTAGATCCCTAATGTCTTGGAGTGTAATTTTTTCATTCATCTTCTCTTATTATTTTACGATATTCTTCTAAAATGTTTTCAGGACAAGGGAATATTTCCAACCTGTCCATAATATGGGTAAGTCCAAATTCCCCATCATTTGACAGCTCCCATCTTAGAGAATCTATATCATCTTGTGTTGGTGGTAGTAGATATCCGACAAAATGGAGTATATCCAACATATCACCCTCTTGATTAGGATCAACCACAATCAATCCCCATTTAATATCTTTAGACTTCATTTAAAATTTATATTTATTTTTACTCCACCATTTTTTTAGAGTTGAATACGGATCTGCACCCGGCTGATCAAAGTCCGCTCGAATTAGGCAATCCCCGGTGAATTTTTTCATAATCCCATAAACTGAGTCTAGTTTACCACTAAACTTAACATTATCCACCTTGAAATCCGTTTCCGCGCTAAACATCTCAATAATCTCATTGGGGTCAAGATGAATGAACTCAAAAGTATTAAATTCACCTGATTCAATTTTCTTTTGGATCCAAAAAATTAGTTCAGTATTGATTGACATTTTTATAATCTATTATCAGGTAGTGTGTGTCCCTTACGTTCTACCTTATATTGAATTGTTATTGTTTCTTCACCACTCATTTCATATTCAACGCCCAAACTATCTAATATATCTTGAGCAATGTCTAAAGCGTCTTCAGCAGTTGCATCATAACTGATTTTAATTTTCTTTGTTTCCATCATCTTTTAATTTATTGATTATGATTTTTATTTCCTCTTCACAAGCAAGGTATTTTTCTCTTGCTAGTAGATCTGGTGCATTTTCTTGAGCAATGACCCATCCGTCTTTTCTATCCTTTAGCCAATTTTGAATGGTATCAGATCTTTGATATTTTCTATTAAATTCATCCTCTGGGAGTCCGAAAAAGCTACCATTTTCATCTTTAATCAAATAATACCCCTCACCGAGCAATACTTTTTGATCAAACATTTTGACATAAGGCACTTTTATCTCAACAGTCTCAGTTCCGTCTAAGCTTGGTATGCCCCAAGTACTAACAGAGTCAATCTTGCCGGATTTGTAATCATCCATTTCTTGTTGAGAGCAATATCTTACATCAAATCCATCCTCCATACCAGGTTCATATCTAACGGCCTCAATTTCCCGTCTTAATCTGTATTTTTCAAATTTTATGCTTTCCATGGTATGTTATACTCAAATTTTGAAATTTGTTATCTACCCAATAAACGACCCAATAACTATCCCCTTCTCTATATGGAGATTTATTCTTTTCAGGTTCAAGTCCATTGTTAGCATAAATTCCTCCCCATCAATTGATGCTAGTCTTGATTCATATCCCCTTTTTTCAATTTCCATCAATACTTCATCTGTTTTTCTTCCAATAATTGATTCTTTAAAGAAATTTATATCGTATTCTCTTGTTTCTATTCTCATTTTATTGTGGATACTTTACAGGTTTATTTCCATTGAATTCCCATTTAAAATCCGCCCAGTCATGATATGGATTTTGTCCAGATACTACATGACTATCAACGATAAAAAATTCATCCCGATTAGCTTCAAAAGAATATCTGCTTCTAGGGTCGTATAGTATTAATTTGGGCTTTCCAAAATAGGTATCACTACCTTTTTCGGACACGTTTACATCGTAAAAAATAACATCATATTTGTCGTTTGTTTTTTTATCTATCGCTACCATGTTTTTATTTTTAAACCTTTAAAGGTATTGAAAATATAAATATCATGGCTAGAAAATTAGAAAGGAGTTCGGATTCTATTATAGGTGGAGTTTGTGGTGGTATAGCAAATTACTTTAATATAGATCCAAGTATTGTCAGGGTTATATCAGCACTGTTGATTTTTTCACCACTCCCTGCTATACTCACTTACCTATTAATGTGGATTATTGTTCCAGAAGAGTTAAATCGTCCAGATACCTTTTATCCTTGAATTAATTTTACTATATTTGAATTATGGAAGACAAAATTCAATTGATTAGAAAATCACCCGATCCACGTAAAGATATTCGTGAATTTCTAATAAACGTCGAGAATGTATTGATTCAAACTCAGGATGAAGTTTGCATTGATTCTGACATCCAATCTGATAGGGACATTGGGTATAAAATTGATGAGATTATCCAGAACTTAAGTGAATTGAGCTACCTCATCACAGAGTCAATTAAAAAGGATCCACGAAATTATATCTATACCCAAAAATAAAATATGAGCACAATTACAATAAACGGCAACACCTATTCGGGTAATAATATTAAAGTTGTAAACGGAAAGATAATTATTGATGGGGTTGATTTCACCCCCGACTCAAAAGAGATCAATATTAGTGTAGTTGGTGATATTACTGAGTTAAGGGTGGACTCTTGTAACAAACTCAATGTCCAGGGAAATGCTGGCAACATCAATACTAAAAGTGGTGATGTTGAGATCAGTGGTGATGTTGGGGGAAATGTCCAAGCAATGTCAGGTGATGTTGATATCTCAGGTAATGTTGGTGGATCGGTCTCCACAATGTCTGGTGATATAAAGTATAAAAAGAACTTATAAATAAAATCTATTAAATATGGAAATTAAATTCACCTTAAAAATTAAAGACGAAAAGAACCCACCTGTTTTCAGTGAAATGGGGAAGGGTGTTTTACAAACAATAGTTGTGGACTTTAAAGGAGCCACCGAAGACGACCTCAAAAATAATCCCATGCTTTGGAAACAGATCCATGAAATGATGGATCAGATCATAGAAGATTGGATTGAAGTTAAATACGAAAAAGTTTAAAAAATGGGATTTTATATATTTCTTGGAATTGTGATGGTCATTGTTCTAGTAAATCAATGGCCAAAATACTTTTGCTCAAAGGGAAAGAAACACGATTGGATATACAAAGACTGGGGAATCACCTACCAAGAAAAGAGATGTAAAAAATGCGGGATTGCTAAAATCGTAAGTAAGTAAATCAAGACCTATTTAATTTCTCAAAAATTGAGGAAATGGGATTCTATATATAGAATATGAAGCACATTAGAAAATTCAATGAGTCAAAAGGTAAAAAATACCTAGTTCAATATTTCTCGGAATCTGGAACCCAATCTGATAATGAGGTTATTGGAGTCTATGATGATTATGAATCAGCCAAATTGGCCAAGGAAGAATGGATCCACCAAAACATAGTCCCAAAAGAAGAATTGGACAGGATGTTGGCTAGTGGTAAAGTTGACCAATACGAATACGATGACCACCTTGATCAATATGATTACTATGATGGGTGTGTCGTTATTGAGGAGATACTCCCGAATTAAGGTCTATTATTAGATCTATTTAAAATTTCTACAGCTTTCTCAGAGCACTTTTTAGTAAGACCAAACCCAATATCAACACAATCTGGGTGGTCCGAATTGTTAGCCGTCCTTACGAAATTATCCATTTGATTTGGCAACATGTCATTGTCATCATCTATTATACAATAGCACTGGACGTTATTGTCAATAATCCATTGATTTATCTCCATTCCCCTAGAGACCTCATCATAGAATTTACAAACACCCCTTTCCACTAAATCATTCGCAAATGGGGTAATATCAATAACTTCACCTGGTAGATCCCTCACCTTCCACATTCTCTGCATTTCGTTAAGGCCAGATCCCCTCCAAGAGCTAGAAATTACAATTTTAGCTCCAGTTTGATCAATAATCCATCTTAGGTTATCCTCAAAGTGTTTATGGAAAAGTTGTCCAAATTCGTCATGACCTTGGCCAATAACATTTAGAACACCATCAATATCTAGGAAGATAATTTTTGAATTCTTCAAATGGACCAAAATGTGTTTCGTTAGTATTTTTTGATTATTTCATAATAGTTCCCACCCTTATCAAATCTGGCGATTTGTACTCCAGATACTTTATTATGAACGAGGGTTTCCGCAAAGAATTTAGCAGAAGATAAAGTAGTAAGATTGGTTCTATGGATCCCGTTAAAAGATTCAACTTGATATCGCATGTCCGAAGTTTGCTTCTTCATAAGTAGATATATAAAATTTGTTTACTTCCCAATTTGATGTTAAGTTAGACAGCTTAATATAACCATTAAAATAGTAGATGTAATAAAGCCAAGTAGGAAGAAAAAATGTGGACTACTATGTTCCTTAGGAACTTTTGTCCATACCTTATCTTCAAACCATTGATCAACTCCCCAGTGCCATTTATTCATTTTAATTTATTTTAATAGGTTTATGATGGAATATCCATCCAAGCGATAACGTTTCCTAATCCCTTAAACCAATAAGGTTCCTTTCCAACTTGATAATAGACCTGATCAATTGTGTAGTCAATTTTATCATGTATCTCATATTTCACCAATACCTTCCTACTCATAGGTCTACCCAGAGGATCAATACCTGGACTTACCTCAGGCAGACCATCTGATATCCATTTATTATTCTCCATTAGTCCAAAATATTATTAAGCTTATACTCTCTTTCAGATAACGTTTTCAGTCTTTTAAATGTTTGACCACCCTTTGACTCTTCAGGGAAGTTGTGACTATAATAAAGATCATTGAAATCTTGAAAAAAATCTTGGTAGATTATATAATCAGTCCTAACACCATCCACATACATTATATGTCTGGTTTCGGAATTTTTGTATTCTTTTATCCAAGATACTTCCATAACTACCAATTTACTTCCTCAATGACAAGGATATTAAAACCATCACCATATCCAACAAACCCCTTGAAATGAATTCTCATATCAGATCCATTTTCAAATTGAATAACATATTGTCCAGTTATCTTACCATTATCGTCAATATCCAATACTTCCATATCTCCCTCTGTAGCAGAGTCTGGATCCAATTCTGTATAATTCTCCAGAAAATTGTAGACAAATTCACCAAAAGGATCTCCATATAGAGATTCATCCCCTAGAGAAATATCTGGATCTGAATGGAGGTTATTAATAAATTTTTTGGACTCTATCGGACTAAGTGGTTGATAGATACTAACGGGGAATGATTTCTTATTCATGGTGTAAATATAATTAATTTTTCTTTTTGAAATTCAAAAAGGATCCAAATAAACAAATTATGGCAAGTGGGAACACCCACCAACCAAATCTATCATACATACTCACCCAACAGGCCGCTCCTAATAGGTTAACAATTCCCCAAATTACATTTGACTTGATCATTTTATATTAAATATTTGTTTAAATAATTGTCTCCAAAATTTCCACCTAGTATTAACCCCAGTTTCTGGGTAATCCTCCCACCTAACTATTTCCTTATATCCAGCATATCCCTGTGGTACCTTTGTCCAAACAGCAAACATCCATGTATATGGGGTGTCCTTTCCCAATTTAATTAGGAACCACTTTCCACCAAATATCCTCCTATACCATTTCTTATTCAAGAAACGACTATCCCAATAGAGTGTTTCTTGTTGGAGTTGGAATATTCTACTTAGTTGTTTATTGTTCACCACCTAACCTTTTATTAAGAAACCCCTGAATAAATCCTTCTTGCCAAGCCCAGTTCATTGCCTAACAATTGGATCAGTAGATCCACCATAAATATCCCAGCCCATTTCTTCCATTTCTTTCTTTAGGGACTCTTTAGCTAAGATAAGATCAGGGGAATCTCCTTCCCTTATCTCCATAGGGTCATTCTTTTCCCAATGGCGACACATTGATCCAATCCAATCCAAGGCGAATCCGTCACTCTCAATATTTTCTCTATCTTTCATTTTTTAAAATCATTTCTAAATTCTTCTATTATTTTGAGGAAGTTATCTGTTACATCAACCACAGTCTTATTAAGGTCTTCCATTTCTTCAACAGTCTTATCCAACCCAGCTAGGGACATTTCAGCTCTATATCTGACCCATTTACTCTCATCTGACTCAGCCTCTTTTTTAATCCAATAAACCATCTCTAGTCTCTTATTGTCCCGAATTCTATAGATTGATATTTTATCATCCACTATTTCAATGGAGTTAAATTTGAGATCATTATTAACAACATATCCACTTGATTTATCAACTATGATTAGGGAAAGTTTATTTTTCGGATCATCATTAGTATTCTTAACAAAGAACCAGTATTCAGATGGTGTTGGATATGGTGAATTTCCATCACCATCTAATATGGTAATCCCAAATAGAGCTTTAGTAATCTCACTATCAGTCTTTAGTTTCATTTATCAAATAGGATTTGCATCAATCCATTCAATGTCTCCAGTAGCGATGGTAGTATCATCCAATTCAAATCCCATACCTACCAGAGATACCCTGTACTCATCCCAACCATCCGAATGTCTTCCAACATTAGGCCATTTCATATAATATCCTAAAACGGGTAGGGTCATGCCTTTATAGATCAGGGTTGAATCATCCCTTACCTTTAATTGACCTTCCATTAGATACTTAACACCAATTGCCTTAGCAATGGCTTGATTGGTACTAAGGAACGTATGGTCTATATAATTCCTAACTGCCTTTGGTAAATTATCCATATGACTCTAATTTTTCTAGATTTTTAATACGATTAAGGGGGTATGGATGGTCTAGAATTTTGACTCTCCATGTTGTGTGAACGTTGCCTAGTTGTGAAGCAACGGCACCTGCTAAAATATCATCCATATGGACTTCACATTTTATATACTGCAAATCCCAATCTATACAAGTATCTTGATCCATTTTACCCTCTTCACCTACCATCACCATATGAGAAAATTGATCATCATTTAAGAGTATAAAATTTTTCCCCAATCCATGATTTTGGATAAGTCTCTTAATTGAGTCCTTATGTAGTTGTAGGTTACCTGCATAGTTTTCATTTTTTACCTGAATAGTCGTCCATTGGGAATTCTCTTGGAAAGTCATCCCATTCATCTGAATCACTCAATTCGGTCATCTTTTCAGATGCCATTATAAGAGCCTCTCCCATTTCCCTTAGTATATCTTTAGTCCCATAGTGTCCCCACAGATTCAATGTTGACTTTACCGATGGATACCCAAAATAACTAGTCTCCAATTCAATCTGGACACCTAGTATTTGATTATCATCTGTGGATTCGTTTACAGTGAGAGTAACACCACCATTATCAATATGGTGACACATATGTGCCAATTTATTTACTTTACTCATAGACAGTTATTGTTTTTTCAACTGGTTTAACTTCTTTGCAGCAACTCCACCCATCATAGAAACTCACCCCGTCATATGACTGATAGTATCCATCAACTCGGATATAAACACCGTGGTCCACAAAATGGTAGACAACCCACCATCTTTCACCCTCACCCTCACCACCATAACTATCAACTTTTTCATATTCGCCCAGTTTGGACTTCATGTACTCATTTGCTCTAGCCCTTCTGGACTTCCAGTCACCACCACCTTCAATTGGAAGGAAATCTTCGGGGACCTTAATTGAATCCATATCATCATAAGCAAAAGGGTCTACATCAGGATAGATATTTCTCAATACCTCCATAATTTCCATAAAATTCATTTTGTTCATTATTTTGATTTTTTATTAAATGATTGTGATATAATACATAATACTTGAAATAACAACAATACCTATAACAATAAAAAACATTAAAACCATATTATTTGTACTCTCAGCATTTTCTAATGTGAAATCATGCCAAATGTTATCACAACTTTTATTATCGTTATTCATATTTTATATATAGATGTATATTTAGATGACCTCAAACTTGGTTACCTTTACCTCCATTGGTTTAACAAACTGCATTCCAACCAGTTTCGGTGGGTACAGCATGCAGGAGATGGCTGGTCGATAGAACATCATCTTTACATAGATCTCATCGGCCACCTTATAGACGGTGTAGTTTGATCCGTTATCTGGATCCTCACCAGTTTCAACAATTGGTAGTTTATGAAAGTTTTTAAGCTTTTCGTTTAATTGACTTAGTTCCATGGTTATTTATTTTGTATTTGTTTCAATCCATCATCTAATATACTAATAAAATCTTTATTTGTTCTAATTAAAGTAATATAATTTTCTACCACGAATGGGAACATCCAAATGGGAGCATGTTGCATTATAAACTTCTTAAGCATTTTGGAATTAGCCGACATGAAGTGGTTGCCTTTGAACCTCTCATAAGCCATTACCCACACTTCCTCTCTAACAACATCCAATTTTTCATCATGGCTGAGATTGTTAAATTTATTCGGACATATTTGGACTTCTTCACCATCCACCAAAATCCTCTTGTACATAGGATGGGGATTTAGAATTTCATGTAGACTATCATGCTCAATAGTATCATAGTTTATGGCGTTATTGAAAAATTCGTCCTTCTTGCCACTTGGATTGCTCCTTCTGTGTCTAGGATGAAATTCCTTCCAGAAGTTATATAACTCTTCTATAATGGTCATATCCCACTTACAACCTTCCTTCAGAAGGAATTGAACATCCCACATATGCTTATCCCAGTTTATATCAAAGAATAGGTGGGACATCTTTAGATTTAAGAGCATATTAGGTGTCAGGTATTCCTCATCTTGAGAAACCCATTTAAAGAGCTTGGGATTTTCCAGATACTCTATACCCTTCCTAGATTTTTCTTTTGGGAACTCTACAGCAATATCCAAATCCTTTGGTTCCCGAGGGAAGTGAGGAAAGTGGTGTTTAATTGCAGTGGATCCTATAATTACCTTTTTCATTTTATCTATTTATATCATTTCAAATATATAAAAAATTTAGGGGATTTTTTAACCCCCTGATTTTAGTCCTTGAATAGTTCTGGAGATCGCTTTTTGAGATCCTCCAATACCTTTTTGTCCTTTTCCTTTTGCTTAAGCTTCATCTTTTCCTCATCCTCTTCGACCTTCTTCAAAAGATTAACAATACGTTCATCGTTAGGATCGACATAGACCTTGTATCGGACAACAACATACCTACTTTCATCCCAAGCCTCGTAGTCATAATCCAACTCAGCATCTGGGTGGGTATCTAAAATAGATTGCATCGCCTCAATATGAGACTTTAGTCCAACATAAACATCAACAGATTCTTTCATGTTATAGAAATACCCACCCGAATCCTTGTAGATTTCTCGCTTCTCTCGATCAATGTTGATCACTCCGATCATTTTGTTTATGGGATTAGGATATAAATATAAGAAATTATTCCTAATATATAAAATAATAAACAATAGAAATAAAATGGCTAAATCACTTGACCAAATCTACAATGAAATTGAACAACAGAAAATTCAAAGACAAATTCAACAAGCCCAATATGAAAGGAATAAATTAGAGGAAAGTGAGAGGTCTAGACTTGAGTATCTAAAAAGAAACAAGATGTTTGAATCACTGTCAAATGCAAACTCATCTTCCTCGGCAGGAGCCGGAGGAAATGGAGAAATTGAGTATATATCCTATATTGATACTATATGGATATATCCACAGATAGATATTGATACAACAATATCAATTGCCCCTGGATTAAGCCCATCTGTTTCATTTACTATTAATGGAAATATTATATCATTCCCAACATTTACCGATTTGACCAATTTTTATGAGGCAATGTATCAACAAAGCGCCCTATCACAACCTTTGGGAAATGTTGGGTACTCATTGGGAGTTGGGACTATAACAAGGGCTAGAAGAAATTCAAGATTATACTTAAAGCTCGATAGTGGACTTGTTATTGCCAAGCTGACTTTGATGAGACAAATTACCAATCAATCTGATCTACCAACAGGTGGTGATTCACCAGATGGTACTATTGGTTGGGGTCTTATATATTGCGATTGGGATCAAGATGGTGTTCAGGATAGTACTTCAGATGTACCACCATCTAACCTATTAGATCCTTTGAGGTTCAAGATAAATAGATAACTGGAATTTTGAAAGTTCGTTCCCTTTTAATTTGTCTGAATTATTATTTAATTTTTTCGTATATTTGTTTTAATGAAAATCCAAAAACTCTACAGATCCACTTGGCCCAACCCACCGGACACCGCCGCCAGGTATTCCTTTAGGAAGTGTTTTATTATAGATATACAGAACAATTCTTTTCCACCAATTTTCATTTTTATCTAGTAGACTGGTAAGTCCGGAGCTAATTTTACCGTGGGACATTAGTTCATACTCAACATGGAATCCATAATCATCAAAAATTATAATAGATACAGAATAGTCGGATAGTTTCTCCATTCTAGAGATGTCTTGTTTGATATCATTAATAAAATCTTTGATTCCTATTGACTTACTATTTAAAATAACAACCTTTGCTATATTCTTCACTCTACCTGAACTTAAGTCGTGATATCCATCAATTCTTTCAACCTCTATATCATACCTATCACCCAAATCTGAATAGACAAAAAAATCTTCTATTTCGCTGATGGACTCATCATGTTCTACGGATTCTAAAAATTTCTTTATTCGGATCATAGGTTATATATTAATTGGGAAATTATTTTTCTCTAAACAATAAATAGATATTGACGTATTTATATCTGCCTATCTTAGAGTCTCTTAGATCTCCAATAGGTTTAATTTCCGTTTTGCTCGGGGTTTTGGATGAGTAATCAATTAATTCCATTCCTCCGTTAAAAGTAGAGGCGAAAATTTCCCATTTACCTAAATCAAGATCGCAATAACTAACAGACATATTAACCAAATCAACTAATTTATCCAATAAACCAATTGACAGATAATTAGTTGATTTCACTATCACAAAATACGACTCACCTCCGTATATAAATGGGACGCGAGTATATTCAACATCAACACCAAAATCATCTTCAAGATTTTCAAAAACATCTCTTAGATGATCAATCTTATTATCAGATGATTCGTTAAATTTTTTGAGGTGTTTCATAGGGTATATATAAATAAAAAACCCCACCTTGTGGGTGGGGTTGGTGGACAAACCACCTTTCAATCCTTTTTTACATTTTATTAAAAATACCGAATCCACATAAATTTTTATATTATCTAGCGGCATTACTCGGTAAATATTCAATTAAGAGTTGATATTTGCCGTACCGCACCGGGATTCAAAAGAATCCGAAATTTTTTTCGCGCTGAGAATACACGCTCAATCGTCCAAACTTTTGTGAGATTATCCAAGGCGAACCGGGGTTCCTCACGTTTCCACAGACTTTTGGTCTGTATCTAGACATTGCCGGTTAGTTGAGCCAACCACTCTTAGAGTCTGCAACCACTCTCCACTTACTCTGTTTACTCAAGCCTCGCGACCTGACTCGGGATTCGACCCCCTATAAACTTTTCGTTGAAATGACACACATCTTTCGGAAGTATGTCGCCAAGGACAACCCTAGGCTAAGTAGGCAACTTTCGTCACAGACTAGGTAACGCTTTTGATTTCATATTTTTGTTTTTCAACCTAAATTTGAAATTTTTGCGCTTTGTGGATCTGTTCCCGGATGTGGTCACCTCTAAGCTCCGAAACCTTTTGAGTCCCAGAATACTTAACACCCAGGTGTGGTACCTCTACCACAACCTGTTAAGATAACTTCACCATAAACCCCTGGTAGGATTTAGAGTGTCTAGTAACGGCACCACCCGTACACTAGATTGTCTTGTCTTTCGGACTTGACTTTAAGCTACCTCTAAGATTGGACTACGTAATGATGATGACCGGTGAGCCACCACTTCTTACATAAGCCCTATGGGTTATTCCTATTCCCCTTCCGGAGTCAACTAGATGATCCACATCACCTAGTCACAATATCTCATCACCTACAGTGTTACCCTCGGCTACTAAGATAATGTGGTATCCCACTTGTCTACTCGAGTCCCCTTTGGGAAGGGGGCCGCAGATCCATTTAGCAATTGGACCCACTTTATAAAATCTTTCGATTTCTTATTTAACGACTATAGACCGCCGCACTTCTCAACAGGACTAACCTTGAAGAGTTGTGAATATCATTATGTGAAAGAACTAAAAAATATTGACATCTGAAATCCATATAGAAACGAGCCACTAGCTAAGTGTTTTATAACGATGTCTTGTTATCTCGTCCTTAACAATACAAATATATAGCGAAGTTTTCAAATTGCCAAATATTTATCAGAATTAAAAGTTATATACCTTGTTTTACGAAAGTTGTATAAAGATGGAAATTTTTTTTTAATATATACAGAATGAAGAAATGTAACAAATGTCTTATTGAAAAGGATATATCTCTATTTTCAAGAAATATAAAAAATAATGATGGACTATCAAATCAATGCAAGGAATGTAAGAAAAAGGCCAGTAAAATTTACCGAGATAACAACAAAGAAAAAATAAGAGAAAGGAATAAAAAATTTAATGAAAACAATAAAGAATACTTTAGAGAATATGCTATCAAAAATAAAGATTCACTGAAAGAATATAGAGAAGAGTATATACAGAAAAATAAAGAAGTGATCTTAGATAAGAGAAGGAGATACTCTAAAAGCAATAGAATTAAAAATAACGAATATCTTAGAGAGTACAGATCTAAAAATAAAGAAAAATTTAATAAATATTACGAAAACAGCAAGGAGACAAAAAAGATATATTACGAGAAAAATAAAGAAATTATCAAAAAGAAAAGAAATGAATATTTTAAGAAACGAAAAAGTGTGGATAATCTTTTCAAACTATCATGTAACATCAGAACTATGATATCACTTGCTGTAAATAGAAAATATACCAAATACTCAAAGACGATAGAAATTCTCGGATGTTCATTTGAAGAATTAAAAATTCACCTTGAAAAAAATTTCCAAGATTGGATGAGTTGGGACAGTTACGGACTATATAATGGTGAATTAAATTACGGTTGGGATATAGACCACATCATACCACTCAAAACTGCAATAACTGAAGATGCAATTATACAATTAAACCATTTCTCTAATCTCCAACCATTGTGTAGTAGAGTTAATAGGGATATAAAAAAAGGGACTATATAGTCCCTTTTTTTATCTGTTATATTGATTAATTAATTCAAGACATTTGATAAAATACCCCATTTCATCAGGCTTGAGTGTATAAGTAAATGAATCATAACTTCTACCATTTGTAAATCGTATATGAGTTACTTTTTTAGTATTTAATTTATCGAATTCTTTAGAGTACAAATCAAACCAACTATTACCTTTACAGTTGAATTCATTCCAACTAGTCATTGAATATTTTGTCCCATCCTCAAACAAAAATATTAGTTGATCCTTTTCGTTACAAGTACCTATTCCCGCTGAAATTACTCTAATACCAGAATATTTTACTTTACCGTTTTTAATTTGCAAACCGACACTCAATAAAAAACCATCTTTACCATTTTCACTACAAAGCAATGATTCGTGAAACATGACATACTCTTTATCAGTCATTGCATCTTTTTCATAATTAATACTATCAGGTTTACTTACCTGTGCAGTGATAGTTGTTACGAACAACATCAGTATCAAAAAAATTATTTTTCTCATTGTTTTAATTTTGTATTTATTTTGTATTTATTTTATTACCAACTTGATATATTATTTGCACAATATGTATCACCCTCATAGACCCTAGCCCATTCACTACTTGTTACGTAGAAAGTTTTGACAGACCCCGAACAAGCATTTGACACAGTTATAGTATATTGGAATCCAGGTTGAGTTATTATATCTGAACCCAGAACCTCCCCACAATTACATGGTATATTTTCCTCTTTCTTACACGAAAGAAGACTCAGAGCCATAAATATAAGTAATGTATTTTTCATTTTTACCAGCTTTGTATATTATTGAAACATATATCTTCTCCGATATTCCCATTAAACCACACGCTATATGAAACAGAAAATGTCTGGTTATTCCCAGAGCAGTTATTACTCACGGTCAAGTAGTAAGTTGAAGAAATTATTGGATCATCAACAATCATTCCACAGTTACAATTTATTGGAGTTGTTGATGGATTTCCATACTTGGGATCAATGGGTTCCTCTTTTGAGCATGATGATAATCCAAGAAGAATAAAAAGACTAATTAGGGTTCTGATCATTATTTATTGATGGATTATTTATAGGAACTAGGATCAGAAAGTTTAGAAATTTAAAAAATTTTTAAACAGACGCCAAAATCAAGAATCCTAAAATAGATAACTATTTTATTATTTAATGAATTTATCAACTATCATTCCCAATCTTTCTTTTCCAATATATTCCTTGAATATATCTCTGATTTTCTCGTCATGGATATTATATTCTAAGATAAGATCGGCTATTTGACTATCTTCAATATCCCCACCTAATTTTTCTTTAAGGGACTCCGGTGTGTTTTTGCTAAATAGAAATTCATCAAACACACCCTCTCCCTCTTCCTCCATAATATGGTAGACCATCCTAAAATTAACAATCTTATCAGGCATTCCGTCATAGTCAATGTATTCATATATTTTTCCACCAGTTTTACCAACGGTGGTCATATATTTCTTATAGAATTCAATTTTCTCGTTCTTATCCAGACCAGATAACATTTTTTCAAATTTATCTGAAAAGGTCAATGATTTTGTTAAAATGGATTTAGTATTCATTTGTTAAATATAAGTAATTTATTTAAATAAATCTCTTGATATTTCCCCACCAATCAACTACACAGGTTCTGCCATCGCGCTTTCTAACAACGATTTCATTTGGTGACCCAAATCTAGCCTCAACACCATCAGAGGCTACA
>JACCDY011313910.1_pt1 | contig 16165 bp, 20 predicted proteins | sample 7446391 | NCBI WGS metagenome assembly JACCDY01 (sample SAMN15323451, study PRJNA562643) | freshwater metagenome | isolation source: river surface water | place: USA:Blue River Watershed | collected 2017-08-18
ATAGGTGTAAGGGTGTTTATGACGAGGAACTTCTACTTTTAAATTTAAAAATTTGATAGAGATTGAATGTCACACCGCAATTCACCATGACGGCGCCAAGTATCAATGAGAAATCTTTGTAGTAGATGCCTTTCACAAACAAGATGCACTGCACGATGAATACTGCGATCGGAAGAATGATTGAGACATGTGTTGCACTTCGCGCTTTGCGAATGATGAGTCCTTGATGAAAATACCCAGCCGAAACAACTGCCCAGCATAAAATAAGCGCGATGCTCCATGCAAGTTGTTCATTCCAAAAGAATGCAACTTCCGCTAGTTGGCTATACGCCGCAATAGTTGCAAATGTGACGAAGAGGATCGTACCTAGTACCTCAAGATATGCTTTGCTCATTGTTCTCGGGTGAAGATTTTACAGCGAGTAAACATAAGACCAATATATATATAATATGATCATCAATCAGAGGGTTGTTTTCTGGCGGCAGGACCGCAAGATACATTAAAAAGAGCATGGCTGAACCAGCGATACTCCCCCATTTTACAAATTTATTGGTTAAGAGTGTTAGGCCGACAAAGAGGAGACCGAGCATAAAGAGCCAGTCTACAATTTGAAGTCCTGCAAGCGACTGAAATACCACGGCCAAAGGCCCATGTGTTCCATGCATAAGAAACCCTGTTGTCGGCGACCCGCCATTGATCCACGCTTTATCGGCTGTCGTCGCAAAACCAAGCCCAAACGTTTTATCAAAAAATGCCCACAAAAAGATGAAGGCCATACCAAAACGTAGTAATAAAAAAGTAATGTGTTTCATATATCTTCAGTATACAACTATTACTGTAAAGATCTATACCGATGAATACAAATGCGCTAAAATACATTTACATGCTTAAGAAAACACCAGCAAAACAACATACCATCTACCACAAAGACGGAAGCGTGTGGGCCAAAGGGAAAATGGTAGATGGTGTATGCGAAGGCTATTGGGAATGGTTTAGGAAAGATGGGAGTAAAATGCGTTCGGGTCATTTTAAAAACGGTAAGCAAATCGCCGATTGGATTACGTATGATGCAATGGGCAACGTGGTCAAAATTACCAACATAAAACAGAAATGAATAATATGTCAATTCAAGAAACAACATTTGGGCCAAAACGATACCTCACATTGAGAAAATCAATCGCCATTAGTCAGGTCAGTGACCATGCCCTGTACGACGAAGCGGGAAAGAAACTCGGCGGATATTTAAAAACACATAACATCAACCCGGCTGGTCCGTGGACAGTACTTTATTTTAAATGGGATCAAGCGGCAGGTCAGGCTGAGCTTGGTATCTCATTTCCCGTAGAGGGAATAGGAAATGTTGGTGATCCGGAACTAGAGCTAGTTGATATTGCCCCCTGTAAAGCGTTTACTGACTCACTCCACGGTCCATATAGTGGACTCGGCGATATTCATCGTTCACTTATGGCGTACGCCAAAGAAAAGAATTATGACAAAGGCGGATCATCAGTACTCGCTGTTGAGGAATATGTTGTCGACAGTATGTCTGACACACACCCAACCCATTGGGTGACAAAAGTGTATTACCTTCATTCCTAACAAATTCTTCGCATGAAAAAGCAAACTCATGCGTTTACTTTATACAAAGTAGACCGTGCTATACTTTTTATATTACTGGTTAATACCCAAATTTTAAAATTTATTTTATGCAAAAAATCACCCCGTTTTTATGGTTCGACAAAGATGCCAAGGACGCAATGAATTTTTATGTTGAAACATTTAATACCGCACCGGGTCAAAGCGTTGAATCAAAAGTAATAACTATTAAGTATTACCCTGAGGGTTCAAACGAAGAGCACTTGAAAGGCATGGAGGGCAAGGTCCTCACGGGAGTCTTTAGCCTGGCTGGAGAAAAATTTATGTGTCTTGACGGTGGCCCACTCTTTAAACCCAATGAATCAGTATCATTTATGATTGAATGCAAAACCCAAGAAGAAATCGATCACTTTTGGAATACATTTACCAAGGAGGGTGCAGAGAGCCAGTGTGGCTGGTGCAAAGACAAGTGGGGATTTTCTTGGCAGATCGCACCACCAATGGAGCAATACTTAAATGGTTCAGACAAGGAAGGCAACGCCCGGGCAATGCACGCCATGATGCAAATGAAAAAGATAGATATTGCCAAACTTGAGGAAGCGTATAAAGGATAATATGAAAAAAATATTAAAATGGATTTTTATACCACTCGCCATTGTTATTATCGTATTTGTAGTGGCTTTTATCGTATATTCATTTATCATCCCAGATGGACATCCGAAAAATCCTGATGCAGCAACACTATCTCTTCTTTCTGATTTTCGTCGCCAAGCACCAGTTTTTTACCAGGAAAATACATCGTACGCAAACTTCTGCACAGATACTGTTACGCAAGAAAATATTGCTTTGATAGACGAAAGAAACGCAGAAAATGCTGTAGTTAAATGCTTCAGTGATGAAAATAGTTGGGTCTCGTCTACAAAACTTTTAGAAAAATGGAGTGGACAGGAATATATTTGCGTTGATTCGTTGGGAAATTTTAAGGGTATTAGTCAGGATCAAGAAAATTTGATAGTTGATTCAAATAGTACTTGTTTATTTTTACCAGATTAAATAAAAAACAATATTATGAAAACAATTCTTTGGATTATTATCGCTATTATCGGTCTTGGAGTTTTATTTTTTATATTCAATAAAAAAGAAAATACTTCTCCGACTTCAATGGAGGTGGCAAATACCGCACCGGTAACGATCACTCCAATCTCCCATGCCACTGCCGTGCTTAGTTGGGCTGGTATGACGCTTTACACTGATCCAACCGGCGGGGTAGCAGCATTTACAAACCAGTCCCCTGCTAATATTATTCTTGTCACTGATATTCATGGTGACCATTTTAATGCGGAGACGCTTCAAGCCGTAATTGGAGATGCCAATATTATTGTTCCACAAGCTGTCAAAGATTTGCTACCGGAAGATCTCCTGCCGCGCGCTATTGTCCTTGCAAATGGAGAAACTATAACGGAGCAAGGTTTCCAAATCACAGCCATACCAATGTACAATCTTCCCGAGACACCCGAGAGTCGACACACAAAAGGCCGTGGCAATGGCTATGTGATCGAGCGAGATGGATTCCATGTATACGTAGCAGGAGATACTTCTGGTATACCCGAAATGCGTGCCCTTAGAGACATCGATATCGCACTTATTCCAATGAATCTTCCTTTCACCATGAGCGTCGAAGAAGCAGCAGATGCCGTACTTGATTTTGCACCTGCTCATATCTACCCCTACCATTATCGTGGAGAAAATGGCTTAAGTGACATCAATCATTTCAAAGAGCTTGTGAATGCTAGTAATCCAAGCATTGATGTTGTGTTACTTAATTGGTATCAATAAAAATAGAATATCCTCCTGAAAAAGATAGAAAATTTCGTTTTTAGAATTCCTAGACTATAATAAGAATATGAAGAAATTCTTGGTGATTTTTGCTGTAATTGTAATCCTCGTTCTGGCTGGCTGGTTTTTCGTGTCGCATCCAGAGAGTATTGAAATGCTGGGCTTAGACGGAAATAAAGCGCCGCAAACTATTACGTACGCATGCAACAACAATAAGAAAATCACGGCAACCTTTTTTAAAGGAGAATCAAAACCTGCGACAAGTCCCAACTTACCACCTACTCCTGGTGGCAGCGTAAGCCTCAAATTAAGTGGTGGTCGTTTTGTTGCTATTCCCCAAACAATTTCTGCGGACGGTACACGCTATGCGACAGAAGATGAATCTTTTATATTCTGGAGCAAGGGCAACGGCGCATTGGTACTCGAAAATAATGAGGAAAAAACTTTTATTGGCTGCGTGAGAGTAGCAGATGTACCAGAAGAATCAAATCTCACAGAAATATATGTAAACGGCACAGAAGGATTTTCAATCCGTTATCCAGAAGGATACAGCGTAAATACCTCGCATGCATACCAGCTCGCGCCAGGGAAAAAAATCGCTGGAGTTGCTTTTACTATTCCTCCCCCACCAATCGAAGGTCCCAATCTTTCTAGTGACACGTACATCAGTATCGAGAGCATTCCACAAACAGACTCATGCACTGCCAATATATTTTTGGATGGCATCCACCCAGCAACGCAGAAAACACAAAATGACGTGACATACTCAGTCGCAACATCTTCCAACGCCGGTCTCGGCAGCCGCTACGAGGAGACAATATACGCCATACCGGGCACCAATCCATGCATAGCCATTCGGTATGTTGTTCATTATACTGTTATTGAAAATTATGACCCCGGAACTACTCCTGCTTTTGATAAGGATGCTTTACTTTTAGAATTTGACGCGATCCGAAGTACTCTTATTTTAGATCAAGGACGATACAATATGAGCCAAGGATAATTATCAACTGTAAAACGTACGCTGGACTACGTGCGATTGTAAACATATACATCGTTACAATAACTCTCATCAATCGTCTACTTGTGTATGGCGCGTTGGAACAAAATACTGAGTCGTGGAAATGTAGTAGACCGCCGAGCTAGCTCGGTGGGGTTTGGTGGTTTGGGTCTTGGCGGCGTTGCTATCGTCGTAGTATTTACACTTCTCAGTGGTGGCAATGTTTCTGACTTACTTCCTATCCTCAGCCAAGTCGAGGTACCAAGTGAAAACAGCGCAGACTTTGAAGGCATGGACTCGTATGAGGTATTCGCCTCTACTGTTCTCGGCTCAAACAACGACCTGTGGGCTGCGACATTTGCAAAAGATAATGAATCCTATATTCCTCCGACTTTAGTACTCTTTCGAAACGCCACAGAGTCCGGCTGCGGAGTTGCCACATCTGACATAGGTCCTCATTATTGCCCGATTGACCAAACAATATATCTCGATGAAACATTTTTCGATGAACTCCAAAGTCGCTTCGGTGCCGAAGGAGGCGACGTAGCAGAAGCATACGTGATCGCCCATGAAGTCGGCCATCATGTTCAAAATTTACAGGGAACAATGGAAGCTGTAGATAGCCAAATCACAAACAAAAATGAAAACGAACTTTCGGTTAAGCTCGAGCTTCAAGCCGATTGCTATGGTGGACTTTGGGCAAATTCAATAAAAGACCAAGACGTGTTTTTGCCAGGAGAAATCAAGGAAGCACTCGATGCTGCTGCTGCAGTTGGCGACGATAATATCCAAGCAACAACGACCGGAAGCATTCGACCTGAGACGTTTACTCATGGGTCCTCTGAAGAGAGGGTATTTTGGTTTACTCGTGGATACGATACGGGCCTTGTGTCCGCATGTAATACGTTTTAAAAACGAGAGTTAAGGGAAAATTATCGATTACCTTTGTGTTTTCGGAAAAGATATGAGGCAAGAGGAATAGCAATCACAATAAATCCTACACACCAGAGTACTGCCATGGTGGCATGGTTGCCGATCGGGGTGCCGATCATGAGTGAGCGGATTGATTCGATCACATGCGTGATTGGTTGATTTTCAGCGAAAAATTTAAGTGCTCGTGGCATACCATCTGTTGGTACAAATGCACTTGAAGCAAAGGTAAGCGGAAAAATCGCCACAAAGCCAAGCCATTGCACTGCTTCCACAGACTTTGCAAGGAGACCCATAATCGCTGAGAGCCATGAGATCGCAAAAGTAAAAAGCAAAAGTATACCAAGTATTTGAATCCATTCGATAATCGTCGCATTCGGCCGAAAGCCAACCAGAAGTGCAATACCGATCATCACAATCGATGAGAGAATATTTCGTACCAAATCCGCTACCACGTGACCCATAAGCACTCCCGAGCTTACGATCGGGAGCGTTTTTAATCGCTCGATGATCCCCTGTTTTAAATCATTGGCCACAGAGAGCGATGTGGTGAGCGCCCCAAAAGCAGCAGTCTGCACTAAAATACCCGCCACGAGATAATTGACGTATGTGGTACCCTCGGTTGCAATCGCCCCGCCGAAGACATAGCGAAACAACAGCATAAACATGACCGGAGAAATAATAATCGACAAAAGTTGATCGAGATTTTTAAAAATATGCCGCAAACTGCGCTCAACTAATACCAAGGTATCAGAAACGGCCCACGAGATTGGCGAATCAAACTTTTTAGATTGTTGAATGTGTGGTTCCATAATTATTGTTCAGTTTTTACTGTTTCAGCAGCGTGACCGGTGAGTGTTAAAAACACATCGTCGAGGGTAGGTTTATGAAGAGACAAAGTTTCGACTTCGATGCGGGCGTGCGCTAGAGCATCAAGTACACCTTTAACACTTGCCACGCTACCATCAGTTTCAATACTGATACGACGCTCGTATTCGTCTACTTGTTTATTGCTGCCTAGGATTGCGGCCACTGCATCAGCAAAATTATTTTCTTTATCAATACGAATCTCTAGGCGCTCTTTACCTGCTCGTTCTTTGAGTTCGTTGGCTGTGCCGTACGCAATAATCACCCCGTGGTCGAGCACAGCTATTTTGTCAGCGAGCTTATCTGCTTCTTCAAGATACTGAGTGGTGAGAAGAATTGTGGTACCGCTCGCTAAAAGTTTTTTTATAATTTCCCAAATCTTAATGCGGCTCCGCGGATCGAGACCAGTGGTCGGTTCGTCAAGAAACAAAATAGGTGGTGTCGCAATGAGCGAAAGGGCGAGATCCAGTCTTCGACGCATGCCACCCGAATATGTTTTGGCGATGCGATCTTTTGCTTCTGTTAAATCAAATTCTTCGAGCAATTCTTTTGCACGTATTTTAGCTGCATCTTTTTTCAAATGGTAGAGCCGCCCCATCATGATGAGATTTTCTTCGCCCGTTAAATATTCGTCCACTGCGGCATACTGACCGGTGAGCCCGATCGAAGCGCGGACGTGATCAGCATCACGTACAATATCGAGACCACGTACTCGCACTTCACCACCGTCTGGTGATAAAAGCGTGCTTAAAATACGCACCGTCGTCGTTTTACCGGCACCATTTGGTCCCAAAAGTGCAAGCATAGTCCCCTTTTCCACTTCGAGATTGATACCTTTCAAAACTTCAACATTTTTAAATGATTTCGTGAGGTTCTTTATTGTAATGATTGCTTCTGGCATAGTTTTTATACTATAGCATACGATTTTGTATTTTTGTCTTGAGAAACCAGTCGTCTCTTGGTATCGTTTTGAGATTTTATCGAATATGGTAGAATCCAGACATGAAAAATGATTCTATGATCGTATCTCAAAAAGCTCTTATAATTCTTGGTGCCATTGTGTTAGTCGTTCTGGGTATAAGTATCTATAGCCTCTACCGTGTTCATGTCGTTGCCAATAGCATGAAAGACCAGGTAGCTATGACCACGAAAACTCAATCTGAGTATGCGACCAAGCTCGGCGAGCTTGAACACAATATTTCGGTTACCCAGGACCAAAACACCAGTATTACAGACTCATTGCGTAATCAAGCAAGTGCATTTCAAAACCAAATAGAAAATTTTGGAGCAAGTATTGAACAGGTCACCGGTACCGTCGGCACACTTCAAAAACTTGAAAACACAGATCCTGAACTTTTGCAGAAATATTCTAAAATATATTTTCTGAACGAAAATTATACACCATCAGGGTTAGCAGACATCGACGAGGATGATCTCTACGACACGTCCAATCCTCAAGAAATACATGTCAGTGTTTTACCGTTTCTTGAAGACATGTTCGCGCATGCGAAAACAGACGGGGTAGATCTCTCTGTTGTATCAGCCTATCGATCGTTCGGTGAACAAGCCGCGCTCAAATCAAACTACACAGTGATCTACGGAGCTGGCACTGCCAATCAATTTTCTGCCGATCAAGGATATTCAGAACATCAGCTGGGGACTGCGATTGATTTCACAAGCGATGAAGCTACGCCATTTTCAGGATTTGATTCGACCATCGCCTATTCCTGGCTCGTTGGTAATGCCAATAAATACGGTTTTGTACTTTCATATCCAAAAAACAACACTTACTATACGTATGAACCATGGCACTGGAGATTTGTCGGAGTCGCGCTTGCCGGCAAACTCCACAAAGATCTAAAGAATTTTTACGACATGGACCAGCGTGATATCGACGCCTACCTCGCAGCGATTTTTGACTAAAAAGCTGTAACGATACGGTCTCCTATGCTAGGATACAGACATGGGTTTTGAAATTTATCTTCTCGACCTCCTCGGCACGATTACGTTCGCTTTCTATGGCGCCTATATTGGCATTCAAAGAAAATTTGATATCTTTGGTATTTTTATCGTTGCATTCCTCACCGCTGTAGGCGGCGGGACCATCCGAGAAATATTGCTCGGCCACACACCGCAGTATTTTTATGATATGTCGTACTGCATTGCTATATTATGTGGCACCTTTTTAGCGATTATTTTGTATCCAGTATTTTCTAAAATCAATCGTTTTGCGCTCGCTATAGATGCGCTCGGTTTAGTAACATTTGCCCTTATTGGTGCATCAGCAGCTCATGTTGCGGGCCTTGGATCAATTGCGATAATATTCCTCGCAACAGTAAGCGCAGTTGGTGGAGGTCTTTTACGTGACATTGCAATTGCCGAAACTCCCCAGATTTTTTATAAAGATTTTTATGCCTCACCTGCAATATTTTTAGGACTACTGTATGTCATTTTTTCGTCGTATCTTAAAAATCCTTTCGTATTGTATGGAATTCTACTAGCAGCGTACGCACTACGCCTGGGTGCGATATATTTCCATATCAATCTTTGGGGACCATGGAGAAATACTAACCAAATGTAAAAGTGTAGGCTTCAAGCCCCGCATTATTAGCGCGGATTTCAATCGTATGTTCAGCCATCGTTCCTCCAAAATCAGCAATGTTGTATAGATTGGCCCCATCGATACGTATATGGCCTTGTGCATCCACATCGCTTCCTTTTTCACCTTCGGCTATTGGACGCCCATCAATTAATATATCAGCATCAACAGGCCCACTACTATTGGAAGCCACTAGGTATACTTTTGAAGCAATGAAGTGATATTGGATGCTTCCGCTTGGACTTGTTAATGTCATAAATTCGTCCGACGCACTCCATGTGCCGCCTAACGCAAAACTGTTTTGGGGAATAGTTGCGGGAAGGGTGTATATGCATGCACCAGCTTTGCAACCACTAGCAGTATTTTCATTTACAAAATTACCCTGCCTCGCACTTCCGAGATAGGTTTCGGGACTACTCGTGAGAATTGATACAGGAGTGATCGTATCGCTGCCGTTTTCATTTTGAGGAGCCGTCATACCGAGCCGCACTGCTCGCTCAGCTAATAATTCTACAATTTTTGCTTCAGTCTTTTCATACTCCCCTTCACCAATATGATCGTAGACCACATAGCCATCAATATCAATGAGATATTTGCGTGGCCAGTAACTATTTTTATACGCATTCCATGTGCCGTAGTCATTATCAAGCACGATCGGAAACATAATCCCTGCGTCAGCCATAGCGTCAGTTACATTGCCAATGTTCTTTTCAAAAGCGAATTCTGGTGTATGAATGCCGATAATCAGAAAACCGTCATCCTGATACTTTTCATACCACGTATTTAAGTATGGAAATGTTCGCTTACAATTAATACAGCTATACGTCATAAAATCAATCATAATAACTTCGCGACCGACATGCTCCGCAATCGTAATCGGTAAACCGTCTGTATTTACAAATCCAGATGGATTGGTAATTTCTGTATACTGTGGATATTTTTTTGCTTTGTCGATGAGGGTCATAAATTGCTTCGCAGTTGGCATACCTGAGGCAGTGGGTAAAGCCTCTGCAAGTATATCTGGCATATCTTCTGAGACACTCTGTGTTGTAGGAGGCAAAGGGTCCGAAAGTAGTGATGTGGTTTTATCGGCTTGTTGCAAAAGCTTAGTTTCAATTTTGGTAATATCAAATGTTCCATTCAAAAGCTTCTCTTCTATTTTTTTGTCATAGCCTGTAAGAATTGCGATACCAACTAAAAGAAATAAGATTCCGATCGAACGCTTAAAAATACTTCGTGGATCCGACACTGCACCGATGCGCCCAATAATTTTCTGTCCGACAAATACAATTATCAAAAGTGAAAGTCCAAGCCCCAGAGCATACGCGAGGAGATAGAGCAATCCTTTACTAAAACTCTGTGGCAAGACTGTAGCGAGAATGACAAAATAAGTCGGGCTACATGATGAGAAGACTGGCCCGAGCGCCGCACCCATAATAATATCGCCCCAGAGACTCTTTTTCTGATACCCCGTACCGAGTAATTTGTTACTTTTCAATGAAAGGACGCTTGTGAACGGAAGTCGTTCCCAGAGTCCGGGAAAAATCATGGAGATTGCAAAAAGAATCAAAATGGAACCGGAAATAAGTGTCCAGACATACTGTGGCACGTTGATAAAAGTTGTACTCCACTTAAGGATGAGAGTAAAAATAATAATAGAGAGCATAAGTGCTCCGATAATAACAAAGGACTTATGTTTGTTTTCACCTTCGACGATCGAGCCGCCGACAATCACCGGCAGAAGCGGCAAAATACACGGCGCAAGCACGGTTAGTATGCCAGCAATAAATGAAATAATTAGAAATGTCATAGCATTAGTATACTGGAGCGGTTATTTATTCGCTAATAATTCCTCAAAAAACTGCGCAAGAACGGTGAAAACGTGTTATACTGTAAGCGTTTAAGAACAATTTCGATATTTTATGTCAGAAACTCAAGTTTTACTCGGCCATCTAGGCACTCTTTCGTATGTTGGGATATTCGTCGTGGCTATGCTTTCAAACGTTGTTATTCCTGTACCCGAGGAAGTGGTTCTTCTGGCGTTTGGCTACCTTGCTGGCACTGGAAAACTAAACGTATTTATCTTGGTTCCTCTCATTATGGCCGGACTTCTGGTAAGTGACATCGCCATGTATGTGCTGGCGCGCAGAGGCAACCGTATCATTACTTTTTTCTACAATAAATTTTTTGCCAAACGCCTCAAAACCAAACAAGCGTGGATAGAGACACATATTTATAAAGTCATTTTCTTTTCGCGCTTTCTCATGCAACTGCGGTTTCTTGGCCCTTTTATGGCTGGTCACCTCAAGGTTCCATTTAAAAAATTTCTCATGTACGAACTCGCTGCAATTGTTATTTATGTACCGCTCTTGGTTTGGCTTGGAGCATATTTTAGAAATCGAGTGGAAGACATCGTAAGTGGCGTCGGAAAAGCGCACAATCTCATATTGATCGCTATGGGAATTATACTTTTGATTTCTCTCTTGCAGTTTCTCAACCGCTGGCTCTTTAATATAAAAACTAAAAACCTTTCCAAATGAAATGACTGTATTTCATGCATTACTTCTCGGCGTCGTGGAAGGTATCAGTGAATTTTTGCCGATTTCTTCAACCGGACATCTCATACTCGTAAGCCATGTCTTACAACTTCCGCAGACCAACTTCCTTAAAAGTTTTGAGGTCATTATTCAGCTCGGCGCAATCTTGGCTGTTATTGTCCTCTACTTCAAATCACTCTGGAATGTGAGTATGATTAAAAAACTTCTCGTCGCGTTCATTCCTACAGCTCTTGTCGGTTTTTTACTCTATCGATTTATCAAAACATACCTTATCGGCAATGTTTTCGTTGTTTTAGGCGCGCTCGTCGGCGGCGGCATTGCGCTTATCATATTTGAAATGCTCTACAAAAAGAAAAATATGGCAGCAGAAGCCAGCGAGGAAATCACGTATAAAAACGCTTTCATTATCGGCCTTTTCCAATCTATCGCCATTATCCCTGGAGTGTCACGCTCTGCAGCCACCATTGTCGGCGGACTTTCGCTTGGGCTCTCGCGCGAAACGATTGTGCGATTTTCATTTCTCCTCGCTGTCCCAACCATGATCGCCGCGACTGGACTCGACCTCATAAAAAATATCGATACATTCACAAAAAATAACATTCCACTCCTTCTCATTGGGTTTATTGTTTCTTTCCTCGTTGCCCTTCTCGCTATTACCTGGCTCTTAAGATACGTCCGCAGTCATTCATTCACAGCTTTTGGCTGGTACCGAATTGTGATTTCAATTATTTTCTTTTTTATATTTATCTACTGATGCTTGATCTAACCAAACAAGAAAAAGCTTTGTTCAAGAAGCTCAATACTCCGAAGAAAATTCAAGATTTTCTGGAAACGTTACCGATCAATTTTGAAGAAGATGGTGAAACATGCAGATCGCCGCGTACGGTACTTCAAAAAAAGAAAGCCCATTGTGCGGAAGGAGCGCTCTTGGCGGCGGCCATTCTTAGCTTCCATGGCGAGCCGGCGCTCCTCATGGATCTCAAAGTCTCGCCCAGCAATCTCAAAGACTTCGATCATGTCGTTACACTCTTCAAGCGCCATGGGCATTGGGGCGCCATTTCCAAAACCAACCACGCCGTCCTTCGCTATCGAGAGCCTGTATATAAAACACCTCGAGAGCTTGCCATGTCATACTTCCATGAATATTTCCTCAACGATGGTACAAAAACGCTTCGCAGTTTCTCGCGACCATTCAACCTGGCAAAATATAACAAGAAAAACTGGATAACGAGCGAACATGATCTCTATTACATCATCGAGGCACTTGATGAATCACCACATGAGCAGATCTTAACAAAAAAGATGGTTACAGGACTCCGAAAAGCAGATCAAGTGGAAATAAAAGCCGGGAAATTAGTCTCCTGGAACAAAGGTTCCCATTAAGATATTCCCTGTGCTAGTATAAGGACTATGTCAAAAGAAGCTTGGTATGAGGGGGAAAAAATAAGAGGTAAAGTAGGAGAAATTGAACTAAAAATTGCTGCCGATCTAAAGGATACTTTTGGAGATACGATATCGACTGACAATAAGAAAATTATTTCAGAATTTCTTTCACATGAAGATCAGAGCGATATTTTAGAATTTTTCTCTCAACTCAAACAGCAGTTTGCATCTATTTCTAGTGAAGCAAGCAAACAACAAACAATAGATACCCTGCTTACCTGGATGCAGATAGATGATATAAAAACGGTCATTAAGAAACTCCAACCGAATGATGTCCCCAAAAAAGACATCAGGGACATTACCAATTCTATGAGAGAAGCTGCTTAAAAAACTATGAAACCATCACGTGTTGCACTTATTTCCGTATACGACAAAACTGGCATTGTAGACTTTGCCCAGGCACTTTTAGCTGACAAAAATTATTCCTGGGAAATTCTTGCGTCTGGTGGTACAGCTAAAATCCTCACTGAGAATAATATTGTGGTCACAGACGTCGGCAGTATTGTCGGTGAGCCCATACTCGGGCATCGTGTTGTCACTCTTTCACGTGAAATTCACGCGGGTATTTTAGCCAAAGACACATCTGAGGATCGAAAAGAGCTCGCCGATAGAAGTATTCGCTTCATTGATCTGGTCTGCTGTGATATGTATCCCTTGGCGGCAGAAATTGCTAAACCTGAAAGCACAAAAGAGTCTGTAATCGAGCAAACTGATATTGGCGGACCGACAATGATCCGCGGCGCAGCGAAGGCTGGACGAATCGTAATTTGTGATCCAAGTGATCGTAGTAAAGTCATTGAATGGCTTTCAGCGGGTGAGCCTGAGAAAGAAATCTTCCTTGGCGCACTTGCCGCCAAAGCTGAACATATTGTCGCTTCATACGTTCTCACATCGGCTCGGTATCATGGAAAAAATAAATATGAGGGCTTTGTCGGCGAACAAATCGCCGAGTGTAAATATGGTGAAAATGGATATCAAAAGCCGGCTTTTTTATATAAAAAAAATACTGCTGATCCCTTAGCATTAGAAAATTTCAAACTGATCGAGGGTACACCGCCATCATTTAACAACTACGCTGACATTGATCGCCTCCTCATCACTATCACCCATATCGCCGCTGGCTTTGATATCAATTATGGCTCCGTGCCGTTTGTGGCTATCGCCGTCAAACATGGCAATGCCTGTGGAGCAGCCTTTGGAGACTCCAAAGAAGAGGTGCTTAAAAAAATGGTAGATGGTGACAAGCGAGCGATCTTTGGTGGTTTAGTGATGACCAATTTTGAAATAGACGAAACACTTGCAGAAATACTTCTCTCCTATGGTATGGAAAGTGGCCGCAGGATTCTCGACGGTATTATTGCTCCATCATTTTCTGACTCGGCGATCACTACGCTTCGCCGCAAAGGCGACAGGTGTCGTTTCCTTGCCAACCCTGCCCTTTCAACACTATCAAAAGATTCACTCGATACTGACCATCGCTTCCGCTATGTCCGCGGCGGATTCCTCATCCAACCCAACTACACTTTTGTGCTTGATTTTAAACAAGTGGAACTTGAGAAACATGGAACAGCAAGTCTGGAACAAGAAAAAGATATACTTTTGGCCTGGGCCATCGGCTCAACATCGAACTCAAATACTATCTCACTTGTAAAAGACGGTATGCTCATCGGCAATGGCGTCGGCCAACAAGACCGCGTGGGAGCTGCTAAGCTTGCACTCTCTCGTGCCACTGATGCCGGACATGATATCAATGGTGCTGTAGCTTATAGCGACAGCTTCTTCCCGTTTCCTGATGCACCGGAGACATTGATCACCGCCGGAGTAAAAGCAATATTTTCTGAATCCGGTTCAGTCAACGATCCAAAATCCATTGAAGTCTGCCAGAAAAACAATGTTCCTCTCTACCTCATCCCCGACCCCCTCGCCCGCGGCTTTTTTGGGCATTAGAAAAGGGCTACAAATATTTTGTAGCCCCAAAAGAAAACTCCTTGCGTTACGCCTGCCAACCTTTTGTTTTATACCACTCTGTATCAGAATAAATGGAATTTTCAATCTGGGTGGTAATCTTCCTAAATTCACCTCCATGCATAAAACCATCTCCGAGATATTGGGCTTCGATTTCCCTTAATGAGACGCGTCGTCCTTTTTCCTGTGCACGATAATATTCTTCAAATTTTTCCTTGAAGTGAAGTTTTACAACAGAATGAAGCTTGGAACATTCATCATCTTCATAAATCTTGCACAACATTTGAAGGTTGATAACAACACATTGAAAAAAATGGTGGAATGGTTTTTGCCAGTCATTTTCGAGGTCCCATTGAAACTCTTTTAGCAACTTCGGAATCCAGATTAAAACATAATTAATTTTCCTAAAATTCTTTGGGGCTAATTCGCCTTTCCTGCTTTCTGCAATCATTACCAGTCTTGAAACTAATTCGCTGGTAGCTTCCACAAGGACTTCAGATACCTTGGGGTCTGTAATCAGTTGTTTTCTCATTTTTTTCTATTTTTTGTAAATGTAGGTTTTTGTCCAATACAAAATAACATACTTTTTATTAGTATGTCAATAATCTTACGTCAAACACCGTTTTACAAGGGCTTTGAGATTTTGTATTTATCGAGCTGGAGATTGCCGGGGCCGCCCAAGGATACTACTTCCTTGATGGCTTTCACTGGATCCCCTACTTTGAGCTCATGGAGATGTTCTTTGACATGCGTATAGGCATCGCGAAACGGCATACCCTCTTTTACAAGTCTATTGGCTTCATGCACTGCAAAGAATTCCGGTTCGAGGGACTTCATGAGTTTTTCTTTGTTTGGCTTCACCTTAGCCATCACTAAAGATGCGATTTCAAGTGAACGACGAGCAATGCCCATACCTTTGATCAGTGGCTCTTTGGTGAGCTGCGTATCGCGGTTGTAGCCAGAGATAAGATTTTTGGAAATATCTTTGACTTGCGTCTGAAGTGCCACGATGACGTTGACGTTGGAGCGAAGTATTTCGAAAACATCAGGATTTTTCTTCTGCGGCATGATAGACGAGCCAGTCGTAAATTCATTTGGCAAAAAGAAAAATTGAAACTCCGGCGTCGTAAACCAAATCATTTCGTTTGAAAGGCGGCCGAGTGTCATCACGACTTTCGTAAGAACTGAAAGAATATAACTCTCTGTTGGCCCACGACTATTCACGGCGTAGAGCGAATTGACCTGAGTGCGCCCAAAGCCTAACAGCTTACTGGTATACTCTCGATCCAAAGGCAAATTGATACCAAATCCAGCCGCTGCACCCATTGGGTTTTGATCGTTTAGTTTGTAGGCAGATTCCAAAAGCATGTG
>JACCDY010098338.1_pt1 | contig 16151 bp, 16 predicted proteins | sample 7446391 | NCBI WGS metagenome assembly JACCDY01 (sample SAMN15323451, study PRJNA562643) | freshwater metagenome | isolation source: river surface water | place: USA:Blue River Watershed | collected 2017-08-18
CCATTAAATTCATCTTTAATGTCTTTTTGTTCATTGTCACCATTTATTACTATACGACCATTTTTACCTAATCGTGTTAATATAGCTAATATTTCTGATTTGGTTAGGTTTTGTGCTTCCTCAACAATTAATATATCATCAATTGTTTTACCACGTATAAATTGTACTGGTAGCGTTATAACTTTTTTATCAGATATTAATTGTACTGTTTTAGCTTTATCATAACATTTTATTAAGTTTTCTTGAAATGCTTCTAGATACGGGTTGAATTTCTCATCTAGATTTCCAGGTAAAAACCCTAATGAATGTCCTACTTCAACGGCCGCTCTAGTAACATAAATTGCATCGACTTCTTTTTTGAACAGAAAATCCAGCGCTGTTTGAGCTGATACTAGACTATTATGTGTTACAATACAATTATCAGTTAAGTATAAATGAGTAGGTGAATCCACTAATATACATACACTGTCATCTTCTCTTAAATATTCTATATTAGATATAGTTCTATTAGGTATATTTAATTGAGGTGTTATTCTTTCTTGTTTTCTTGTTAGTTTAAATAATTGATTTCGAATATCATTGGGTAAGTTAATACATATTCTATAATTTACAGCAGTATGTTTATATTCTTTTTCTCCTTTAGCTTTATATTTACCTTGTTTTTCACTGACATAACATACTCCTCCTAAACTCTGAATTAATAAAACAAAATCATCTTTTAATTGTTTTGAGACAGTGCAATACCATGGTTGAGATGTATGTCCTTTTTTTGTTCTAAATTTATTGATCTGTACCCACCCATCAGTATCCATTAAACCCTGGAGTAATGCTATTCTATTTTCTACTGAATTGTAAAGATATTGTTTAGGAATAAATTTATTAAAACTAGTAGTTCCATATAAACCATATTGTTTTAAATATTGAGTTAATACATTGTTATCTCCTGTTATAGAATAAGTAATTTCTTTTTGTTTATTTTTATTTTTTATTAAATTTATTTTTAATTTATTATCAGTACAATATTGTTCAAAAGATTGCAATATTTGAACGTCTGTTGTTGTGATATTAGGTGTATTAATAATACATCCATCTCCTAATAAACAACCTAAAATATAAGGATCTATTTTCAATTCTCTATTATTAAAATTAATAGGTTTTGTTATAGGTATAAACCATTTGTCTTTATTAGTTTTTCCTATTTTTATTCCTTGTTTTAAAATATGTTCAAGAGTTAAGGTTTCATATTCTTGATATTTTTTATTTTCACTTCCCGTTCTTAAAAAATTATTATGCATGTTATATCTTGAACAAACATTCCATAAGTGATCATCAGTACATTCTGCTGTACTTCCATCCGAAAATGTAATTTTATATATTTTCTTTTTTTCTTGTTGAGGAAATACATTAATAACTTTAATAGGTTTACCTTCTTCTGATATTACATAATCTCCTACTTTAATATCTCCTATCATAGAAATCCCCTCAGGAGTAAATACTACAGATGTTAATGGTTGACACTTACCACATCCTGCTCTACCTGTAATAATTACTATTTGATTTTCGTGAATTAGTCGTTTTGCTTCTTTTTGTTCTTCGTTTAATGTTACGGAATATTTAATTTCGTTTTTAAAAACCTTCTTTTGCTTATTATTATTATCCATGAACGATTGTTTATTATAAATATATTATAATATTTTATTACTTTTTTCTTTATTATGTTTCCAATATAAAGGACGAGTATTTAAATAATTAAAACATTCATATATTTGTTTTTCATCTGTTAAATCAAATGAATCTATAGGTTTAATATGATCTATTTCCCAATATGAACCATAGTTGTCCCAATTCATATTTTCATCAAACTGTTTTTCCATATATTGAACATATTCAGACAGAGTTATACCTAAATAATTCATAGATAAATCAGTTTTTGTTTGTAAATATTTTTTAAGATTTATGTTTATATTAGAATTTATAGAATGTTTTAAACGAAACACAGGGTCATTTGCTGATTTATTTTGGTTCCATTTTCTATAATATTCTTTATTATTGTGATAGTGATCTTTTGATTTTTGCCTAAAATAATTTCTGTTATCCTCTTGATATTTCTTTGTACGCTTAAGATGTTTTTCTTTATCTTTATTGTATTCACCTTTACTATCTTTTTTCTTACATTCTTTACAATAACGATGTAAACCATCTTTCTCACAACTACGTTTACAAAATTCAGTTAGTTCCTTTGGTGTATAGCATTTACCACATTTTTTCATAATTTATATTTGATAATAAATATATGAAAGAATGAAGGCCCGAATATTAATTCGAGCCTTCTATTAATCTTACGGGATTAACTTCTTTTTATTAGATGGTATTTAAACCAGCTACATAAATCTTCCCAAAATAGTCAGGACGAATCATTTTCTTCGCGTAACGAGTCATTAAACCTTTACGTGGAGTGAATGTATTCGGATCGTATAATAATGGAGTCATGATTAACGGAACATACGGAGCAAATACAGCACCACATTCAAGGAACTGAGAACCTTTGTAACCCATTAAGATTATGTTTTCAGTCATGTATGGGTTTTTGTAAACTTTGTAACGGCTGTTCAATGAACCAACTTTTTGGATACCGAAGTTGTATTCTGATTTTTCACCAGTTCCGTCAGCAGCAAATCCTGGGATTGATTCCAAGATAGTAGCTACAGTTGGAGAAGTTACTAAGAAATTAGCACCACCTCTCAATGTTAACTGATGGATTTTGTTAGAAACTTTTTGTAATTTAGTACCTAAAGTTTGGAACCAACCACCTTGTGTGTTATAGAATGATTGAGCAGCAGCGTTTGTAACAGCACCAGCAGCAGTTACTGTGGTATTATTAATTGCTGACCAGTAGTCAACTGTAAATGCGTTTTGGATCAACATATCTAACAATTCCAAATCAATTTCCATTGAAATATACTGAGATAAGATACCTGTCAATTCAGCTTCAGCATCAACACTATGGTAAGCGTTAAGATCCTGAGCGAACTCTGGTGTCCATTGTGCTTTTAATTTACGTGTTTTAGCAACAATCGGCTCAGATTTTAATGAAACGTTAACTTCTGGAATGGCGATTGCAGATGTAGTACCAAGTTGACCTGTTGGGTAACCAGCACCAGATGCATCTTCAAAATCACCACGGAATGTACCAACAGTAGCACTTTGAGGAGCTTTATCGTAGTATAGAGTCCAAGAACCAGTTCCTGTTTGTAATTGAGCAGAAGCATTAACGATGAATGAAGCAGTTGTTTGTGCAGCGTTCAAAGTTGTAAATGCTTGTTGAATAGCACTAGCAGCTACTGAACCAGAAGCAATAATAAATGCTCTTACACCATTGTAATCAGGGTTAGAAGTAGCAGTTAAAGGAACTTGAAGTTTAACGTAACCCCCAGCAGCAACAGAAGCAGAATAATCAGAATCAAAATTCAAATCTGCCCAAGTAGCTGAACTAGATACTACAGTAATACCAGATGCAGTGAATTGGTTAATTGAGTAACCGAATTTACCAGCACCATACAATGAAGATGAAGCGATATCAGTTACGTTTGTAGAAGCGTTAGCACCATACATAGAACCACCTGAAGTAAATGGATTAACACCAGTGCCATATTTGAAGTCAAGATAGAATACAAGACCTGAAGGTAAGTTCATTGGTTGTACACTAACGAATTCTTTAGCAGCGATTTCACCGAATACACGGCGAACTAATGGTAAAGCAACACCGTTCCAAGCTTCCTGTGCGTATGCACCACCACCTACAGCAGCAGTACCAGTAGAAGAAGCTTCAGTAACTAGTTGTTTAGCTTGGTTTTCAAGCAACATAGCCATCGTATTACGATCGCTCTCGCTCTTGATGCCTTCTAAGAGGCCGGACTTAACCCATTTAGAGCTAAGTTTTTTCGCATCGTCAGCAATAACTTTGTATTGATTAGACGATTCTAAAAGAGATTGAATGTTCATTTTTAAAAATTTGGTTTGTTTTTACTTAATAATGTTTGCAAGTTTTTGCATTCTAGCAATAGCGTCGTTTGATTCAACGATTGGTTGTTTGCTAGGTGCGATTCCAGCTGCTTTAGAAGCAAATCCAAGATATTCTTTGATTGGCTTTTTAGTAGCAGCTGTTGTTAATGCCGTGTTAAGTGATTCAAATATGACTTTGGCTTCTCTTACGTTTGTAGCTTTGTCAAATGAAGCAATAACATGGACTTTTTGTGATTCAGTCAAGTTTTTAGATTTGAAGATTTTGTTTACGTAAAGTAATTTAGCGTTTAACAAATTAACTTCGTTAAGTTCGTTGCGAAGAGCTTGAATAGTGTCGATTGCTTCTTTCATTTCAGATTTTTCTTTCTTTTCTTTTCCAGTAGCATGTTCTTCTTTTTCTTTTTTAGCACTTTCAGCTTTTTCGTGTTTAGATTTTTTAGCTTCGTACATAGATTCTTCTTCCATGTCTTCTTCTTCATCTAAAGCATCCAATTCAGCTAATAATTCGTCTAAATTGATTTCTTCTTCGCCAGCTGCTTCTTCTCCTGATTCAGCACCCATATCAGCCATTTCTTCTTCACCACCACCCATTTCTTGAGCAACGATGTCTTTGATTAGGTCTTTAAGTTCTTCAACAGTCATATCAGCAACCTCAACGGTTTCTTCTTCTTCCTCTTCACCTTCTTCCTCTTCTTCTTCTTCTTCTTCCTCTTCTTCTTCTTTAGCTTCAGCTAGTGTTTCTTCTTCATCTAGTTCAGCTAAGATAGCAGAAAGGTCGATTTCTTCTTCCAGATCTAATAATTCATCGAATTTATTTTGATCTGTTTCGGAATTGTCTTCGTCACCAAATATAAATTGGTTAGTAGCGAATCCTTCTTCCATTTCGTCATCAGAAGCCATTCCTTCTTCTTCATATTCCATCTCGTTTAACTTTGCAGCTAACATGGATTGAAGTTTTGGAGTTAATGCTTCTTCAAGAGCGGCTTTTGCGTTTGCTAACGCTGCTTCGCGAACGGCTTTTGCGTCTGCGATAGCTTCTTGAAATAAATTTTTGTTTGACATAATTTGTTTCTCCTTAAATTTTTGTTTAGGAAATAAGATTATTAGGAATCTTAATAGGGGGTTTGTTAATACCGAGCTATCATAAGGGATGGATAGCTATTGTGGGCTTAATCATAAATATATGATAGAAGCAAAAACCAATAAAAAATCTCGGAATTTTTATATTATGGGCATAAAGGGCATATTCCTGTTTGTATGCAAATTATATCTGTAATTAGTTGATTTATTTTTTGATAATTATTAGGTGATATATTATATTGCATGTTTTCATTTAATCCTACAGGTTTCATATAAGCATTGGGGGTTGATGGTACAGATACCAAATCCCACGTTAATAATTCGAAATCGTCTTGTACCTCAACTGATTCACCGATTTGTTTTACTGAACCCATACCGCGAGATGAAATACCTAATGGTATTCCTGCGGATATTATTTCTTGTGCAATTTTACCTGATGGAGTATTTAACAGTAATAATTCACCCATTACATCATTACCTTCCCACCATACTTTAGTAATAAGGTGTGATACGTTATTTAGGTTAATTACAGATGATTCTGGGTGGTCTAATTCACCTGTTGCTGTTTTAGATGAAACAGGGCCTTTTATATATTCGTCAACTTGTTTTTTTAGTATTTCTAATGGATATACACGACCATTACCGTTTTTTACGTCGGCTTCTTGTAATTTGCCCTTAACGCGCATGCGTTTATCGGATGGGTTTTCTTTACTTTCAACTAAAGATAATTTAGCAATATGAAACGGGATATAATCTACTAATAAAGTTTTCATTGTATATTGTTTTTATATTTCCAAATATATCCACCAGCTGATTTTACTTTATTTTTACAACATCTGGATATTCTACCATTATCTATTTTTAATATATTTGTAACTATTTTACCACTTTCCCATTCTTTAATAAAATTACCTTCTAGATCGTATTGTAAAATTGGTTTTTGTTTACTTTTAACTAAATTTTCTATCCAAGATAAATTTCGTTTTTTACCTTTCATTTTAATACTATGATTTATACCAAAACCAACAGGTTTAGGTTTTCTCATTTTTTGTTTAGTTTCTTCAGATTTAGGACCACCTCCAATATCATATAATCCACAAAATAAAACTTGCTCCCAATTGTTATCTAGTTCTTCTAAAACTGTTTGTTTCCAAAATAATTCTTTTTCATGTAGTTGTTCTTGATTACACTCTTCAAGTATTTCAAATTTATGATTTTCCCAATTATGTTTTTTAAGTGAATTGTATAATTTAGGTCCTATTCCTTTTTTATATAAATATTTATATTGATTCCACCTATGTTTTATATCAACAGATTGACCAACATAAATTTTCTCAGTTGGACTTGTTATTTTATAAATACCTGTTTTTTTCATGTATTTAAAATTATTTTTTTATATTTTTTAATTCTTGACGAATCATTTCTTTAAGACGTTCTTTAGCTAATGCTTTGTCTATTGCTTCTTTCATAGCAATTTTTTTCATAGTCTCACCAGTGCCTTCCATTTTTTGAACACCGCGAACTGTTTTAGCTATAAATGTAAGTTCTTCAACACCTTTTTCTATTTTGTTAGTTTCTTTTCTAGCATCAGCATCTTTTTTAGGTTTTTCGATACCTTTTACTGGTTGCATTCCCATTTTTTTATCTACTACTTTATCAGCAACATATGGTTGCATATGACGTGCTTCAGCGTTTGCTGATTTTCCACCTAAATATTCTGCTTCTGCTCCTTCTTTACCAGCTAAATCCGTCATCGTGTAGTATATTGGATTTTTCTTAAGGTTTTTAATTACTGTTTTAACAGCATCTTTTTTGGATAATTCAGGATTTTTTTCCATTTCCCAATCTAAACCAATCAATACTTCTTGAGCATTTAAATTATCAATTTCTTTAAATTGATCATACATTGATTTATCATTGGCGTTTGTCCATTTACCTTTCTCGTCTTTAGCTTCTTTTAATCTAACCGATTCAGATAATTTTATTGATTGCATCCCTACTCTTTCTTTAACCATTTTCACCGCCATTTTTACTTTAGGGGAATCTTCAACATTTACTTTATTTCCATCTGTTTCAAAAACAACATTATTGTTTTTTAATTCAGATTTTAACATCTTCATTGCTTTATCTGTACCATAGATAGTTACTTTAACTTCTTGCAATCCTGATTTTTTTCTTCTTTCTCTTTCTGCGTCAAGTTTTGCTTTTAATTCTTTAGCTCTTTCTGGAGTGATAGGAGGTCTAGTCATATCTCCCATACTTTTCTGAATGTGTTTCATTCTTGGGCTTAGTTCTTCTTGATTTTCTTCAAAAAATCCTAATGAAAATCCATCTCTAGGATTAGCACGATTAAGATTTGGTTCTAAAGTAGTACCAGTAGTTGTTTGAAGACCTTGTGGTGTATCAACACCTGATTTTTCCAAGTCTGAATAGTAATTTGGATTTTCAGCTAAATGATCCATAGTAATTTTTTTAGCTACTTCAGGATCACTAGTGTGTTCCATTTCAACTTTAATACCTTTTGCTAATTCAGATGTTATTTTAATATCAGCTTCAGTTAATATACCTTTGTTTTTAAGGATTTTAATTGAATCATTATATGAAGTTACGTTAGTAATATATTGAGGCATAGTCATACGTAAGTTACGCATGAAATTTTGTTGGGTCATTTTTCCCTCTTTTAAATCAATGTATTGCTGTTTAATGCTTTTTATCATTGTTAGTTTGTTTTATATGTCCATAAATATCCGCCTGCTGTTTTTACTGTTCCTTTAACAGCATTATTTATACCATTTATTTTAGTAGTATTTTTAGCAGAAGTATAAGAATCATATTCTTTAATAAAATTGCCTTGTAAATCAAATTGAAGAATAGGTTTTCTAGATAGTATATTTGGTTTTCCTAATTTACCTTTTGATATATTATATATATGTTGGGGTGTTTTAGCTTTAGTTAATTTTATTTTTACTTCTTCAGAGCGTTTTTTATTTTTTTTAGCTTTGCTTAATTTAAATTTATGCTCATCATTAAATTTTTTTCCTTTATTGGATAAACTAATTTTCCTTTTTGTAGTTTCATTTCTAGGACCTCCTCCTTTATCATATAGTTCACAAAATAAAGCTTTATCCCACCCTAACTCATTTATTATTTGTTGTTTATAAAATGTTTCACGTTCATTTAATTGTTCTAAATTACATTCTTCTATAACTTCAAATTTATGGTTTTCAAAACCATGTTTTTTAAGAGAATTATATAATTTAGGACCTATATGAAATTTACTAACTCTTTTATAATATTTCCATCTATTATTAATATTAATAGATTGACCTATATATATTCTATTAGAAGGAGATAATATTTTGTAAATTCCTATCATTTTAAACTTTGCCTTGGCCACGGTAATTACGTGATTTTTATCGTGTTTGTTATATTATTTTTGTGCTTTGCCACTTTTTTTAGTACCAAAAGATAACTTATTGCTTTCAGAAGAACTTTTAATTTTTGCCATGTTTGTTATTTTAATACCAGAACATTATAGGAGCACTTGTTGTATCTAAAGAAGCACTAGTAATATTCATTTCTATAATAGTACCTGGAGGAATAAATAATCCTCCTGCTCCTACAGAATTTGCTACTAAATCTGTTCCAGCTGCATCTTTTAATGCCATCAAATGAGCAGGAGCACCAGCACTACCTCCAACTACGGAACCAGAAGCCATTACTTGCATTTTATAAAATGATCCTGTTATTGATTCACCGTTTTTCTTAATTACTATGTTTGGATAATATACTCCATTTACTACTCCCATTATTGTAAGTTTTTTATTTTATTATTTAATTGATTTACCATTTCAGATATAGTTGCTATATTACTTTCTGTTTTTTTCCAATATTTTAATCCTTCTTCACCTTCACTTAGCTCTTGTTTCATACGAGATGTATATTCAACAATACGATCAATTTCAGCTAATTTACGTTTTACTTCACGAATTGCTTTGTGGAGTTGTTCGTTTTTAGTTCTGAATTTAACTTCGTTTTTGAATTTAGAATAGGTTACTTCGTTAAGTAATTCTTCTTTAACTATATCCATTAATGATTCTTTTACAGCATAATAACCCCCACCTTTAGAAGCAGAACTAGGACCAGTATAACCACTTGCTGCTGTATAACCACTAGCAGCACCATATTTTGATGGTTGATCATATCCACTTTCCTGATATATTTTTACTTTTTTCTTTTTCTTACCAGTTAATGATACATAATCTTTTACTTTAGAATCACTCGGCATTTCGGTTTCACCTTTAGTTACTTTAAAGCCTTGTTTTTCTGCTGTTTTAGTAGCAACATTTTTCTTTTGTCCTTTAGGAGAAAAAGCACGGGGGGTTAGATAACCACCAGCACCACCAGATGATGATTCTTCATCTAATACTTCACGAGCAAGTTGTTTAATATATTCTTTTAAAGAACTCATTATTTACGGAGTTTAGATAATGCTTCGTTTACTATTGATTCGATATCAAGTGATTCATTTGCTCCAGCAGGTTTTAAATATTTTGCTTCAATACCGTTATGATCTCCTTTTTTATATCTATTTTGTCCTTTTGATACTGGATTTACATAATCCTTATCTTCTAAAAATTCTATTACAAAATGGTCTGGATGTTGTTTATCTGGACCTAAAACTTTAACTTTAACATCTATTCTTTCTTTACCATCATTTGATGTTGGCATTTGAGCAATGTATGTACTACCAACTTTTACCTCTGCTACTTCTACTTCTTCTAAATTTTTATATCGAAAATCATCGGCATGCATTCCTTTTAAAGATGATGGGTTCCATTTACCTAGTTCTTTATTGTCTTTATCAAAAGCTACCATGTAATTATTCTGTTGTTTAAATTCGGTTCCTTCAGGAAATGAAGATTTCCATTTTCCGAAATCATTATATACTCCTTCTCTAGGTTCTTCATTTAGTTGGGATTCAGTTATTAATCCAGCTAGTAATTGCATTCTTTTTGCTTCGTTAATCAATTGTGCCATTTTGTTTTTTTTTATTTAGTTAATTTTAATTCGTCAATTAATTGATAATATTGTAATAACGAAACTAAATTTTCGTCTTTTACATTTTGAGTTTTTTCTATTGGCTTAACCATATTAACAACTTCATTTATTTTAATTTGAGTTGTTTTATCAGTTACGGTTTTATTAAGTTTAGTTAATTCTTTTTTAATAACATTAAAGTTTTCATTAACAAATTCACGTAATTTAACTGTGTTAGAAATGTTGTTAATATATTCTTTAAGAACTAACTTTTGTTTATCGGATAAGGTTGAATACTTGCTATTGAAGCGTTCTAATAATTTTTTATACGTTAGTAAACGCATACCTTTATCCATCTTAACAAATTCTTCCATTAATCTATCACCTGCTTTTTCTTTATCTATTTCAGTACGAGAAATATGTTCAAGTAATGTTAATTTGTTTTCGATTACTTGGTCTGGGTTGGTAAATTCTAATGAATTGTGTGCTTCAATTAATGTACAAGCAGCAGCATATTGTTTATAATTGTTGATTTTTGCTTTGAAAAAATCTTCAATGTTATATGCCTCACGAATAGCCTTGATTAGATTATATTTTTCGTTACGAAGCGCTGAACGATTCAAACGAGAAGATATTTCTAATGTAGCATTAATTAGTGATTCTGCTTTGGATTCAGACAATGTTTTAGAATTAACTAATGCTTGGTATATTTTATGTTCTTTAGCTAATTCTGTCTTAGTAAAGTGTTTCTTTAAAATATCTACAGCAGGTGAATCTTTCCCAGAAAGGGTATCTGAAGTAATTTGACGAACTAATAATTCAAATATTAGTCCGCTGTTTTTGAATTTGTTGTGTTTTATTTTGTCCATGTAATTTTACAATTTTCAAAATGCCATCTCATCATAATTGCTTTATTACCTATAATATTACAGTAAGGACATTCAACTTGTATTATATTGTGCTTTTTACCTAAATTTGGAGATACTCTCCCTTGTAATTTAGGTTTTGGTACTCTTCTATTTGGTTGAGGGCCTCTAGGTGGGTTTTTACCTAATTTTTGACGATGTTCTAAAGTTTTAGATCCTCTAAAACCTTCTCCCCCATCAGTCATATTTACTAATGGTCCTTTTTTTAAATCATTTCGGCCATATAAAGCAATAAATTTAATTTCTTTGTCACATGCTTCTTCCCATGTTAAATTATCTAACATTATTTCAACTTTATATGAAGTTTGAGCAACTATATTTTTCCAATGATTGTTTCTGTAATATTTACTATATGCTCTTTCATAATGTTTATATTCATCATTAGCAATACCAACATAAAATGGTTCATTTTTATCTAATCTAGTATGTCTATAAAGATATGCCATAGGAATTACTATCTATAAATATATGTTTGTTATATGTCTCTAATATTTTCCTCATTTAATAGTGTAGGCTCATCATCACCAAATACCATATCCTTATTGCCTCTAGGTATGGTTTTAAACATATCTTTAAGACGTAAAGATTCAGCTAATGCTAGTGGTGAACCGCCTTTAGGTGTACCATTTCCTTCAGGTTTATTTGCGGTATATAATGTACCGTTTTCACCTTTACCTAATCTATCTTTACCTAATGAGTCTTTTTGTGTACCAATCATGGATGATTTTTCCTGAGGGCGACCAACTGGGCGATCTTCATCATATCCAGGAGGGACATTTTCCTTCTTAGTAGCATTATATCTTCCTGCACCATATAATGTAGCTAGATCGTGTGGTGTACCATATGATTTACCAGATTTTGCTGGGTCGTTACCTTCGTTTTCAATTTGGTCTAATCTAAAGTTACGTTTCATATCTTCAGCAACTAGATCACGTAATTCATCGTATTGATCTTCACTGAATTGGAATAAGAAATTATAGATCCAGTTAGAAGGTATTAATTTACTGTCTTGCATATCTTTAGCTAATGCAATTTTTTCCTTCCATAGTGCTACTTTTTCTTGTTCATAAATTACTGATGGAGTGGATAATGTTAACTCAAAATTGGCTAATGATTCACCATCATATCCTTGAACATATAAATGTACTAATGCAATTTTATATAATTCACTTAGTACAATACGTTGAATACGTTCTACTGTACGAGCAAAACGAATATCTTCAGCAGCTAATGTAGCTTTACCAGTTAAATCTTTTTCAAATCCAAAGAATGCTTTAGGTACTTTTAATGCAGCTAACATTTCATCACGTAAGAAGTTTACGTCTTCAATTGCATTGTACTCTAAACCTTTAATTGTATCAATTTTAGTATTTGAGTTAGCGCCACGTTGAGGAACATAAAAATCTTCCATTACGTTCATCATGTTATATTTCAAGTTATATTCACCTGTTTGTTTATCGATGTATGGTGTTTTTTGCATTTTTTGCTTTAAACGTTCCATGTAAGCATCAACTTCAGCAGGAGGCATATTACCTATGTCAACATAAAATACACGTTTTTCTGGGGCGCGGGTGATACGATGCAAGAGCATTGCATCCTTCATCAAAATATATTGTTTATAAGTTTTACGTGCTGGTTCAATATAAGATCTACCATAAGGAAGGTAGTTAGCATCTGTTAATAAACGGAAATGAGCTATTTCATAATTTTCAAATTTAATTTTACCATCTCTATCTTTAACACGACTATTGATACCACCAGCTGCAATAACCATTGGATCAATTTTGAAACATACGTAAGATGGATTTTGAGGATCCATGCCTTCTTCACGTATCATGTCATAAACAGACATTGGTATTACATTATATACACCAAATTTTTCAGCTATTTCAAGGTGTAAATAAAAGTCACCATATTTACACATATTTCTAACCCACATCCATAAATTAAACTCAATGTTTAATATATTATAGAATAGGTTATAAAGTATACGTTGGATATTTTCATCTGCTGATTTAATCTGTACTACTTCGTTTGCTTCGTTTTTTAATGTTGTTTCATCAGCTACTATATCTAAAGCAGAGGCAATAATTGATTCAGTATCCATTGCTTCATAATCAGTATATAACTGAATACGAAGTGTTTGATAGTTCATCGTTGGGTTATATGGCATGTTAGCGCCATAACGATGTAATTTGGTAAATCTATCAATTAAAGCATTGGTTTTTACGTTACCATATGCTTGGATACGATCTATATCTATTACTTTTAATTGGTTTCCACCAACATTTCTGATTACTACGTCTGTACTGAATAAGCGGGTTAGTCTACTAAATAATCCACCACCTGCATTATTATTTTTTTCTTCAGCCATTAATATATTTTATTGTGTCTATAAATATTTATCAACTATAACATCCAACGTAGATCTTCAACGCCATACGGGGTTTCGATCTGATATGGATTTTGAGCACCATTGGGTAATAATGTAACTGAATTACTGTTATTAGAAATGTTATTTAAAGCTGCCCTTTGTAAATTTACACCCTGTTGGTAGAATTTCACACCAGTATCTCTCGTAAATAATCCAATTCCTAATGCCATAACCAAATCATCATTATAACCGTTTTGTGCTTGTGCTTTTCCGTTTTGCCAAATAAACACTCTTAATTCTTCTAATAGTCGTTTTGATCTAAAAATAAAATGTCTATCTCGAATATACGCCTCTAATTTTGAGATAACAAGTGGTCTTGTCTTTGCTGATGTGGTAAATCCAGGAACTGTTTGTTCACTATCCATTTTAGCCATCCATTTATCAATATTTAGTTCACCATATGCGCGAGGTGAATAATATAAATTTTGGTAGCCTTTCTCTATAATAGTATTTACTACATCCCATCCTACATTAGCGTTTTCTACTACTAGCAAAGCATTATTATACTCTGTTGCAACAGAAACTAACATATTACCAAATGTTCTTGTGTCAACTTGTGATTTATATTCTGCTACTTGCTCACATGATTCGATATCAATAACATGAAATGCTGAGTAGTCACTGCCATCTCCTCGAGCCACGTCAGCGCATAAAATATATTGTTTACTATAATCTGCATAATTCCATATCCAAAAGTCACCACCCATAAAACGGCGTTCTACAGGTTCTTGTACAAAAGTTTGTTCATAAAAAGTTAAGTTATCGGGTTCAATTAATGAATTACCGGAACCTAAGAAGTCACAGTCATACTCTTGAGCAAATTCACGTGCTGACATGTTTGCTCGTTCTGTTTCTTCCCATTTATTATCTCTATCTGGATGTAAATCCCATTTTAATCTTATTGCTTTGAAATCGTTTTTATTAACTTCAGCTTCAGTATACATTTTATGAAACCAGTTACCAACACCGTTTGGAGAGGATAGGGCTATAATACCTCCACCCGTTGCAATCGTTGGTTTAATACTTGTATATATTTTATCAATACCTTCAATAAAAGCAGCCTCATCTATTATTAGTAAAGATACTGCGTAAGATCTACCTGCATCTGATGCAGCTGATGTAGCTACAATTTGAGAGTTGTTAGCTAATTTAAGTGATAATTTATTATCTGAGATGGGTTTTTGATTTCCTTTAAGCCAATTAGGTAAGTTGTTGTACATAAATTGTACTTTTTCAACCATACCTTTTGCTGTTTCTTGTTTTGTTGCTATACAAAGTACTGTTTTGTCTTTATTAAACATCATTGTCCATAAAGCATAACCAGCTGATAAAGTTGAAATACCTAGCTGGCGGGACTTATTTATGATAGAGAAACGATGATTCCTAAAATCATTTAATACATCCTCTTGAAAAGGATATAAGTGAAATAATACTCTACCTTTAACGGGGTGAGTTATATAACAATATTTGCGAAAAAAATGAATTGGATCTTGATAGCATTTTATATATTCCTGTTTGATTATTTCTTTTATGTTGGGTTGATCGGCCATATTATATACTGTTTATTATATATAAATATATAAAGTATATTACTTCGTAATGAGTATATATGTTAATCCACCAACAAGACCACCAATAGTAATACCGAATATGGTATTAGTAAATATATTTTTTACTTTTAGCCACTTATTTTGTTTTTGTAAATCTTTAACAAATTTACCTTGTATATCAAATTTTAATTGTTCATTTTTGATACGTTGTTCATACATTGTATCTTGTTGAACATAATTTGATATAATACTGTCTTTTAATGTTACTTTATATTCAGTTAATTTAAGTTGGTCTTTAATTAAATTATGAACTGCTTTAACACTATCACATCCAACTAATTCTTTTGCAATTTGTTTTGCTACTGGGGTGGGTATTTTAATTGTATCTTGTGCTTTAGTTAGCGTTGATATGAATAATAGTATTATTAGTAGTTGTTTCATTTTTTATGTTTTTCGTTATACCACTTTTCTATCTCTATAAATTGCTTGCCTCCTAAACTATCTAATTTTCTTTTATATGCTTCTCTTGCTTTCATGATAGAATCATTTTCAGCATCAGGTGGATAATCATACATATTACCATCCATATCAACAAACCAAATGGCTGGTTCGGGACGAACTGCGTTTGGATTTGTTTCTAATGCTTTACCGTAATCCATTGCTATTTTAATGTTGATTTGGTATAAACTATCAACATATTTTTTATAAGCAGAATCAGATTTAGGAGGTTGGGCATTGGTTGCAACATAATTTAACATTGATAATATAAATAATAAATTTTTTATATTCATGTATTTTATTACTTAAATATAATAAAGTTACTTTGCCCAAGGCATAAAAATTTTATCTATGTCTTCTCTATCTTTTGAGTTATTTGGATTATATAATTTACTACCCATTTTAAATGTTTCTTGTCCTGCTAACCATGCACCTATTTTATATGCTCTGTATGCTTTAAGAGTTTCTTGTACTTTTTTTACATCATCATCTCCTTTAATCCAAAAACCAGGTTTTACATATTTTCTATAATAATCTAATACAGAAAGATCATTTCTTTTAAAATTTAAAGCGTTATTTCCTGCTATTACCCCTGAGCTA
>JACCDY011305528.1_pt1 | contig 16150 bp, 25 predicted proteins | sample 7446391 | NCBI WGS metagenome assembly JACCDY01 (sample SAMN15323451, study PRJNA562643) | freshwater metagenome | isolation source: river surface water | place: USA:Blue River Watershed | collected 2017-08-18
AATACCTATACTCATCCTGCTATCCTGCTCAGCTCCTAAGCGTGCTCAATGGCACTATAAGAAAGCGTTAAAAAATGGACTTTCGATAGTACAGGATAGTGATACCATCCGGATAACTACAGTTGACAGCATCCCAGTGATACACAATGACACTATTGTATGGGAGAAATTCTACACCACTAAGGATACGGTGATACAATTCAATAATGTGTACGTACCTAAAACAAGATGGCAAACAAGGATAGAGTATAGATATAAGACCAGGGTTGAAAGGATACGAGGTAAGACTATCTATAAAACTGCTAAGGCTCAGCAAATAATTAAGTACAAAATACTATGGTGGCCTGTGATTGTTGCGTTTATTTTTGGTATATTGCTCCGTTTTTTAATTCAAAAGGGGCTGCTAGATAGGATTGCCCTGCTATTTAAGCTATGAGAAAAAGACTTTTTTACGACATTGAGACCTCTTTCAATGTCGGAGTATTCTGGAGAACAGGATACAACCTAAGTATCCAACCTCAGGATATTATTCATGAACGTGCAATCATCTGCATCTGCTACAAATGGGAGGGTGAGGATGAAATTCACAGCCTAACATGGTCTAAAAGTCAGAGTGATAAGCAAATGATTGAGAAGTTTGTCAAAGTTCTAGCTCAAGCGGATGAGATTGTAGCTCACAATGGGGATAGGTTCGACCTCAAATGGATACGTACAAGAGCTTTATTCCATGGCATTCAGTTTATGCCGTCACCTAAGACCATAGACACGCTTAAATGGGCTAAAAAGTACTTTAATTTTAATAGCAATAAACTAGATTACATAGCTAAGCTACTCAAGGTAGGTGCTAAGATGGATACAGGAGGACTTGACCTGTGGAAAGATATAGTATTTCGCAAGGACCAGGAGGCACTTGATAAGATGGTGGCCTATTGTAAGATGGATGTTGAGGTATTGGAGGCAGTATTTGAGAAACTCAATAGCTATGCCATTGTTAACCATAACTATGCAGTACAGCATGGAGGTGAAAAGTATGAATGCCCTGAATGCGGAGCTGCTAACTTCCGATACAATAAAAAAGTAGTTACTGCTGCAGGCACTGTACATCATTGGCTACAATGTAGAGAATGTAAAAAACATCATAAGATCAATCACCTGGTGTTCACTAAGTATCAGGAATATCTCTACAAGCGTAAGTCTATAGCCTGATTTTTGCGGTGATTATTTAAGCTTTTAGGCTTATTCCTTATTTAGACTCATTCTAAATTTGTGGAAAATTATGCAAAATGTTTTGCATATATGAAACTTTATATATCTTTGTAAGGTATTAACACTTAAAAATGATATATGAAACAGTTTGAAAGAGCCCTTGACTTTATCAAGAACAACCAAAACAACGCAGAGGCACTTGCTTTATTCCTAGAGCAGCTGCTTGTTGAAGCTACTGAGGAAATGACTCAGACAGCACTAGATAACACCGAAGATTTTTTAACCATTCTAAACGCTAACCGATGAAAAAAGAACTATTTAATGTAGTAGCAAGTTTTGCTGTGGTCGTGGGTACCATGGTAGCAATGTATAACGTTTTAATCTTTATGATATGCAAGTAACAATAGGAATTGAAGTAGCTTATTTTGACTATGATGATGTGCATGGTAACTGTGAGTTCAAAATAACTAACATAACAGATGAAAGCTATGAGGTGGAGATTAGCAACGTGTTAGCTACTCAGGTGATTGGTGAGGTGGAGCTTGACTACATCCTAACTGATACCGAACTTGACCAACTCAAAGAGGAGATTATTTGGTGCATCCAGGATACTGACATGATTAGAGATATGCAGGACCCTATGAATTATTTTGATGAGGATGAGTGGAGGTATGATGCATAGAGATATATCAGAGATGGCTAGATGGTGGACCAAGCAGTCATTCGCAGGAGATAAAGGGGGCTCCTTTAATACCTCCCTATATTTAGAATACTTAAAATGCAAAAACACATGTACAGATTATTATACTTCTATGAAAGACGTCTCGCAGAGAGCTATGAATTCCCTACCAAGGCACTCTGCCATTGGAAACTCCAACAATTCAGGGCAGCAGGAACTCATATTTACGGACACTTTGTAATTGAGAAAATATGCGACAAGATAAGATACTAAAAATACTATACCCATACATCCCTGCTAAGGTGTTAGGTGAGTATCTAGGATTGACTGCATCCCAAGTGTACAATAGAACGTACAACAGAGGGATAAAGAAAGACCCTAAGACAAAGAAAGCAGTAAACAGGGCCCTAATGTTAAACGCAGGTAAGCATACCAGGTTTGATAAAGGTCATGTGCCATTCAACAAAGGCATGAAATGTCCTAACCTACTGCAAACCAACGCAGCTGCTACCATGTTTAAGAAAGGTAACAAGCCATTCAACACCAGGGAGGCAAATGCAACTAGCATCCGTAAAGATACAGCAGGCAGATTGTATCAGTACACAAAATTAGCAGATAGCAAATGGGTATTAACACACAGGTTGATGTGGGAACAGGCTAATGGACCAATCCCTCCTAAGCACATAGTGAGGTTCATTGATGGCAACACTATGAACTTAGAACTGAGCAACCTGGAGTGCATACCAATGAACAAAAACATGACTAGGAATACCATCCAACGGTTCCCAATGGAGCTGCAGCAGGTCATGAAATTAAAAAGTAAACTTAATAAAACAATAAACAATGGCAAGAAACGGAATGAACGATCTTAGAGATCACCTCTTTGCAGCTCTAGAGAGATTAAATGATGATGAGCTAACACCTGAACAACTATCTACGGAAGTAGAAAAGGCTCAGGCAATTTCTAACCTGTCTAACTCAGTGATAAACAGTGCCAAGGCTGAGGTTGACTTCATGAAAGCTACCGGCATGATAGCTACTACAAGCAACCTGTTCAAAGGAGTTAATGACCCTAAAAGATTAGACTAATGAAATACGTAAAATATTACAGAATGTGGCTTGAGGATGAAGTAGAGCCAGAGGGTGGCACATGGTGCTACATGGGAATGGATGAGAAAGGCTATTTAAGACAGCTTAACTTTGCTTATCAAGAGAATGAGGAACCAGAAACCCTAGAGCAGTATCTGCAATGGGGCTATAAAATTCAAGAGATATGAGTGAGGAATTATTTGAACTAAGCAAGGTACTTAACCAGGATATAGTGGATATCATTAGGGCATATCAGCTAGATACTCCTAGCAGAAAGCAGGATATAGTTAGCAAGAGGTACTATCTGTACAACTATATGTATGAGAACCGGCACATGACCACTACAATGATTGGTCAGTACTTTAACCGCGATCATAGTACAGTGGTGCATGGAATACAGGAGCACAAGTATTGGTACCAAAGAAAGGACCAAAACTACCTCAAGATGATATACCCCATTCCAGAACTCATCAGGCCAAAAAGGTCAGACATTAATATCTTTGATGTCGATGTTATGCCGATAGATGACGAAGAAACTAGGGTCACAATCACAGGTAACTTCCCTACTAAATTGTTAAAAAGTTTTCAAGAGAGAATGACTAAGAACGAACTTAGCACTACATTTGAGCTATCATAATTTTTTAAGGGTTAATACTAGAGAGGGGGTCAAGGCTCCCTCTTTTTTATGACGATTGGACGATAGGACAGTTCTCTTATATAGGGTCTCTATAAAATACACCACTAAAAAAGTTTGTACTTTGGAAAATTTATCGTCTTATCGTCCATAAATCGCTGTAAGTCAATACAGCATTAGCTTATAGAGTGGACGATGATTTTTATTTATCGTCTTTAATTGGAATTTATTGTCTTTAATTTATATTTGTAACCATGTATAACCCAAAAATATCAGTTTTCAGGAGCTTGTTTAACTCCAAAGAAACACCTTTCACACTTGAGGCAATAGAAGTGTACAACAGAATTAAGCAAGGTAACCCTGAGCTGATTAATAAAATAAAAAAGCTACGTGCTGGAGACAGTGAAAGCAAGATGCAACTCATGGCCATCATGTTTAATGGCACATTCTCTGAACGCAAGGATGATGGACTCATCCAACACTCAGGGCTTTGTGTCCTAGACTTTGATAAGTATCCTGATAAGGCAACTTTGACAGCTGAACGGAACAGGCTCAAGGAATGCCCGTATGTGTACATGATGTTCACTTCACCCTCAGGGAATGGACTTAAGGCAGTTATACGTACACCTGAAAGCAACAAGTTTGAACACAAACGGAGGTTTGAAGCTTACAAGGAATATATCCAAAGTGATTATTTTGACGTGGCCAATAGCAACGTGTCAAGGGTTTGCTTTGAAAGCTATGACCCTGATGCCTACCTCAATGAGTTCTGCGAGGTGTTCCAAGGAATTACTCAGGATAAAGGATACCACAAGGCAGAAAAGATAGCAGTGCTACCCATTGCTAATGAGGACCGTATCATTGAGCTCATCATGAAGTTTAATCATGGTAAATTTGGACAAGGCAGTAGGAATAATTGGATATTCAAGGTGGCCTGCTGCATGTGTGAGTATGGGGTTGATCAGTATGCTGCTAAGAATTACCTCCTGCAATATGCACAGGAGGACTTTACAGCAGGTGAAATCAATAACACTGTGGCCAATGCATACAAAAGTAGCAACTTCAACACCAGGTACTTTGAGGATGCAAACACCGTTAACAAGGTCAAGCTAAAATTAAAAGAGGGTATCAAGGATGAGGACATCCAAAAACAGCTAGGTGTTAGTAGCTCAATCATTGAGTCAGTGAAAGAGGAGGTACAAAATAGTGATGATGTATTTTGGCAGGCAGATGGTAAGAAAATTACTATTGTACCTCATGACTATGCTAAATTTCTGCAAAAACATGGCTTTGCTAAGTACTATCCGGAACGGAGTAACAAGCCTACCTATGTTTACATTGAGGAAAACAAGGTTAGTGAAAGCTCAGTGGAGCTAATCAAGGACTTTGTGCTTAAATACTGCCTAGCCAAGGGTGAACTTGATGTATACAATCACTGTGCTAAGAGTGCTCAGCTCTTCACTGAGTCTCACCTGAATATGCTAGAGTCCATTGATATGCGTATCCTGCAGGATGATCGCTACTCATCTTACATCCCATTTCTTAACGGAGTAGCAAAGGTATCCAAGGACAAGGTGGAGCTCATGAGCTATATTGATATAGATGGGTACATATGGAGGGAGCAAATCATTAAAAGAAAATATACCCAAATCGCGATACACGATAATAATTTTCAAGATTTTGTACATAAGGTATCAGCCCAGGATGAGCAACGTATCAAAGCAATGGAGTCAACACTTGGCTACCTCATCCATACATTCAAAGATAAGACTGACCAAAAGGCAATCATCTTTAATGACCAAGAGATTGATGATAACCCCAACGGAGGTAGTGGTAAAAGCTTGATGTTGACAGCCATCGGCAATATCCGAAAAATAATCAAGATAGATGGTAAGGCATACAACCCAAGTAAGAATGACTTTGTGTACCAACGTGTTAACATGGATACTCAGGTGCTAGCATTTGATGATGTGAAAAAACACTTTGACTTTGAGCAACTGTTCTCACTAATCACTGAGGGAATACCTGTCAATAGAAAAAACAAGGATGAGATATACATCCCATTTGAACGTTCACCTAAGATAGTTATCACTACCAACTATGTGATTAGTGGTGCAGGTACCTCACATGATCGTAGGAGGCATGAAATAGAGTTCTTTCAGTACTTCAATAGCCAACGTAACCCACAGGATGAGTATGGTAAACTATTGTTTGATGAGTGGAGTACAGATGAATGGAGTGCATTTGATAACTACATGCTATCTAACCTGCAGATGTACCTGCAGAATGGATTGGTGAGAAGTGTATCCATCAATGCTAATGCTAAGCGTTTCATCCAAAACACATGCAAAGAGTTCTATGACTATGTCATGGATGGGAATATCTCATTGGATGTACGACACTACAACAAGAGCAGCATTGAGTCATTCCAAGCAGATACCAATGGGTTCAAAGATATTGACAGCAGGAAGTACCTTAAATGGGTGCAAGCCTATGCAACCTATAAAGGATATAAATTCACCAAAAACAAAGACCAACATGGTAGGTACTTTGAACTAACTAAACAAGATTAATGAAAAAAGAATATAAGGCACTGCTCCATGAGCTGAAGCTTCAACGCTATGCCATTACTCACCCTAATTACCCTCAAGACTATATACCTAAGACTATGTACAAAGACCAAACAGCAAACGGATTGACCAAGGCAATCTGCGATTTTATTAACTACCAAGGATACCAAGCTGAACGCATTAACACAATGGGAACAGCAAGAGAAAAAAAGACCACAGCAGGCAAGGTGATCGGGGTAACCTGGACCAAAGGAACATCTACAGCAGGGAGTGCCGATATATCTGCTACTATTAAGGGTAGGTCAGTAAAGATAGAGGTAAAGATAGGTAAGGATAGGCAGTCTGAGGCTCAGAAAAGATACCAGGAGAACATTGAAAAGGCAGGAGGTACATACTACATTGCTAGAAATTTTGATGATTTTGTAATTTTTTTTAATGATTTTGTAAATAAGTGTAATTAATTTGTATATTTGTTAAAATTTAATACCTTAAAATTATGGCAACAGTAAGAAAACAAGCAGCTGAGCAAACAGCACCTGAGGTGGTTACCCTCAACATCTTTCAAAAATTGCACTGTGCTAAGCAGTCAATGGGTAAGGTCATTAAGAATGCCACTAACCCACATTTCAAGCGTTCATACGCTGATATTAACAGCATCATTGAGACCGTTGAACCTATTCTAATGGATTGCGGCCTAATCTTAATGCAGCCTGTTAAGGATGATAAGGTATATACTATCATCATTGACATTGAGAATGGGGATAGATTTGAGTCATTTATGACATTACCTCCCATTACAGATGCACAGAAGCTAGGTAGTGCAGTTACTTACTTCCGTAGATATACGCTAGTGAGTTTACTATCCCTGCAAGCAGTGGATGATGATGGTGAGACTGCAAGTAAAGCACCAAAGGCAAAGCCTACGCTAGACGGTGAGAGATGGGATAAGGCATTGAATGCTGTGAAAGCAGGTAAGTTCACTCCTGAGCAAATCAAAGAGATGTATAACCTAACTAAAGAGCAGGAGGCACAGCTATGAAGTTCAGAGCATCACAATTAGGAAAATTAATGACCTCCTCCCGTACTAAGGGGGAGGCATTGAGCCAAACAGCTAAGAGCTATATCATCCAACAAGCCAAAGAAGATTTTTTCGTATATAGGACTGAGCTGAACAGCAAGTATATAATCAAAGGATTAACTCAGGAACAGGACAGTATTGACCTACTTAACCTGGTTAGGCTAGAGGATTATAAAAAGAATGAGGAGAGGGTAGAGAATGAGTGGTTATCCGGATGCTGTGATATTATTACTGATACATCCATCATAGATATTAAAACTTCATGGTCATTAGATACATTCCCTGCTACTACATACGAGCTCAAGGACCTATCCGACTATGAATGGCAAGGTAGAGCATACATGTGGCTGTATGATATGCCTAAATTCGAGCTGTGCTATGTCATGGTAACTACTGCACCTGAGATTATGGGAGAATATGAGAATGGAGCACTGCACTATGTGGATCATATTGCACCTGAGAAGCGTATCACATCCATTACCTTTGAAAGAGATAAAGAGATTGAGATACAGATGGCTGAGAGGCTTATCTTGGCCACTGAATTTTACAACGAAGTACTAACCCAATTAAAAAACAAATAACATGACTAGAGAAGAATTCTATGACAAGGCAGTATTGGCTGCCTTTCAAGGCTTATTAGCTGCTTCAGGGCACTATAGGGATGAGCTGATAAAAAACCCATGCGAGTATGTGGCCAGTGCTGCTAAAGAATATGCATCAGAGTTAACGGACCAGGTATATGGTCCGCCTATTGATTTCCCTAATGCACACATATTCGGTAAGCAGTCATGAAAGAACAAACAGCAGTAGAGTGGTTGGCACTTTACATTAAAGGAATTACATCTTTGAATTGTGATGAAGTTATTGAACAAGCCAAAGAGATGGAGAAAGAGCAGATAATTGAAAGCTATTGTCAAGGTTGTGCTGATATAATAAATAACGAAGATATATTCCCAAGAGAAACATCAGAACAATACTATAAACAAACCTATGAAAGCAATACTTGAATTCAATCTACCTGATGAGCAGGCAGAACACTACTGTGCCATCAAAGGCCAGGATATGCTTAATGTACTATTTGAGCTCAAGTCAGAGCTCCGTAGTATGTTGAAGTATGGAGACCTACCGGATGCACAATATGAGATAGTGGAGAAGATACAGGACTTCCTAATCAGTAGCCTAAATGATAACGAAATAAACCTAGACAAATGAGATATCCTATAATCTTTCTTTCAGCTCTTGTCATAGAGATATGTAGCACTTTTTACATTAGATTTGTGTCCGAGGGCAATGCACCTGGTATGATATTATTCGCAGCCATTGGTCCATTCCTTGGGCTCCCATTCCTAGGCTACATGATTGAGGCTACCAATTGGAATGAAAGAGTACTCAATGCAGTTGCACTGTCTTTTGGGTACATAGTAGGAACAGTAATAGTAATAACTTTAATACAATGATTATATTAGCAGCAATTTTACTAGCCCCTGCAATAGTGTGGGGGTGGATAAGCACAATTAATTACATCAAATACATAAATAACCATGAGTAAATTCAAAGGAGAGGTGGTATTCGTTACCCCTACAACGTCAGTATCTGACAAATTTAAGAAAAGAGAAGTAACCCTGAAGTCTCAGGATGAGTACCCTCAGTACGTTACATTCCAGTTAACCCAGGACAAATGCGATCTAGCTAATAACCTAAAAACAGGTGAAGTAGTAGAGGTCAGTTACAACCTAAGAGGGCGCAGATGGGAGGCACAGGATGGTACAATCAAGTACTTCAACTCCATTGAAGCATGGACCATGAGCCTGAGCTCAAAGGTAGAAAATAGTGCTGTTGATAAATTAAGAAAAACTTTTAACACTACAGATGAGAGCACTGACGATCTACCTTTCTGAGGACCAACAGCTATCTGATTGGATGCGTAGAGAGATACGTGGCAAGCTATCTAAGAGATATAAGCTAACTCATCTATCTGAGGATATGGGGGTAAACTATGCCAAGCTATACCGGTTCATGCAGGGTAGAAATGTAACCACTGAGATATATGATAGCTTTTTTAGAGTATATTTGTCCAAATGGAACTCTTACTTATCATACCTATAGCTTGGTGGTGGTGCAATTTTGAACCAATACAAGCAACTATTACTAGGATATACATGTCCTTTATACCTGGCACATGGGCCATACAATTACTAGATGCATTGAGCTGTAGTAAGTGTGTGGCCTTTTGGCTTACATTGGCATGGCATCAAGATTTTATCCTAGCATGTCAAGCAGCACTGGGTGCCTATGCATTAGAATTATGTTTGAACAAACTGACATAGAGATAGTAGATAAGATTGATGCACAATCGGATGCTGTGAAGTACTCTAAGCATTCATGCGTGCAGCTCTACAAGATACGTCAAAAGTATGATGGTCCACAGCCTAGGGAGTGCTTTTGTGCATCGGTTAGGAGAAAGGTATGGTACAAAGATTTTATGGTATGGTATGAAAAAGCTCTTAGACAGGTACATCAATAACCACTACCATGAGGTAAGGGCTTACACGCTGTACTTTCTAACTAAGCTAGGGAGTAAGATTGAAGCAGATACGGTAATCAATAACAGTTACCTGCATGTGCTAACCATTAATGAGGATGCTGATACCGAGGACCAGGTGAAAAGTTACCTGCTAAACACCATCAAGTATCAGATACTATGGAACACATCACTAAGTCATAGGGATGACAGGGTCACTTCAATGGAGTATGAGCCCAGTGATAAGGCAGATGATGATCAGGACCTGCAGGCTAAGATACTTGAGGACAAGATATACAGCACTCACAAGGGGATGATTGAAATATATAGATCACAAATAAGTGATAACGTGCACAGGATAGTATTTGAGGCATACATAGACAAGGGATATACCACAGCTCGCAGCATGGCTAAGTACTTTGATATACCGGTTACCTCAGCTCACTACCTGATAACTGAAATTAAACAAAATTTACGCAATCTACAATATAGGTATGAGACTTTCTCAAATAATTAGCATCATTGCTACATTCACTGCATTAACCGGTGCGTTCTTTCTAGTCAGGGAAAACACCACAATGTCAATGAAAGCTTTTGGCCTATGGATTGTCTTATATTACACTTGGCTATTTTTAGAACAATACGAATATGACAAAGAAAGTAAAGAGTGAGTACCTAGGTACCTATGTGACCATCTACAATGGTAATTTTGAAACCTCGTTCATAGTAACTGAGGATACAGCTAATGATGCTGAGTACTATATCTCAAGAGGATTGGAATATCTTTTTGAAGAGGTAGAGCCTAAGAGTAAGAAATTCAAAGGGGTAGAACCAGATGCCGACACCGAAGCCTAAAGAAACTGAGGAGGAGTTTATCTCAAGGTGCATGGGTGATGAAGAGACCCTATCAAAGTATCCTGAGAATGACCAACGCTATGCCGTATGCAAGTCTATCTTTGATGGACCTGTAGGTGCTTATCGCAAAGCCTTTGCAGATAGCTACAATGATTATCCTAAACAAGCTACTGAGAATGCTAAGATAGCAATCAGATGGGCTGAAGAGAATGGATGGGGTGATTGTGGTACTGCAGTGGGTAAGGCTAGAGCTAGTCAGTTAGCTAATGGTGAGAATATCACTAGAGATACCATAGCTCGCATGGCAGGCTTTGAACGTCATAGGCAGAACTCACAGCGTGAGCTTGGAGATGGATGTGGTAGATTAATGTGGTTAGCCTGGGGAGGTGATGAGGGGATTGAATGGGCACAACGTAAACTTAAATAAATAGATAAATGAGACCAAAACACATACCAACACCTGAGGCAATGTGGGATCTATTTGAAGCCTACAAGAGATGGTGTAAAGAAAACCCTAGATATTCTTATTCCTTATCTACTAAGACAGGAGAGGCTACAGCAGTGCCATTAGAGAGACCTCTTACTCAAGTGGGTTTCAGGACTTTTGCAGCAGAGAAAGGGCAAACAGTGAATGATTATTTTTGTAACAAGGATAATAGATATTCTGAATATGCCACAATCTGCTCGCGTATAGAGGAGGCAATCCGCATGGACCAAATTGAGGGAGGTATGACCGGGCAGTACAATGCATCCATTACTCAGAGATTAAACAACCTAACCGAGAGAGTGGACACCACTACCAAGGGTGAGAAGATTGACAGCATCAAGGTAACCATTGTCAAGCCGGATGCAGATTGAGTTCATGTGTGCTGTGGTAGAGGATTACATCTACAGGATGAAAGGGGTACAGGTAAGGATAGATAGAAGAGCAGTAGCTGCAGATGGCAGGCAGATGGCTATGCTAATGAATGCATATCAGATAGCACATGGAGATAAAGAGCACAGTCATATTTGAGAAAAACTACGCAGCACTCAATGACCAGGGTATAAGGTTTGTGATTAATGAGGGGGGCTCCCGTTCATCTAAGACCTACAGCCTATGTCAGTTAGTTATCATCTACTGCCTACAGAACAACAACAAGGTAGTAAGTATCATTAGAAAGACATTCCCTGCTCTAAGGGCTACAGTGCTTAGAGACTTCATAGAGATATTGAAAGAGCTCAACATCTACTCAGTGGAGGACCACAATAAGAGTGAGCATATCTACACGTTCCCTAATGGTAGCATTGTGGAGTTCTTTAGTGTGGATGATGAGCAAAAGATAAGAGGTAGGAAAAGAGACATAGCTTGGTGCAACGAAGCCAATGAGCTATACTTCGATGACTTCACTCAGCTGAACATGAGAACAGAGTCTAAGCTTATCTTTGACTACAACCCCAGTGAGTCAACCTCATGGCTGTATGAGCTACCAATGGAGGAAAGCATCCTCATCAAGTCAACGTACAAAGATAACCCATTCCTACCTCAGAGTATTAGAGCTCAGATTGAGGACTTAAAGAGAACGGATGAGGCACTATATCAAATATATGCCCTAGGTGAGAAAGCAATCAGTAAGAGTAACATCTATAGCAATTGGTCATTCATACCACATCGGCCTGCTAGGTTTGTCAACTATGTGTATGGTCTTGACTTTGGATACAATCACCCCACAGCACTCATGCGTGTCTATTGGTGTGACAATGACATCTACATTGAGCCTGTGATATATGAAAGCTACCTGACTACACCAATGCTCATAGATAAGATGCAAAGCTTCAACGTGGAGAAGACTGTCACCATTGTAGCAGATTATGCAAGACCTGAGATTATTGCCGAGTTAAACAATGCAGGGTATGACGTGCAGAACGCAAACAAGGTAGTCAAGAAAGGCATTGACAATATCAAGACATTCGGGGTCCTATGCCAGGATGATAAGGCACTCAAGAAAGAGTATGAGAATTACAAGTGGAAAAAAGTAGGAGACATGATAACGGATGAACCGGTCAAGATGTTTGATGATGCGATGGATGCAATCAGGTATGCCACTACTCACATCCGACAGGAGTACTATACGGATGATAGCTACTACGCATTTTAGAAACACTTTGCCTGCATAGAATAATATAGGTATGGCAATGACATTAAAGGCTGCACCTCAAGTGCTCACACCTGCATACAATCCTATCAAGTTCATCTATGATAGTACGAATAAAAACCTCCCTGGGTTTAAGTATGTATTTGACATCTATGAGTCAGGTACATCCAATCAGATAGCTCAGTATAGAGTGCTACCTGTTTACTCTACAGGATACGGTGAGATAGACCTAACTAAGCTATTGCAGGCAAAGGTAAGCTATGACCTTGAGCCAACCAACACCACAGTGTACAATGCAACGAACAGCCATTACAAATATGATGTCAAGATAGGTGAGGAGTATCTCACTACTACCACATTCACCTCAGCCATGAGTCAGTATGTCACTGCACCCTATGCCGGTAGAGTACAGCTGAACGGAGCTAACAGCTTTGTGGTGGGTGATCAGATAGTCTTAACTCAAACAGGAGCAGGTACAGCCAATGCTAACTTCGATGGACTCTACACTGTGCTAGTAGCTACACCTACATATATTGTTATAAACTTCCTATGGTCAGGTATCACAAACATTAACAAGGATGTACAGATAACCTATGCCGATGGTAGAAAGACCTTAGTGCAAGCCATCCTAGCTAATGATGATAACTACGTATTCAATGGTGCACTGCCTTGGACTCAATGGCCATCATGGGATTGGACTCAGTACCAACTAACATCTAACACCCATCAGTTCCTGACCTCATGCCCTACTACTAATTTCTACTGCACCCTATCTCAAGACCTTTGGATGAACGCAGTCTATGGTGGACCGGGACCAGGTACTCACAAGATTATATTCACCAATGATGCAGGTGAAAGCTTTGAGAAATCAGTGAGTGCCACTGACCACGTAACGGGTAACGCAGTAGGTCCTAACAATGCAGGAACACTGACACCAATTGTAGGCTCACTGCCATTGATTAAGCCTACCACTCAATACTATGAGTACTACTATGAGCACAATGGTTCACAGGCTACTCAAGCCTACCGAGTGAATATAGATAGGAGATGGCAAGATAAAGAGTACAGCGTGATATTCCTAGATAGATATGGTTCATGGGGTAGCTTCGCATTCACAGGTAGAGCATACGAAAGAGGCAACGTAACAAGAGAACAATACAATCAGGATGTTCAGGGATACATTCAATCAAGTGAGTGGACCTATGACAAAACGGATAGAGGATACACCAACACGTATGTAACAGTAGAGAACACCATTGACCTCAATACCGATTGGATGAGTGAGGATATGGCCACCTACTTCACTGAACTCATTAGCTCACCTTACACATACTTTAAGATAAGCAACTATGATGAAAGCTGTGACATACCGGAAAGCACTGAGTATGTGAGCTGCAACGTGGTAACATCCAACTATGAGTATTATAAGCAACGGAATAAGAACTTAATCAAGCAAAGCATTACTATTAAGCTAGCTAATAACGACATGGTCAATGGTTAGGATACAACTAGCAACAGGATACCTAGATGTTAAAGAGGGCACTTCATTCCCTTTGACATTTCAGGTAGGAGATATCAGAGATATTAGTCAAAGAAAAGGTAACTTCTCTAAGACCATTGTTTTGGTAGGTAGTAAGAATAACAATGACCTACTCAATCACTACTATGATGTTAACATCCAAGCCGGAACGTTTGACATCAACGCAGTGACTACCTGCTCAGTTATCCAGGATGGAATACCTGTCATGGAGGATGCAAGCCTACAGCTCACAGCCATTAAAAAGGTACAGCTCACTGAGCAGTATGAGGAGCATGTTGAGTATGAGGTATTGATTAAGGAAAGCAAAGCCGATTTCTTTACAGCCATCAATAACAAAGAGCTAACAGATATAGACTTCAGTGACCTCAACCATACATACGATGCATTCAATGTGGTGAACAGGTTTGGTAACACTGTGGTGGATGGCTTCAAGTACTTCCTCCCTGGAAGTGGCGATGCATTCTACAGCACTCAGGAATTCAAGCCTGCTATCTTTGCTAAGACTTACTTTGACCGTATATTCCAAGATGCAGGGTTTACATACAATTGGCCTGACTTGGTAGATGATAAGTTTGACAAGCTAGTCATTCCTTACAATGGGGATACGGATAACTTCGACTATGCAGACTACACTGTCAAGGCTAATGCAGGACCAACCACATACACAGGTCAGTTTTGGCAAGGTAATAGTGAGATGCCATTGCCTCAAACAATCACAGGATGGACTGAGACTGAGGACCCTCAAAACATATACAATCCTGTTACCGGTGTGTATAGCACCCCATTCAATATCAGTAGTAACAACTCACAGCAGTACGACTACAATATCACTATTCAGTATGAGCTAAGGCTAGTCAACTCTTCAGGTGTTACGCTGTACTCAGGAACAAATACTCAAGCGACACCAACATTTTATAGGCCACAGCTGTACCTCACTCGCAATGGTGTGGTATCATCTGCTGTAAACCTATACACCAATCCTGCACCATTAAATGGTAGCCCTGCTGTTACCTATGCAGTTCAGAGTCCTGCTTCAATACCTAATGGTACTACAACTATCTTGAGTCAAACAGCTATATGTACTATGGCATTGACTGCACAGAACTTACCACAGTTATCTCAAGGTAGGCTAGCAGTAAGATGTCCTAAGGAGGCATATGCACAACCCAATCAAACAGCCCTAAACCCTCAATGGAGAATAGGCTCAGCTACAGGAACTCCTTGTGCCTCAGGTCAAATCAAGCTACAATATGTAGTAACTAGCATTGATATCAGTATCACACCAAGCAATAACATTGTGGCCATTGGTGGTACTATTGATGTGAATGACTACGTGCCTCAGAAGATAAAGCAGAACGACTTTGTTAAGGCTATCTTTAACATGTACAATCTATATGCAGATGTAGATAAAAACCAACCCAATCAGCTCAACCTAATCCATAGGGATGCATACTACGATGCAGGTAATGAGGTAGATTGGACCTATAAGTTAGCCAAAGACCAGGAGCAGTCATTGTCATTCTTACCTGAACTGACAAGTAAGAAACTAATACTTACCTATGCACCTGATACGGATAGTCCTAATGCTACCTACACCACAGCTACAAATCAAATCTACGGACAAGCAGAGGTAGTCTTTGACAATGAGTACGTCAAGGATGTAACTACTAAGCCTGTATTGTTTGGACCTACACCAATCATCCGCACACCATTCGGTGCATACGTTGGTATGATCGCAGGACAAGCACCTAAGACTAACATCCGTATCATGTACGACAGTACAGCTGAGATAGGATTGAGCACCTGTTCACCATACCACATCTATGACTATGGTACTACCGGT
>JACCDY010531678.1_pt1 | contig 16149 bp, 15 predicted proteins | sample 7446391 | NCBI WGS metagenome assembly JACCDY01 (sample SAMN15323451, study PRJNA562643) | freshwater metagenome | isolation source: river surface water | place: USA:Blue River Watershed | collected 2017-08-18
GGTTTGCACAGTTAACTGGCACCCCGGTTTAGGGCTGGCCAGATGGCTTAGTTTCGCCATGTGAATCGAATTCGAGAGCTACTTGCTAAGGCTAAGGCCGGTGACAAAGCTGCACGAGTCGCGCTAATCGCACCTATAGGGGCTTTCGTTTTCGCACTCGGATGGTTCAACTCGGGTGTTCCGCCGACTCAGGTGATCGAACCAACGCCCTCGTTGTACGCGGAACCTAGTTCTCTATTTGAAGTCGACGTTTCAGCGACTACCGACATTTTTGTGCATGTGACCGGGGCGGTCGCCAAACCCGGTGTCTATGCTGCCGAAGTGGGCTCGCGAGTTTTCGACATTGTTGCGATGGCCGGAGGCTTTACTAAAAAAGCAGATCAGGCAAGCGTTAACTTGGCTCGCTTGGTTTCAGACGGCGAACAGCTGTTGGTATTTGAGCGCGCGAGCGAAGCGAAATCAGCATCCACTTCATCCAACACCTCGGTAGGTTCGACGGCCGGCACATTGGTCAGTTTGAATCGCGCGACACTAAGCGAGCTCGAAGAATTGCCGGGGGTTGGCCCAACTCTGGCCCAACGAATCATCGATTGGCGAAGCGCGAACGGAGGTTTCAAATCACTCGAAGACCTTCTCGAAGTCGGTGGTATCGGCGATAAATTGTTCGCCGGCATTCAGGGCAAGGTGGCGCTGTGATTCCGTTCATCTGGGCGGGCGCGTTATCAATCGAGTTGCTGGCACAGACATTGATTTCTGAAGCTTGGGCAAAGTGGGCAATAACCATAGTGGTTCTCGCCACCACGCTCTCGGTTTCAATGAAAACTAGACCACAGAACACAAACAGATCGGTTGTGTTGCTTATCGGGTTGGCGCTTCTTTTCACCTTTGCGGGTGCAAGTGCCTCAATCGCCGAGACTGGTAGCTCCCCGGTTGAAGTCGTCAATGAAGCCAAGAACTATTCAACGATTGATTGCACCGTGCGCGTGACAAAGATCGATCGTTTTCAAGCCTTAGGTGAAGTCACGTCAAAGAGCCTGCCGGCGTTTTTAGCTTCAGTCGTTTTCAAAGATGATGTTCGGGCCACTCTAAAAGTCGGGCAACGCTTCGAAGGCCCTTTTCGCCTCAAGCCCAGTCATCGCGATTCGCCCAAATTTGTGATGGTACAGACCGGTTCGGTTCAAGAGTTGGCGAGGCACATGACTTGGCTCGACTCACTTAGACAAACCTTTGCATCAACTGCCAGGTGGATTACTCCAGACTCAGGTGCTCTGGTTGCGGGGCTTGCAATCGGAGACGATTCGGCACTGTCGGGTCAAATGCTCGCACGAATGAAGACTCTTTCGCTCACTCACCTAACCGCCGTTTCTGGAGCGAACTGCGCAATTGTCATCGGGGGTGTCTTTCTCTTACTCAAGCAATCAGGTAGTCGACGATTTACGATTCTTTCTCTTTCTCTGTTCGCGCTAGTTCTGTATGTGGTCGTGGTGGGGTTTGAGCCGTCGGTTATTCGTGCCGCGGTGATGGCCTCGGTAGTTTTGCTATGCTCTTTCGCCAGTCGAAGAGTGCCTCCAACTATCGCTCTTTCTTGGGCCGTGATTTTGGTTCTGAGTCTCTGGCCCGGCATGGTGACAAGTCTTGGGTTTTGGTTGTCGGTCACTGCTACGGCAGCCATCTTGCTTATCGCACCAGCACTCTACAAGAAGTTGTCTGCTCGCATGCCCGCCGGCCTCGCATTGGGCTTGGCTGTTGTCGTATCGGCCCAACTATGGTGTTTGCCGATGCTGGTGAACCTCTCAGGTGGCTTGCCCACCTATTCGATTCTCGCCAATTTGCTGGCTGAGCCACTGGTTGCGCCGATCACGGTGCTTGGAATTCTTGCCTTTGTCGTTTCAATCGCGTTCCCACCGCTTGCGGCTCTGCTGTATTGGCTAGCATCCTTCGCTGCCTTTGGCATCGAACTTATTAGCAACTTGGCACAACTTCCAGCCGCCACAATCTGGTGGCCAGAGGGCGGGTTAGGGGTATTGCTCATGGTGGTTTCGGTTGCCGCCATGAGCCTGATGATCATTTCTCGGATGCGCAGACAAGCCATAGCGGCTATTGCGCTCGTTTTCCTTACCTTCGTCTCGTTTTCGGGTTCTGCTGTTGCAAGATCTCAAACGTGGCCAAGTCTCGACTGGCAAATTGTTTCTTGCGATGTCGGACAAGGTGATGCCACGGTCATCCGCTCTGCGAATCAAACGATGTTGATTGATGTTGGCCGAGAACCTGAGCCGATAGCAACCTGTCTCGAAAAGCTAGGGGTAACTCAAATTGACCTTTTGATACTTACTCACTTTGACGCCGATCATGTTGGAGGGCTTGCGGGCGCGATGAGCCGTGCCGAAGTCGGTGAAGCGCTGATTAGCCCTTTCGATGATGAGAGGCCGCAGGTCGAGGCAACTCTTGCTCAACTCGCAGATGCAAATGTGCCTGTCTCAACTGCAGAAGTCGGAGACAGAGGTTCACTCGGAGAGGCATCTTGGGTCGTTGCTGCGCCGGAACCTAGGGCGGCTGGTGCAGAAGACAGCAATGATGCAAGCGTGATACTTAGGGTCGAAACGAGCCAATGGTTGATGCTGGCGTTCGCTGATGCTGGAGAGCGAGCACAAATGAGAACCGTTCGACTGCGAAACTCATTACTCAACCGATCCGGCGGCAAACCCCTAATCGTGAAGGTGAGTCACCATGGGTCGGCAGACCAATACGCCGAACTCTTTGAAGACCTAAAACCTGAGGTTGCACTGTTTTCAGCTGGTATTTCGAACAGTTACGGGCATCCGACTAAACGGGCACTGCAAATCTTCGAAAAGGCTGGTTCGTCGATTTTTCGAACCGACCAGCAAGGCTCAATTGCCTTGACCACGCTCGATGGTTCGCTGAACGTATTGACCGAACGTGAAAGATAAGGTTATTCAGTGAGTTCAGCAAAACAAGTTCAATGGAGACGGGCACAGCCTGCACCAATAATGCTCATCTCGGGTGCTGAACAATATTTCGCAAGCGTTGCGACACGATCGATTAGAGATCAACTTAGAGAAAAATACGCAGACCTAGAAATTAGTGAGTTCAACGCTGGCGAATACCGCACAGGGCAACTGCTGAACGTCGCTAGCCCGTCACTGTTTGCAGAACCTCGGCTCATTCTCATTGATGACGCTGACCGCTGCACCGACGAATTCATCGAAGATGGCAAAGCTTATGTTCAAAACCCAGCCGCCGACACCTTTGTTCTAATTCGCCACCACGCAACCAGTGTTCGAGGTAAGGCGCTGCTCGACGCGATTCGAGCTAGCGACCAGGCCATTGAAGTTGTTTGTCCAAAGTTTGACAAAGATTACAGCCGCACAGATTTTCTCAATGGTCACTTTCAAGACGCAGGAAGGCAGATATCCGCTGGTGCGATCAAAGCCCTCGTTGATGCTTTCTCGGGTGATGTCGCTGAGTTAGCCGCAGCGTGTAACCAACTGCTGGCCGACAACGAAGGCACCATCACTCAAGAAATGGTTGATGAGAACTTCGGTGGTCGAGTCGAAACCAGCTCTTTCAAAATTGCTGATGCAGCGCTAGGAGGCAGACCCTCCGAGGCTCTCACCTTGCTTCGCCACGGATTGTCAACCGGTCTAGAAGCAGTTCCGCTCGTTGCAGGACTTGCCGTTCGCGTGCGTCTTCTGGCCAAGATGTCAGCAGATCCGAGGGCCACTCCGGTAGCACTTGGTGTGGCTCCTTGGCAGCTAAACAAAGCACGCGCTGAATTGCAGGGATGGTCAGACGAAGCCTTGGGCAAGGCCTTGCAAATGGTTGCCGACGCCGATGCGGCTGCCAAAGGCGCTGAGAAAGACACCACATATCGTCTTGAGCGACTGATTCACTTTCTGGCAGTCAAAGGCCGAGAACTTTGACCAAACGATTTGGGGCGTGGCTCGCGCTAACCGCCCTCTTGATGTATGCGCTTGTGCTTCGGCCGCCTTTGGCTGCAGTTGGTCCTCTTCTGCCACTAATTGATGAAGATCTAGGTCTCACTCTCGCGCAACAAGGATTCCTTACCGCTATTCCGGTTTTCTCTTTTGGGGTGGGCGCTTTTGCGGGTCCGGCGCTAGCCAAGCAACTCGGTCTAGAGCGCTCACTGTTCTGGTTGCTCGCCATACTCACGATCGCAATCGGCCTTCGGGGGTGGTTTGGTTACACATCACTCGTGGTTGGCACAACAGTTGCCGGATTAGCCATCGCAGTCTCAAATGTGCTTTTGCCATCGGTTATTCGTGGGAGGTTCTCAAAGCATGTTCCACAAGTGACTGCATTGTTCACCACGGTTTTGGCCATGTCGGCAAGCGCTGCAGCAGCAAGTGCTGTGCCAATCGAAAATTCACTTGGTAGTTGGAACCTCACCCTGATGGTTTGGCTGGCACCGGCAGTTCTCGCGCTGGTGCTCTGGAGGCTCGCCTTGAAGGTTCCGAAAGAAATCGAAACCTCGCCAGTTGTCGCCGAGTCAACCGATGTTCGACGCACACAAAGCGACTTTGCCTTGGTGTTGCGTTCAAAAGTTACCTGGGCAATCTTCGGATTCTTCGGCATCCAGTCCGCGGGTTTCTACGTGCTACTTTCTTGGCTGCCAACCATTCTTATCGAACGCGGATACACGGCAGAAGTGTCGGGGTCGCTACTTGGCCTGGCAACCATAGTTGGCGTGCCAACAGGCCTGCTTCTGGCAAGCTCATTCGCCAAAATCAAACGCCTTGACTGGTTGGCTTTCGCCGTAAGTATGGTGACTGCTGCTGGCTTTCTTGCCCTGGAAGTCGAGCAATCACTTCTAGCCTGCATTTTGATCGGCCTTGGCCAAGCTGCTACTTTCCCTTTATCGCTCACAATGATCAGCACCAAGGCAGCCAAGTCGATCACTCCAACACTCTCTGCGATTACTCAAGGCTTGGGCTACGTGTTTGCAGGAATCGTGGCTTTCTCGATGGCCGGAATTCGCGACGTAACTGACAGTTGGTCTTTGGGAATTTGGATCGTCTTCGGTCTCACCGTGGTGCAGGCCTATTGTGGCTTCGTTGCAGATCGAGCCAAGGCCATCACTGCTGCCTAACTCAAGAGCGGATAAAAAAACACCCCGAGAATAATCTCGGGGTGTTTTTTGAAGTTTCGATTTAGAGAGCGGAAACCTTCTTGGCGATAGCCGACTTGCGGTTCGCTGCCTGGTTCTTGTGAATAACGCCCTTCGAAACGGCCTTGTCGAGCTTCTTGGTTGCAACCGCTAGAGCTGCAGACGCTGCTGCCTTGTCTCCGGTGGCGGCAGCCTCTTTCGCTGCGCGAACAGCGGTCTTTAGCTCGCTCTTTACAGCCTTGTTACGCTCGGCGGCCTTGCGGTTTGTGCCAATGCGCTTCAACTGTGACTTGATGTTTGCCATGTTTCACTTTCAATTTTGGATTTTCACGTGGAAAACCCTCGAATGTTTTTTAGGGGGTTTTGGATGGAGACACTCATCCGCTACTGAAGTAAATGCTACCAGCACACATGGCTACAAGGCAACAAGTCGGGGGAGTTGTGCGAGAATAGTCAAGTTGCATTCGCAGCCACCAACGTCACTGATTCTCAACGAGGTTTAACTTGTCGCCACGCGCAAAGCGGAGTCTGGAGCCATCCAAGACTGACCCCTCGTTCATTCGCAATTTCTGCATCATCGCCCACATCGACCACGGTAAGTCAACGCTCGCCGACCGTATGCTTCAGCTCACCGGAGTTGTCGATGATCGTTCTATGCGTGCGCAGTACCTCGACCGCATGGACATCGAACGAGAGCGCGGCATCACAATCAAGTCGCAAGCCGTGCGTATGCCGTGGGAAGTTGACGGTCAAACTTACGCCCTAAACATGATCGACACACCGGGTCACGTTGACTTCACCTACGAGGTATCCCGTTCACTTGCCGCCTGTGAAGGCGCAGTGCTTCTGGTTGACGCGGCTCAAGGTATCGAGGCTCAGACCTTGGCTAACCTGTACCTCGCCGTGGAAAACGATCTGACGATCATCCCAGTGCTAAACAAGATAGACCTGCCAGCAGCCCAGCCCGAGAAGTATGCCGAGGAACTGGCAAACCTAATCGGCGGCAACCCAGAGGATTGCCTTCGCGTTTCGGGCAAGACCGGCATCGGCGTCGACGAACTGCTCGACAAAATTGTGGCGACAGTGCCAAATCCGGTTGGAGACCCGAACGCACCGGCGCGAGCCATGATTTTCGACTCGGTTTATGACTCATACCGAGGCGTAGTTACCTACGTGCGAATGATTGACGGGTCGTTTGCACCGCGCGAGCGAATTCAGATGATGTCGACCAAGGCAATTCACGAGCTGCTCGAAATTGGAGTTTCGTCACCCGAACCTGAGCCAACCAAGGGCCTAAGCGTAGGCGAAGTGGGCTACATCATCACCGGCGTAAAAGATGTTCGCCAGTCAAAAGTCGGTGACACCATTACCACCCAGGCCAAGCCTGCGACCACGCCACTCAAGGGCTACAGCGAGCCTAAGCCGATGGTTTTCTCAGGTTTGTACCCAATCGATGGCAGTGACTACCCGAACCTTCGCGAGGCCCTAGACAAGCTGAAGCTCTCAGATGCGGCACTGGTTTATGAGCCAGAAACTTCGGTCGCCCTTGGCTTCGGATTCAGATGTGGCTTCTTGGGTCTTTTGCACCTCGAAATTGTCACCGAGCGTCTTGAGCGCGAGTTCGGTCTAGACCTCATCGCCACGGCCCCTTCGGTGGTTTACGAGGTCACCATGGAAGACCAAAAAGAGTTCACCGTAACCAACCCGAGCGAATTTCCGACCGGCAAGGTAAAAAAAGTGCTTGAACCTATGGTGCGCGCCACTGTGCTGAGTCCTAAAGACTACGTCGGAACCATCATGGAACTTTGCCAGGCCCGAAGAGGCACCATGATCGACATGCAGTACTTGGGTGAAGACCGCGTTCAGCTTCGCTACACGCTGCCCCTTGCCGAGATTGTCTTTGACTTCTTCGACCAACTGAAGAGCCGAACTCAGGGTTACGCTTCGCTCGACTACGAAGAAGCGGGTTTGCAAGAGGGAGACCTGGTGAAGGTGGACATTCTGCTACAGGGTGACCAAGTGGATGCTTTCAGCGCCATCGTTCACCGCGAAAAGGCCTATGCCTACGGCGTCATGATGACCGGCAAGCTACGCGAGTTAATTCCTAGGCAGCAGTTTGAAGTGCCTATTCAGGCAGCCGTTGGTTCACGCATCATCGCTCGTGAGAGCATCCGCGCAATGCGCAAAGACGTTCTGGCCAAGTGCTATGGCGGTGACATCAGCCGAAAGCGCAAGCTACTCGAAAAGCAAAAAGAGGGTAAGAAGCGCATGAAGATGGTTGGCCGCGTAGAGGTTCCGCAAGAAGCATTCATTGCCGCGCTCTCATCAGACAGTGAGAAAAAGGGCGAGAAGAAGGGCAAGTAGTTGGCTGGCCCGCTGCCGATTGGCGAGGCTGTTCCCGCCGATGGCACACTGCCAGCATCCGTGCTTGAAAATTCGGTCGATAAAACCTTCCACGCCTATGTGCACGTGCCTTTTTGCCGAGTTCGCTGCGGCTACTGCGACTTCAACACCTATACCTCCGCAGAGTTGCCTGGTTACAGCCCAGGCGACTTCGTCGGCAACCTGCGCGCAGAACTGGCCTTTTCGCAGCAAGTGCTTGAGAACGCTGGGCTAGCCAATCGCAAACTCTCTACCGTGTTCTTTGGTGGAGGCACCCCAACACAGCTAGCGCCCAGTCAACTAACCGGAGCGCTTTCGTCGCTCAAAGACGCATTCGGTATCAAAGCTGACGCTGAGATAACTACAGAGGCTAATCCTGACAATGTCGACGACGCCTATCTGAGAGCTTTGGCTGAGGCAGGGTTCACTCGAGTCTCGTTTGGCATGCAGTCGGCCATCCCAGAGGTTCTAAAGACGCTAGAGCGCACCCATAAGCCAGAGAACGTGCCAGCAGCGGTGGCATCAGCCAAGCGGGCGGGCCTTGGTACGTCGGTAGACCTTATCTACGGCGCACCTGGTGAAACGATGCAACAGTGGCAGCAGACCGTTGATAGTGCTCTGGCTCTCGATACCGACCACATCTCTGCCTATGCCTTGATTGTTGAGCCCGGAACCAAGTTGGCTAGGCAGATTCGCTCTGGTGAGCTAGCCGAGCCAGATGATGATCTAACCGCCGATAAGTACGAATACTTGGATGCTGCGCTCAGCGCCGCCGGCTTCGAATGGTATGAGTTGAGCAACTTCAGTCGAAATGTTCAGACGCGGTCGGCTCACAACCTGGCTTATTGGAATACTCAAGACTGGTGGGGCTACGGGCCGGGCGCTCACAGCCATGTGGGTGGAGTGCGCTGGTGGAACCAGAAGCACCCAACCGGTTACGCGGCAGCGCTAGCCGAGGGTGTTACCCCCGCAGCAGGGCGAGAGTTGTTGAGCGCGACAACTCGTTTAGAAGAACGACTGCTTCTCGAGCTTCGGTTACGCTCCGGCTTAGCAATCGAGGTCGTCAAAGCCATTAACCCGAAGGCAACAGGGGCTGTAGCGACTCTGATTGCAGATGGCTTAGTCGAAGCATCCACCGCGCTCGCGGGTTCGCTGGTGCTGACCCTTAAGGGTCGCTTGCTAGCCGATGCGGTAGTGCGGCGCCTAATCTAGCTCGCCCCGACCCTCTGGGGTAATATTGGCACTCAAGGCCCCCAAGTGCTAACGAGGTGAAGATGCTCCAAGACCGCACCCTAGAAGTGCTACGCGCCATTGTTCAGGACTACATCAACACCAAAGAGCCGGTTGGCTCAAAAACCCTGGTTGATCGACACAATTTCGGCGTTTCTTCGGCAACTATTCGCAACGACATGGCGCTTCTCGAAGAAGAAGAACTAATCGTCGCACCGCACACTTCGAGCGGGCGTGTGCCGACAGACAAGGGCTACCGCCTCTTCGTAGACCGCCTCAGTGAGGTCAAACCCCTCTCAAACGCCGAGCGATCGGCGATCGAAACGCTGCTCACAGCTAGCACTGACCTAGAAGACACGCTGTCGAAGACCGTGCGACTGCTTTCGCACCTGACCAATCAAGTTGCGATGGTTCAGTTTCCAACTCTGGGTAAGTCGCAGGTTAGAAACATCGAGCTGCTTTCTATTACCGATAGCAAAGTGCTGATTCTCTTGGTCGCTGACAACGGTCGCATCGAACAGCACATAATTGAAACCCCTGGCGGGTATCAGCTCGACGACTTGGCCGAGATTCGGGCGAAGTTGAACGCCGCTCTGGCCGGTAAGCAACTTGCCAGCGTTGAAGGGCTACTAGCCACCTTTGCCGAAAACTTTGCACCAGACCGCCGCGCCTTGGTTGCGCGAGTAGTGAATGGCCTGCTTGAGAGCGTTGACGCTAACCGAACCGAAAAGCTGCTTCTCGCCGGAACCGGAAACCTTGCCAGACGTGAGAACGACTTCGCCGGATCGATCACCCCGGTGCTGGACGCTATTGAAGAGCAAGTCGTTCTGCTTCGTTTGATGAGCGAAATGCAGTCAGAGCAGCATGGAGTAGGCGTGCGAATCGGCCGTGAGAGCGGTGTCGTCGGTTTGAACGAAACCTCACTCATGGTGGCCGGTTATGAAAACCAAGGTGCTGAAGTAGCCAAACTCGGCGTGCTCGGCCCAACTCGAATGGACTATTCGGGAAACATTGCAGCCATCAGAGCGGTTGCCCGTTACCTAACCAAGATTCTCGGAGAATAACTTGAGCGACCACTATCAAGCCCTCGGTGTCGAACGTGACGCCACCGATGAGCAAATCAAGAAGGCTTACCGCAAGCTGGCACGCGAGTTGCACCCAGATGTGAACCCTGAGCCCTCGGCACAAGAGCGGTTCAAGACGGTAACTCACGCCTACGAGGTGTTGAGCGATCCAGATGCCCGTCGCAACTATGACATGGGCGGCTCAGACCCATTCGGTGGCGCAGGCGGTTTTGGCTTCGGCGACATTTTCGACTCGTTCTTTGGCGGCGGCGGTTCACGCGGGCCTCGATCACGCGTTGAAAGAGGTCAGGATGCGCTGCTGCGCGTTGACCTAACGCTGCGTGAAGCGGTGTTTGGCATTCAAAAGTCGGTCGACATTGACACAGCCGTGCTTTGTAAAACCTGTACGGGCAGCTGCTGCCAGCCAGGAACATCGTTGAAAACCTGTGACATTTGCCGTGGCTCTGGCCAAATTCAGCGTCAGGTTCGCTCACTCTTGGGTAACGTGCTCACCACTGCACCGTGTAACTCTTGCCAGGGTTATGGTCAGACGATTCCGTCACCTTGCGTCGACTGCCGCGGGCAGGGTCGCGTGCGTTCGCGTAGAACTCTTGATCTGAACATCCCCGGTGGTGTTGAAGACGGATTACGTCTGCAACTTGCCGGTCAGGGCGAAGTGGGTCAAGCCGGTGGGCCAAACGGTGACATTTACGTCGACATATCGGTGCGCACCGATGAAGTTTTCAGCCGGCAGGGCGACGATTTGCACTGCACCCTCGAGGTTCCGCTGCACGATGCGGTTCTCGGCGCCATGATCAACATCGAAACCTTCGATGGTGACGAAAAGGTCGACATTGAGCCAGGTTTTCAAACCGGCGACGTGGTCACCCTCAAGGGCAAGGGTGTCAGCCACCTTCGTTCGGCAGGCCGCGGCGACCTAAAGGTCACGCTGCAGGTGGTCACTCCAACCAAGCTCGACAACAAGCAAAAAGAGCTGTTCCGCCAGTTGCAAAAGCTGCGCAAAAACGATGAGCCTAAGTTGGTGCGCCACAAACAGGGCACCTTCAGGTCGAAGCGCTAATGGTTGAGCCCCTTTTTCGCTATTCCGAGTCGCTTGTTGCTGGGCAAGATGTTCAGTTGGTCGGCCCTGAGGGCCATCACGCCGCTGCAGTTCGACGTATGCGAGTTGGCGAGGCCATCGCATTGACCGACGGTCGAGGCCTAAAAGCCAGGGGAGTAGTCAGCTCGGTTGCGCCTAAGCAACTAACCGTCGCAATTCATTCTGTCGAGATGGTTGCATTGCCTGCGGTCACGTTCAGCCTGATTCAGGCCGTAGCCAAAGGTGACCGTGACGAGTTAGCCATTCAAGCAGCTACCGAGCTTGGCGCAATCAAAGTGATTCCGTGGCAGGCCGATCGTTCGATTTCGAAATGGGATGGCAAAGAAGAGAAAAACCGCGAGCGTTGGCAGCAAATTGTTGATGAAGCAGCCAAGCAGGCACTGCGACCTTGGTTTCCAGAGGTCGCTCAGGTGCAATCATCAAAATCGCTCGCCACGCAAATCTCGTCTAAAGGTGCCAGCTATTTGGTGCTAGACCCGACTTCGACTGTTTCGTTGAGCCAGGTCGAACCAACCACGTCGGGCGAGGTCGCTCTGATTGTTGGCCCAGAAGGTGGCATCACCGAAGCCGAACTTTCACTTTTCGAAGCAGCCGGTGCTAAGCGCGTTCACCTCGGCACAGGGATCTTGAGAACATCAACAGCAGGAATGGCTGCCATATCCGTGCTCGCAGCCAAGTCTGGCTACTGGGATTAGATTGGTTGAGGAGGAAAGTTTGGACAACTGCATTTTTTGCAAAATCGTGGCTGGAGAGTTTGGCACCGAATTGGTTGCTGAGTCTGAGCACGCCATTGCGTTCAAAGACATTTCACCTCGCAAACCGATTCACGTGCTCGTTGTTCCGAGAGAACACCACCGAGATGTTTCAGAACTGTCGGCAGCGAACCCAGCAGCACTTGCCGATCTTGTTGCTCTCGGATGTCGCGTGGCAGAGCAGCTCTCAACCGGGTCGTTCCGTCTAACCTTCAACACTGGCGAAGCCGCTGGGCAAACCGTATTCCACGCCCACGGACACATCACCAGCACTACGCCGAAGGCAGCCAGTGCCAGCTAGCAAAAAAGAAACCGTTAGCGAACAGGTTGAATTGGCGGTCAGCGACCTAGCCTCGGTTTTTGGGCCTGGCGACCAACTGGTTCGCGAACTCGAGTCAATTTTTCCTGAGCTGCGAATCTCTGCCCGAGGCAACAAGATAAAGCTCGAAGGTTCAACCGTTTCGGTTGCCACTTCTAGACGCGCAATCGATGAACTCGCCACAATGGTTGCCAATGGTCGAATACCAACCGCCGAAGATGTAAATCGAGTTGTCGCCATGCTCAAAACTAACTCTGGGGCGAAGGCCGCCGAGGTTCTGAGTCAGAGCATCCTCTCGTCTCGTGGCAAGACCATTCGCCCAAAAACCGAGGGTCAAAAGAGCTACGTTGACGCGATTGACCAGCACACCATCGTTTTTGGTATCGGCCCAGCGGGAACCGGTAAAACCTATCTCGCCATGGCTAAGGCCGTGCAGGCCCTGCAACGCAAAGAGGTCAGCCGAATCATTTTGACCAGACCTGCGGTTGAAGCGGGGGAGCGTTTGGGTTTCTTACCTGGCACGCTCAATGACAAGATCGACCCTTACCTTCGCCCTCTTTTCGACGCCCTCGGCGAAATGCTAGAAGCGGATGCTGTGCCGAAGCTCATGGCGGCAGGAACCATTGAGGTTGCCCCGCTTGCGTACATGCGCGGTAGAACGCTGAATGACTGCTTCGTAATTCTCGATGAGGCTCAGAACACCACGCCAGAACAAATGAAAATGTTTCTAACTCGCTTGGGCTTCAATTCCAAAATGGTTATCACCGGCGATATCACCCAGGTTGACCTTCCAGCTGGCGTTTCGGGCCTGAAGACCGCCGAAGCCGTGCTGCAGAACATCGACGACATGCACTTTGCCACCCTGACCAGCGCCGATGTAGTGCGTCACTCTCTGGTGGCCAGAATCGTGGATGCTTACACAAAGTTTGAACAAAAGAATCTGGCAAGCGCCTCAAGGAGTAAGCGATGAGCGTCGAACTGAACAATGAATCGGGTGTTGAGGTCGACCAGCCTCGAGTGCTGGCACTTGCCACCTACGCGCTCGATTACATGAACATCCACCCGGATGCAGACTTGGCAATCTCGTTCACCGACGAGGCGACAATGGAGAAATTGCACATCGAGTTCATGGATGAACCAGGGCCAACCGACGTTCTATCGTTTCCAATGGATGAACTTAGACCTGGCACTCCAGAAGACATGACGCCAGCTGGTCTACTTGGCGACATCGTGGTTTGCCCGACGGTTGCAGCGCGCCAGGCAGTAACGGCGGGGCACGAAACGATCAATGAGATTCTTCTGCTGACCACACACGGTATCTTGCACCTGCTCGGTTTTGATCACGCCGAACCAGACGAAGAGAAAGAAATGTTCGGTCTTCAGCGCGAAATTCTTGAAAGCTTCTACGTCGCGGAACGGGGCTAATTGGTCACTGTAGCCATTTGGGTAGCGGTTTTTCTGGCCGTGTCTTCGGTTCTGACAGCGGTGCTGGCAGCGGCCATTGAACGCGACGAACTCATCGACCAGGGAAACGAGTCGATCTCGTTTCTGAGGCTCACCCTTACCGGACTTTTCGGTGCTGTCATCGGTGCCGCCATTGCACCCGCGACGCCGACCTGGTGGTGGACTGCGATTATCACGTCACTGCTCATGGCAGCTGTTCTCTTGGGTTCGCAACTCGCCGCCCGCTTTTTGGGACACTCACGCTTCGGTCAAGCTTTGGCTAAGGCTTTTTCAAAGCCGATGAAGTCACTCGACTTGCTGTTCACTCCGCTTGCGATGCCAAGACAAGAGCAGCCAGACGAGTTTGAGCAAGAGCTTCTCGAGTCTGTGGACGAGTTTGGCGAAACGATCGTTCGCGAGGTCATGGTTCCTCGAATCGACATGGCTACCGTGCTCGCCGATGTGCCTCTGTCGACCGCCCTAGAAACTTTCTTATCGAGCGGCTATTCGCGTTTGCCGATTATTGGCAAAAATGTCGACGACATCGTTGGTGTTTTGTATCTAAAGGACGTGGCAAGAATTCTTTCTAGAGACCCAGCGTCGCTTGAGACCATCACTGTTTCGGCAAAAAGCCGCAAGCCGACCTTTGTTCCTGAATCGATGCCTGTAGACGACCTTCTGCGCCAAATGCAGAAGAGCGCCACTCACATCGCTATCGTGATCGACGAATACGGCGGGGTTGCTGGTCTAGTGACCATGGAAGACGTGATCGAAGAAATCGTCGGTGACATCGCAGACGAGTACGACCGCGAGATTCCAGAGGTAGAAGAGTTAGCGGATGGCCAACTGCGCGTTTCGGCCAAGTTCTCGCTATTCGACCTAGGTGAGCGCTTCGGCCTCGAGCTTGAAGATGAAGATGTCGATACCGTCGGTGGAATGTTGAGCAAGTTGCTCGGCAAACTACCCGCCAAAGATGACTCGGCCTCATTCTCAGGATTGACCTTGAAGGCCGATCGACTTGAAGGTCGCCCGAAGCGATTGATCACAGTGTTGGTCGAACCAAAACAAGAATTGCTAGAGGCAAGAGCTGCCTTCGAAGGAGAAAACTAGATGACCGAGCATAGATCGGGATTCGTCTCTTTCGTTGGGCGACCGAACGTTGGTAAATCGACTTTGACCAACGCCTTAGTTGGTGAAAAAATCGCCATTACGAGCGCTAAGCCACAGACCACTCGTCGCGCCATCCGTGGAATTGTTCACCGCGATCACGGTCAAATCATCGTCGTCGACACACCAGGTCTTCACCGTCCTCGCACTTTGCTGGGCAAGAGATTGAACGATTTGGTCGACACCACTCTCAGCGGCGTCGATGTGATTGGTTTCTGTATTCCGGCCAACGAAAAGATTGGCCCTGGCGATAACTTCATCAACGAGCAGCTTGGCGAATTCAGACGCGCGAAACTCGTTGCCGTGGTCACCAAGTGTGAACTCGTGAGCAAGACCGCCCTCGCCGATCAGTTGCAGGCTGTATCTGAACTTCGCGAATGGGCAGACATTGTTCCCGTGTCGGCGCTCGGTGACGATCAACTCGACGTTCTGACCGATGTGCTAATCGGGTTACTCCCAACCGGACCCGCGCTATACCCGTCTGATGCCGTTACCGACGAAACCATCGAGTCGCGCATCTGCGAGCTAATTCGCGAGGCGGCACTCGAGGGTGTTCATGATGAATTGCCTCACTCACTTGCGGTGACCATCGATGAAATGAACCAGCGCGAAGGCAAAAACATGGTCGACATTCACGCAAACGTGTGGGTTGAGCGAGACAGCCAAAAAGGCATCATCGTTGGGCGTGGCGGAGATCGAATCAAAGATGTCGGTAGCAAATCGCGCATCGAAATCGAAAAACTAATCGGCCAGAAGGTGTTCTTGAACATTCGAGTAAAGGTTGCTCCAGATTGGCAACGCGACCCGAAGCAACTTGGGCGACTTGGCTTTTAGTCAGCAGAAGGGCTAACCTGAACTCGTGTTCTTCGGTCTCCTACTTAGCGGCCGCGACGAGGCCTAACTCGGCCCTCCTCGTCGCGGAGCCTCGTGCACGGCTGACCCCATAGAAACTTTCGGCAAAATCTTCGCCGGCACCAAAGGAGAACCCCCAAATGCTTAATCGTCAAAAACCATCGGCAATGCCGGTGCACAAATATCGCCCGTTTCACGAGCAATTGCCTTTCTCGCTGCCAGACCGCACTTGGCCGAGCAAGCTGATCGAGCATGCTCCTCGTTGGTGCGCGGTAGATCTTCGAGACGGTAACCAGGCTCTCATTGACCCAATGAGCCCCGAACGCAAGCTCAAAATGTTCCAGTTGCTTGTGCGCATGGGCTACAAAGAAATTGAGGTTGGCTTTCCGAGCGCTAGCCAAACCGACTTCGACTTCGTTCGGCTGCTAATCGAAGAAAATCACATTCCTGAAGATGTGACCATTCAGGTTCTAACCCAGGCCCGCGACCACCTCATCGAGCGCACCTACGAATCTTTGAGCGGGGCAAAGCGCGCCATCGTGCACTTCTACAACTCCACTTCGGTGTTGCAGAGACGCGTGGTTTTCAATGCCGACATGGATGCAATCAAGAAGATTGCGGTCGATGCCGCTCACAAGTGCCTAAGCCTTGAGTCGAGCATCCCCGACACCGAC
>JACCDY011381988.1_pt1 | contig 16140 bp, 16 predicted proteins | sample 7446391 | NCBI WGS metagenome assembly JACCDY01 (sample SAMN15323451, study PRJNA562643) | freshwater metagenome | isolation source: river surface water | place: USA:Blue River Watershed | collected 2017-08-18
CAACGGATACAAGCTTCGGTCACTACATAAGTCATGGCATCAATCTCAAAGAGAATCAAAACCGTTATTTTATCTTAGACACCCACCCTTGTCCCTGATAGCCCTGCTAGAGAAGGTGGTTACTGAATCAGCCCATGATTCAAATCAATGACATACAATCATCCTTAGTAAGAATTCATACCCTAAAAAAACATAAAAGTAGGAGACAAACATGTCTGAAAAGACTCAAAAACCAAAGATTTTGGTGGCGCGTGCCATATTCCCAGATATCTTGGCTGAACTAGAAAAAGTCGCTGAGGTGCAATCCAATCAAGAAGATCATTTATGGACTGCGGCTGATTTAAAAGCAGCGATGGCTGATAAGGATGCAGCAATTGTGACCGGTGGTGAGCGAGTAGATGCAGAAATTTTAAAAGCCTCACCTAAGCTAAAAATTGTTTCCAATATTGCTGTGGGTTATAACAATTTGGACATGCCCGCTTTTCAGGCAGCCAATGTGATGGCTACTAATACACCTGATGTTTTGACTGACACCACCGCAGACTTTGGTTTTACTTTGATGATGGCCACCGCACGTCGCGTGACTGAGAGTGAACATTGGTTAAGAGCAGGGCATTGGAAAAAGTTTTCGATTTGTGATGCACCCCTATCGATGGATTTGCATCATTCGACTTTGGGCATTATGGGTATGGGCCGCATTGGTCAAGCGATTGCCAAGCGTGCGCGTGGATTTAATATGAAGGTCAATTATTACAACCGTTCACGTTTGTCTGAGGATCTAGAAAAAGAGTGTGGTGCCACTTATGTTGATCGTGAAACTTTATTAAAAGAATCTGATCACATCATTTTGGTCATGCCTTACACCCCTGAAAACCATCACTTGTTTGGTGAAAAAGAACTGAATCTCATGAAGCCTACGGCAACTTTGGTCAATATTGCGCGCGGTGGCATTGTGGATGAGTTGGCCTTGGCAAAAGCCCTCAAAGAAAACCGAATCTTTGGTGCAGGCCTAGATGTATTTGAAGGTGAACCCAAAGTGATTCCAGAATTATTGGCGCTCAAGAATGTGGTTCTAGCACCTCACATGGCCAGTGCCACAGAAAAAACCAGACGCGCGATGATTCAGTTGGCGATTCAGAATTGCTTGGCAGGTCTTGCTGGTAAAACGCCGCCTAATTTATTGAAGGCTTAAGAGGAAGTCATGAGAACCTGAAATTTAATTTCAGGTTCAATTGATTTAGTCTTGTGCTGAAGTGGGTTGGGTGTCGTTGACGGTGGTTTCTCTAACGGCCACCTCAATGCCACCAAACTTACCTGCTACCCAGTTGTATACCTTGCAGGCAAGCCACAATAAACCAAAGCCAACCAAGGCATTGAGTATCAGGGCAGAAATAACAGTAAAGCCTGGGAGTTCGCCATCGCGAACAAAAGCCACAAATAAAGCCAACAAAACAATCGGAACTGAAAAGCTGAGGTAAACCAAAACCAAAGTTTTTGCTGTGTGTAGTGGATCTACATAAACAACTTCTTTTTTGGTGTATTTGGTGCTGGGCATGATGAAAATCTAAGCTTTAAAAAAATAATGACTGAATCAAGATGGTGGAATTCTATACCAATTTGTAAAAGAATGTTGCGTTGCAATATCCTTTGAGGGACATGGCTCAAGTCATCTTTTTGCAAGTGCTAAGGGATTGGTGCTAGACCAGCCCTTCGAAAAGAACCACACCCACCGTATCACCCGCTTTGATTTGATCTTGATCGTGTTCTAAAACAATGAAGCAATCGGCTTCACTCATGGAGCGAAGGACGCCTGAGCCTTGAGCGCCTGTGATGCGCACAGTTCTGGCGCCTGTTTCATCCACTGACAAAATGCCTCGCTGAAATTCCGTGCGACCTGGGCGTTTACGGATGGCTTCCACTGTCTTGGCCTGCATCATTGGAGGAGAGGTTTCTGTGGCACCACTCATGCAAAGAAGTGCGTTGCGCACAAATTGATAAAAAGTCACCATGACTGCAACAGGATTTCCTGGCAAGCCAAACAAAACCGCAGAATGTTTGGATTCACCTTCATTCTTGATGGAGCCGAAAGCCATTGGACGACCCGGTCTCATCGCAATTTTCCAAAAAGTTACATCACCTAATTCGCGCATGATTTGTTTGGTGTAATCAGCTTCACCGACCGACACGCCACCTGAGGTAATCACTGCATCACACATTGCCGCAGCCTTGCTGAAAGTTTCACGCATGATCACAGGATCATCACGAACCACACCAAAGTCATGAAGTTCAACACCTAGACGTGACAGCATGCCAAAGAGGGTATAGCGATTACTGTCATAAACGCAGCCATCGTCCAAGGTTTGACCAATGGAGCGCAGTTCATCACCCGTTGAGAAAAACCCAACCCGCAGGCGTCTTTTGACAAGAACAGAGCCAATGCCAAGAGAAGCAATTAAACCTAAATCGGCAGGGCGAATGATTTTGCCAGCAGCCAGTGCGGCAGAACCTTCTTTTAAGTCCTCACCTTTTAAGCGACGGTTATCACCCGGTCGAATCATATTAGAACGAAAACGAATTGTTTCCCCATCTACTTCAACCATTTCTTGGGGGATGGTGGTGTCACAGCCGGGTGGCATGACCGCGCCAGTCATGATGCGCACGCATTGCCCAGTTGTGACCTGACCGGTGAAAGCATTACCCGCAAACCCTTTGCCAATGATGTTGAGTGTCGTGGTGTCTACGTTTGAAATAGACGATCCAGCAAAGGTGTAACCATCCATGGCGGAGTTATCTGCTGATGGCACGTTGATCGGCGAAATGATGTCTTGTGCCAAGACGCGACCCAAAGCGTCATAGATGTTGACCGTTTCTAGTTCAAGTGCTTGTGCGGCCGGGCGAACAAAATCTTGAACGATTTGGATGGCTTGAGAAACTCTTAAAGACTCAGGGTCGTAATCTGATAGACAAGTCACCACAGAATTTAAGCTTGGCAATGAACTCATAAGAAGTCTCTATTAATCAGCTTAGCCACCAATGTAAGACATTTCAACTTTACGTTTACCCGCCAACTCCGGAGAGCCTCGCAACTCTGAGTAACGGTCGGTGCGATGGGCCCATACTTGCGCAATGGCATTGCTGATTTCTAAATCAGAATGACCGGCTCTTAGCAATGCTTTCAAGTCATGACCTTCGGTGGCAAATAAACACAAATACATCTTGCCTTCAGTTGATAAGCGAGCCCTTGAGCAATCTTTGCAGAAGGCTTGCGTGACACTAGAAATCACACCCACTTCACCTGAGCCATCGACATAGCGCCAACGTTCAGCCACTTCCCCAGGGTAATTGGGATCAATGTTGGTCAATGGAAATACTTCATGAATTTTTTGAATGACTTGAGCAGATGGAAGTACTTCTGTCATATCCCAACCGTTGGAAGCACCCACGTCCATGAATTCAATGAAACGCAGAATCACATCACTGCCTTTGAAATATTGGGCCATTGGAATGATTTCATGATCATTGGTACCTTTTTTAACGACCATGTTGACTTTAATATTTTTAAAACCCACCTCACGCGCAGCTTCAATACCATCCAATACATCACTCACTGGGAAACCCACGTCATTCATTTTCTGAAACGTCGCATCGTCTAAGCCATCTAAGCTCACTGTCATCCGGCTTAAGCCAGCATCTTTGAGTGATTGGGCTTTTTTGCGTAATAAACTGCCATTGGTGGTGAGGGTTAAATCGAGTGGCTTGCCGCCCAATGTTTTTAAAGAAGCCAACATTTCAATCAGCTTTTCAACATTCTTACGAAGCAGGGGTTCACCGCCTGTTAAGCGAATTTTCTCAACACCATGCTCAATATAAATTTTGGCAAGACGAGTAATTTCTTCAAAGCTCAACAAATCACTGTGAGATAGATAGGGATAATCTTTATCAAAGATTTCTTTGGGCATGCAATACGTGCAACGAAAGTTGCAACGATCGGTCACGGAAATTCTTAAATCATGAAGGCGTCGACCCCGCGTGTCAGCAAGAAGGCCGTTGGGGGAGAGCAGTTGTTCCGGAATCACCGGAACATGACTATCCACCTTTCGTTGGCGCTCATCAATGAGGGGTATGACCTTTTCTGACATAGCCCTCATTGTAGAGCCAACTTCAATTTATTACTTTTGGATGGTTTGCTCTTTTCCGCCTGTCTCCACCAAAACCATTGGTTCTGTTGAAAGCTCTACAGGAGGCTTTGGCTGACGTGGTTCATGACGCACCACAGGTTCAGCTGCAATTTGCGCGCGCACTTCTTCCAGTTTCTGATGATCGGTGTTGACCCAAACCATGCCAGCTGACTCAATCACTGAAGACAGCTCAGACGTTTGCAAGGGTTGGAACTCAACCTTGGGCAACGGTGCAGGTGCAATCGCTGGAGCCGCTGCAGGAGCAAACTCAGCAACAGGTGCAGAAGGAACTGTTGTAGAAGCAATTACTTCAGCAGTAGACGTTGCAGTAGTTGCAGTGGCAGATGATGAAGCCAAGTCTGCTACAGGCGCAAATGCGCTTGACGTGGATTCTGAAGCAGGAGCTGACGGGGTGGCTGATGAAGCAGCTGATGAAGCAACGGATGAAGCAGATGCAGCAACCGCCACATTCATTTCCACATTATTTTCCGTGCCAGCTTCTGAGGTAGTTTCAGTGCGTTCAGCACGATCGCGACCACGGTTGCGACCGCGACGGTTGCGACCGCGGCGACGCTCTTCACCCTCTGCTGACTCAGCATTATTAGGAGTGTCTGTGTGCGTTAACAAATCTTTGGGCTGATCAGCCTTGGCTTCTTCCGATTTGTTCTGACGTGGCTGATTGCGGCCATTGCGTTGATTCGGTTGGCGCGCTTCTTTGTTCTCAGATTTTTCGTCACGATCACCCGCTTCATTTTTGTTGCGGTTACGATTGTTGCGATTGCGGTTATTGCGGTTGCGATCACCACGATCTGCTTGATCATCGCGATTACCATGGCGTCCGCCGCGGCCACCGCTGGCGCGTTTGTCAGCAGGCTTTGCCTCTTCTTTTGAACCAAATAAGCTCTTGATAAAACCAATCAAACCACCCGAAGATTGTTTTTCACCAGCCACTTTGCGTTCCGCACGTGGCACGCTCGGAGGTGCTGGTTGGCTTGGACGCACGCCTTTCACGGCGGCTTCTTGACGTGGTTTGGCTTCTTCGGCACGACGATTCAGAATCGTGTCTGATTCGAGTTCTTTGCTGGCTTCCTCGGCCATGGCGTAGCTGGCTTTTGGATCGTCTAAGCGAGGGTCATCATGACGCAAGCGCTCAAGTTTGTAGTGAGGTGTTTCAAGGTGCTTGTTCGGTAACAATAAAACGTTGACCTTGAAGCGACTTTCAATTTTGATCACTTCCGCACGTTTCTCATTCAGCAAAAATGCTGCCACATCAACCGGTACTTGGCAGTGGATGGCCGCAGTATTTTCCTTCATGGCTTCTTCTTGAATGATGCGCAAGACTTGAAGGGCTGATGATTCGGTATCGCGGATGTGGCCGGTGCCGTTACAGCGTGGGCAAGTCACGTTGCTGCTCTCTGATAGAGCGGGGCGCAAACGTTGACGTGACAACTCCAATAGACCAAAACGAGAGATCTTGCCCATTTGCACGCGGGCGCGGTCATGTCGTAAAGCATCTTTCAGACGTTGCTCCACATCTTTTTGATTCTTAGAAGACTCCATGTCGATGAAGTCGATCACGATCAAGCCGCCTAAGTCACGTAAACGCATTTGACGTGCCAATTCATCGGCTGCTTCAAGGTTGGTTCTGGCAGCCGTCTCTTCAATGTCAGAGCCACGGGTTGATCTGGCTGAGTTCACGTCAACAGACACCAAGGCTTCGGTGTGGTCAATCACAATGGCGCCACCAGAAGGTAGGGAGACTGTGCGTGAGTAGGCCGTTTCAATTTGATGTTCGATTTGGAAACGCGAGAACAATGGCACGTCGTCTTGGTAGCGTTTCACACGCGACATATTGTCGGGCATCACCACTGACATGAACGAGCTGGCTTGTTCGTAAATTTCATCGGTATCGATGAGGATTTCACCGATATCAGGCTGGAAGTAATCGCGAATCGCACGAATCACCAGGCTAGATTCCAAATAAATCAATAAAGGACCTTGGTTGCTAGAAGCTGCTTGATCAATGGCAGTCCATAACTGCATCAAGTAGCTTAAGTCCCACTGGAGTTCTTCAGCACTTCTGCCAATACCGGCAGTTCTGGCAATGATGCTCATCCCGTCAGGCACAGTTAACTGGCCCATGGCTTCACGCAGCTCAGCACGATCTTCGCCTTCAATGCGTCGTGATACGCCACCGCCACGAGGGTTATTAGGCATCAATACCAAATAACGACCTGCGAGGGAGATAAAGCTGGTGAGGGCGGCCCCTTTGTTGCCACGCTCTTATTTTTCAACCTGAACAATGATTTCTTGACCTTCGCGCAAGGCATCTTTGATGCCAGCCGTGCGAACGTCGATGCCATCCTTGAAATAAGCTCTAGAAACCTCTTTGAAGGGCAAAAAGCCGTGACGCTCCTCACCATAGTTCACAAAGCATGCCTCTAAAGAGGGTTCGATGCGAGTAATTACACCTTTGTAAATATTGCCTTTACGTTGTTCACGTCCAGATGTTTCAATATCAATATCAATGAGCTTTTGGCCATCAACAATCGCTACGCGCAGCTCTTCTTGCTGGGTAGCATTAAACAACATTCGTTTCATTTAAATCTCTCCGTACTTCGGCCAGGCAGCCATCGCGGGGTGCGAAACGGAATTGAAGGGATTGTGCGAGACAATCTCTGTGATGACAAACTTCACTACACTCGCTGACTTCTTCTTATTGGCGTGTCAGCGCGCGCTTAAATTCTTTTATCAGTTTCGCAGTTCGCGGCACTATGCCAGCCAACTTTGCGTCTCATTACTTCAGGGGAGAGGCGAACCCTGGAAATATCTTTCGGTTATTTCAGACCCAACTTGGCGCACGACAGATCAAACGATAAATTTGATGTTGCGCAGCAGGATAGGTCATTACATGTCATATGAACAGTAATTCGGTAACACAACATGTTGTTTTATTTGAGGAAGCTGGCCAAAGGCTGGATAACTTCCTGTTTCGCATGGCCAAAGGGGTGCCAAAAACCCATATTTATCGAATTATTCGCTCTGGAGAGGTCCGAATTAATAAAAAAAGAGCGGATGCCAGTCAAAAAATTCAAGAAGGTGACGTTTTAAGACTACCTCCTTTGAGAGTTTCTGAGACGAAAGCTCCAGCAAATGAATACATTTCTAAGAAGATAAGCTCAGAAATACCTATTTTGTATGAAGATGACTGCATATTGGTGGTAAATAAACCTTCTGGCATTGCTGTTCATGGAGGTTCTGGGGTCTCTTTGGGACTCATTGAGGCCATGAGGGCTCAGCGACCGGAAGCTAAATTCTTAGAATTGGTCCATCGTTTGGACCGAGACACCTCCGGAATTTTGATGTTGGCCAAAAAACGCAGTGCTTTGGTTCACCTTCACGAACAAATTCGTGAGGGAAAGATGGAAAAACGTTACTTATTAATAGTGCATGGCACCTTACCGGTATCTAACAAGTCAATTGCCCTCAAATATCCGCTTTTGAAATACCTTCTGCCCAATGGCGAGAGACGTGTGCGGGTATCCGCCGATGGGGGGCAACCAAGTCACACCAATATTCGAGTCAAGGCCAACTATCGCGAAGGTTTGTGCACTTTGGTAGAGGCGCAGCTCAAAACAGGTCGAACTCATCAGATTCGGGTGCATTTGCAAACCTATGGTCACCCCATTCTGGGAGATGACAAATATGGTGACTCAGATTTGGATAAAGTTCTAAAACCCAAGCGCTTGATGTTGCATGCTCGTCACTTATCCTTTGTGCATCCCAAGACCGAAGAAAAAATGACTTTTGAAGCGGAAATTCCAGAAGTATTCGAAAAGATCGCTCAAGGCTAATTCACGATAAGATCTGAAGATATCAGAATCTAGAAGCAATCAATAATAAAAACGGAGACAACATGAAATTAGCAACTTATCAGTATCAAACCGAGACCTTTGTTGGTTTGGTCTCAGAGGATTTGCAGAGCATTACGCCGTATGTGCTGACTCAAGAACAAGCCAAGCTAGGTGCTTTGATCATCATCGATCTGATGGCTGAAGGGAAATCAGTGCCCCCTATGGGTCAAGCAGTCGCTCTGAAAGATGTTTGCTTATTGGCCCCTATTCCAAGACCACGACGAAATATTTTTTGCGTTGGTAAAAATTATTTAGATCACGTGAAAGAAATCAAGGACAGTAAATTGGGCGAAGCTCAAGGCGCCATGGCCAACTTGCCCAAACATCCCGTGGTGTTTAGTAAAGTGCCGGAATCTGTGATTGGTCCTCGTGTAGGAATCGATAGTCATCCACAGGCCACCCAAGAGATGGATTACGAAGCAGAGTTGGCCATCATCATTTCAAAAAAAGGCAAAGCCATTTCAAAAGCCGATGCCATGAAATACATATGGGGTTACACAATTGTGAATGACATCAGCGCACGTGATGTACAAGCCAAACACGTGCAATTTCATTTGGGCAAGAGTTTTGACACATTTTGTCCAATGGGGCCTTGGTTGGTTTCTGCCGATGAATTAGATTCAACCAAGGCGTCGATCAAATGCTGGGTCAATGATGAGTTGCGTCAAGACGCCACGACTGAACTTTTGATATTTGATATTCCAACCATCATTGAAGCTGTTTCAAAAGGGATGACGCTTTACCCTGGAGATGTGATTGCCACGGGTACTCCAAGTGGTGTGGGCATGGGCTTTAAGCCGCCACGTTTTTTAAAGAAGGGGGACACTGTCAAGATTCAAATTGATGGTATCGGCACTTTAGAAAACCCAGTGATTTAAAGATGCGAACGGTATAAGTATCGAAATACGAATGTCTTTGCGAATGTCACGGCGCTACGAACTAATCGTTTGGGATTGGGACGGAACCCTCATGGATTCCACTCCCACCATTGTCAAATGCATTCAAGATGCTTGCCGAGACTTGGCTTTGCCCGTGCCTGAGGATTCTGTGGCCAGTCATGTGATTGGTTTAGGGATTCAAGAGTCCTTGCGCAAAGCATGTCCCACAGTTTCAGTGGAAGATCATTACAAACTAATTGATCGTTTTCGTTTTCATTACCTCACCAAAGATCATGAGTTGAGTTTGTTTGAAGGCGCAAAAGATTTGTTGTATGAACTCAAAGACCGTGGCCATCTCTTGGCGGTCGCCACCGGCAAAAGTCGCAAAGGCTTGAATCGATCGTTGGGATTTCATCAACTGGAAAAACTTTTTGATGATTCACGCACGCCTGACGAGTCAAAGTCCAAGCCTCATCCAGGGATGTTGTTGGAGCTATCAGAATCCTTGATGGTCCCCATGGAAAAAGTTCTCATGATTGGTGACACCACACATGATTTAGGGATGGCCAATGCCGCTGGGGCGGATTCAGTAGGGGTCACTTATGGCGCGCATCCTGAACATGTCTTGAAGACAGAAAACCCTTTGGTCTGTGTCAAGAATGTGGCAGAACTATCATCTTGGTTAGCCAAAAACGCTTGAATAAATTAAGCTTTAGAATCATTGAAAGTGCTGTGAATAAATTCACTGAAGCAATCAATAAGCATCAAAAATCCAAAATCAAGAAACAAGAAAGAACACATGTCTGACGAAAAAGTCTGGGAACGACAAGCTTTGGAGCATTTGCTCCTTGAGAATTTAAAAGAGCAGCGCCGAGGTCGGCGCTGGAGAACAGCTGTACGCTTGATGAGCTTGGTTGTTTTTGTGGGTGTGGCCATCAATTTGTTTGATTTGAATCTGGGTGGCAAATCCAGTTTGGGTAAGCACACGGCTTTGGTCGATCTTCAAGGTGAAATTGCGCCCGATACCAAGGCCAGTGCCGATGCGATTAACGCTTCATTGCAAGCTGCTTTCGAAAATACTGAAAGCGTGGGCGTCATTTTGCGCATCAATAGTCCTGGCGGTTCACCCGTTCAAGCCGGCATCATTCATGATGAAATCTTGCGTTTGCGTGCCAAGTACCCTGAAAAATCATTGCACGTGGTAGTGGAAGAGATTTGTGCTTCGGGTGGTTACTATGTGGCAGCCGCTGCTGAAAAAATTTATGTCGACAAGGCCAGTTTGGTGGGTTCGATTGGGGTGATCATGAACGGTTTTGGTGTGACCGGCTTGATGGATAAATTGGGTATTGAGCGTCGCGCCATTACTGCTGGCAAGAACAAAGCTTTGTTAGATCCATTCAGTAAAGAAGACCCTAAGCAAAAAGCATTTGTTCAAGAAATGATCACAGAAGTGCATGAGCAATTCATCAAAGTGGTGAGGGATGGTCGTGGTGATCGTTTAAAAGAAACGCCAGAAATGTTTACTGGTTTGGTCTGGAATGGCTCTAAGAGTGTTCAGTTGGGTTTGAGTGATGCCTTGGGCAGTGTTGATGGTGTAGCGCGGGATGTATTCAAAGCGCCTGAGGTGGTTGACTACACCATGAAAGATAATTTGGCTGAACGTGTGGCCAAGCGTTTTGGTGCAGCGATGGGTGAAGGGGCTACTCGTGTTTTGATGTACGGTGGCCAATTGCGTTAATGGGCCAAAATTAAAAAAACAGCAGGACGCTGATGAAGAGTCTGAAGTAATTCAGGCTCTTTTTTTATTTGTTCCTTCCAGGCACTCACAGTTTTTGAGTTGATCCATGCTCTTGGCAAACTCAAATCAGCCGCCACACACATTTGCGTTTGACCTTGAAGGGTGCTGAGCATGGTTTCAATCATGGCGCCATTGCGGTAAGGAGTTTCAATCCACAGCTGCGTTTGTTGTTTTCTTTTGGATTCTTGTTCGAGCTGCTTTAAGGCGTTGACCCGTTCAGGCTCTTTGACTGGGAGATAACCTTGAAAGGCAAAGCTTTGACCATTCATGCCAGAAGACATCAAAGCCAATAACAAAGAGCTAGGACCAATCATGGCGCGAACAGTGATACCTAGCTGATGGGCAGCCAATACCACATCAGAGCCTGGGTCTGCAATTGCAGGTAGGCCCGCTTCAGACATCAGCCCCATGTCGTGACCATCTAATAAAGGTTGCAACATGGTTTTTAAATGTGTGTTTGTTGGCGTTTGTTTTTCCGCATGCTTTTCTTTGCCAGGGCCTCGCCACTCGACCATGTGCATTTCTTGTAAAGGGCAAGACAATGGCGTTTGTGTACTCACAGCTTTTAAAAGAGATCTCGCCGTTTTCGCGTTCTCGACAATCCAATGGCGCAATTGAGCCGCTTGATCGATCGTTTCTTTGGGTAGTACACGCAAAATTTGATCTTCGCGGGCGTCATCCCCCAGCGTATTGGGAATGAGGTAAAGGGTGCCTTTCATGTGCATCAATCTTTCTTATGCGGGTATTGCAAAACCAGCATCACGCAATAAGCCGCAAACAGCAATTAAAGGTAAGCCAATCAAAGCAGTGGGGTCATCGCTGTGAACTTGCTCTAATAAACAAATGCCCAATCCTTCTGATTTGGCGCTCCCTGCACAGTCGTACGGTTGTTCGGCCAATAAGTAGGCCTCTAAAACATCATCAGGTAAGTCTCTGAACTTCACGTGGGTAATCACATTCAAAGTTTTGGCTTGACCACCGTGAGCCAAACAGACCGCAGTATGGAATCGGACCGTTTGCCCACGCAATTGTCGTAATTGCGTTAAGGCACGATCATGTGAACCCGGTTTGCCCATTGATGTGCCATTCAAATCTAAAACTTGATCTGAGCCAATTACATAAGCATCAGGATGACTCAATGCAATTGCCATGGCCTTGGCTTGGGCCAAACGAAGTGCCAGTAATTCAGGGGTTTCTTGAGGAAGTGGGGTTTCATCCACTTCCGGTGAGATGGTTGTAAATGAAAGTCCTAGGCGACCCAATAATTCTTTTCGATATTTGGAAGTAGATGCCAAAATCAGAGTTTTGGCCTGATCAGGGGCTGATGCAGCTAAATTCTTCGATAAATTACTTGGGCTTGAAGCGGCACTCATTTATGCTTTCGGTATGAATTCAAAAAATATGACACCCCACATTTTGCCGAATAATGCCCAAGACCTTCAATCGGTTGATTTGAAGTCTGGGGCTACTTACGTGGGACAAGGGGCGCTCGAACTATCTCACTTTCCTCGATTGTTACAGGAAATGACGGTTGAAGCTAATTTCCAGCCTTCGGGGCTTCATTGGGAGATGAGCACTTGGTTTGAGGAGCGTTTAGGATCAATTCCCTTGCAATACATGCACTTACGCTTGGCTCTGGATTTACCTTTGGTTTGCCAGACTTGTTTACAGCCGTATATCGAATCTTTGGATTCTGACCGCGATTACATTCTTTTTGAAACAGAAGAAGAGGCCGAAGCTTGGGATTTTGATGAAGAAAATCAGGATGCCGAGGATGCTTTGGTGGCCTCTGAGACCTTTAATCTACTAGAAGCCATTGAAGAAGAATTGTTGCTGAGCTTGCCCTTGGCGGCAAAACATGCACCAGGTGAGTGCAAGCCCGAGGATTTGAAGAAAGTCACTAAAACCCTGCAATCGGGGGCAGAAGAGATCGTTATTCAGAAGCCTAATCCATTTGCTGTCCTAGAAAAGCTCAAAAAACAATGACTTTATGCTAGAATCTCGGATTCGTTTAGGAGTAAAAACATGGCTGTTCAACAGAATAAGAAATCACCGTCAAAGCGTGGCATGCACCGTGCTCATGACTTTTTGTCTGCACCTTCATTGGCAGTTGAGCCAACTACGGGTGAAGCCCACTTGCGTCACCACGTTAGCCCAAATGGCTACTACCGTGGTCGTAAAGTTGTTAAGACAAAGAACGACTAATTCCTCTCTAGGAAAAGATCAAGCGGCACAGTCGGTGGCCGCTTTTTTCTTAAATAAGAATCTACATGAGCGTCACGCTAGCTGTTGATGCAATGGGTGGGGACCACGGTCTCGTGGTCACAGTTCCCGCCAGCACAGCGCTTCTGGCTGAGTTGCCGGATTTACACATCAGATTGGTTGGAAATGCTGATTTAATTCATTCAGCGTTAGCGAAGGTGTCTTCAGAGATTCGTGATCGAATCACTGTGGTGCACGCGTCCGAAGTAGTCACGATGGATGACCCCATCGAAGTGGCTTTGCGTAAGAAAAAAGATTCATCGATGCGTGTTGCCGCTGAACAAGTCAAAGAAGGTTTGGCTCAGGGGGCGATTTCTGCAGGCAACACGGGCGCCCTCATGGCGATTTCTAGGTATGTTTTAAAAACATTGGATGGCATTGATCGCCCAGCGATTGCCGCTGTGATGCCCAATCAATTGGGTCGTGGCACAACTGTATTGGATTTGGGTGCCAACGCCGATTGCGAAGCTTTGCATTTATTGCAATTTGCGCAAATGGCCGATGTGATGGCTCGTGCCGTTGATGGTGTGAACAACCCAAGTATCGGTTTATTGAACATCGGTGAAGAGGTCATTAAAGGCAATCAAGTGGTCAAAGAGGCGGGTGAGCTTTTGCGTCAAAGCAGCTTGAACTTTTATGGCAACGTAGAAGGCAATGATATTTTCAAAGGCACCACAGACATTGTGGTGTGCGATGGTTTTGTTGGTAATGTGGCACTGAAAACCAGTGAAGGTTTGGCCTACATGATCTCTGGCTTTATCAAAGAAGAGTTTGGGCGCAATTGGCTCACAAAGTTAATGGCGATGGCTGCCATGCCAGTCTTGATGCGTTTCAAAAAACGTGTGGATCATCGCAATTACAACGGCGCTGTGCTTCTAGGATTGCGTGGTTTGGTGTTAAAGAGCCATGGTTCAGCCGATCAAAAAGCTTTCAAAACAGCTTTACGTCGTGCCTATGAAGGTGCTAAAAATAATATGGTGGGTAAAGTGGCTGATGCGTTCAAAGTGGCACAAATCACAAACCCCAATGATCATCTAGAGGCAGGTTCTCAAGGTTAAGGTGCATGATGACTCAACAGAATACCCAAACGAGCGCAGCAAACCCACACCAAACCTACGCCAAAATTTTAGGCACTGGCAGTTATTTGCCCAGTAATAAGGTGACCAATCATGACATCGCCGAAATGCTCGCTAAAGATGGCATTGAAACCAGTGATGAATGGATTTTTTCTCGCAGTGGTATTAGCGCTCGTCACTTTGCCGAAGATGGCGAGTTAACCAGTGACTTGGCTCTTAAAGCTTCACAAAAAGCTTTAGAGGCAGCAGGGATCACTGCCAATGAGATTGATTTAATTATTTTGGCAACATCTACACCGGATAACTTGGGAGGCTTCCCAAGTACAGCCTGTGTTTTACAAGATAAGTTGGGTATCACCAATGGTTGTGCTGCATTTGACGTGCAAGCGGTGTGTTCTTGTTTTGCGTATTCATTGGCAGTGGCTGATAACTTCATACGCAGTGGCATGTACAAAAAAGTACTGATTGTGGGTGCCGAAACTTTTTCTCGCATTTTGGATTTTAAAGATCGTGGCACCTGTGTGTTGTTTGGGGATGGTGCGGGTGCCGTGGTGGTGGGTGCAAGTAATGAGCCAGGTATTTTGGCCACAGCCATGCATGCGGATGGGAGTCATCGCAATATTTTGTGTGTCCCTGGCCGCAGTGACAAAGGTCAGTTGGAGGGATCGGCTTTCTTGATCATGGATGGTCAAGCCGTTTTTAAATTGGCTGTAAAAGTGCTTGAACAGGTAGCTCAAGAAGTTTTGACTCAAGCCAATTTAACGGCTGCTGAGATTGATTGGCTGATTCCTCATCAAGCCAATATTCGCATCATGGAAGGCACCGCCAAAAAACTGGGCATTGACCGAGATCATGTGGTGGTGACCGTTCAAGATCATGGCAATACTTCGGCGGCTTCTATTCCGCTGGCACTCGATACAGCGATTCGCTCAGGGCAAGTCAAGCGCGGTCAGCACCTATTAATGGAAGGTGTGGGCGGAGGCTTTACTTGGGCTGCTGCAGTAGTGAAATACTAAAAATCAACCCAAATAAAAAATCAAAATCAAAACACAAAACAGAACAAAGAAAAAACTAACGAATTGAAAGATTTGATTCAATAAAAATACATCACAGGACTATTCATGAAATTTGCTTTCGTATTCCCAGGTCAAGGTTCTCAAGCAGTCGGCATGCTCAATGCTTGGGGTGATCATGTTGAAGTGAAAAAAACATTGGCCGAGGCTTCAGAAGCTTTGGGTGAAGATGTGGCCCGATTAATTGCAGAAGGACCTGCGGAAGCTTTGTCATTAACGACCAATACACAGCCTGTGATGTTGACAGCAGGGGTGGCCTGCTACCGTGCATGGCGTGCTGAAGGCGGCCCAGAAGCTGCTGTGATGGCAGGTCATAGCTTGGGTGAGTATGGTGCTTTGGTAGCTGCGGGTGTGATTGAATTCAAAGACGCCGTGCCGATGGTGAGATTTCGTGCGCAAGCAATGCAAGACGCCGTGCCTGTCGGCACCGGTGGCATGGCTGCAATTTTAGGGATGGACGATGATGCCGTTCGCCAAGTATGTGCTGATGCGCAAGCAGCCACTGGTGAAGTGGTTGAGGCCGTGAACTACAACGCACCTGCTCAAGTGGTGATTGCCGGTTCAAAAGCTGGTGTTGAAAAAGCGTGTGAATTGGCTAAAGCGGCGGGCGCCAAGCGTGCCTTACCGTTGCCAGTTTCTGCGCCATTTCATTCTTCATTGTTAAAACCAGCTTCAGAAAAATTAGAGGCCTATTTGGCGGATAAAACATTTCAAGCGCCTCGCATTGATGTGATCAATAACGTAGATGTGAGTATTTTGAAAGACCCCGCAGCAATTAAAAATGCTTTGGTTAGACAAGCGGCCGCCCCAGTGCGCTGGGTAGAAACCATTCAAGCGATGGCTGCACAAGGTGTGACGCACGTGGTGGAGTGTGGTCCTGGCAAAGTATTGACGGGTATGACCAAGCGCATTCATGGTGATTTGAATGGTTTGGCTGTTTATGATCCTGCCACGGTGGCCG
>JACCDY010388271.1_pt1 | contig 16125 bp, 25 predicted proteins | sample 7446391 | NCBI WGS metagenome assembly JACCDY01 (sample SAMN15323451, study PRJNA562643) | freshwater metagenome | isolation source: river surface water | place: USA:Blue River Watershed | collected 2017-08-18
AAATTGTGATGAATTGCAGGAATGCAGTAAGGATTACATCGGATTGGTGGCAGAATGGAATGCAACTGACCGTATGTCAGTCTATGTCGGTTCGAATCCGACCTAACCCACAACACGATCTTTACGATTTTTGTCCTGCTGTGCGACTGTAACACAATGGTAGTGTGCCAGCTTCCCAAGCTGGTTGTGAGGGTTCGATTCCCTTCAGTCGCTCTGGGTTCATGCCGCCCTCGGAAGTGGCATGTTGAAGAACATGAGAATGCGTTTGGGAATACAACAACCCCCGCTCCGAAAACTACATACGGGGGTTAGGTGTAATGGCGCACACCGGCGTCCGAAGCCGGAGGAGCGGGTTCGATTCCCGTACTTGTCTATCTCTGACACTCTACTTGTCTCAGTTCTTTACCCTATGGGGTGGTAGCTCAACGGGAGAGCAGCACGTTCGCAACGTGAAGATGAGGGTTCAATTCCCTTCCATTCCACTGTGATTCTAGCAAGGATGCTACGATGCAGGTTGTGTTCAAGAGCTTAGGGATTTGTGTTTTTCAGTTGGTCATGACTGGATTCACGGCCCCGATGTTTGTTGATGAAGTAACGCCGGAGTATTACTTCGGAGTAACTGGCATTGCCATCATACTGCATCATGTGTTAACGTTGTCTCTTCTTCCCGGCTTTTGGGAAGATTGGGATTAGATGGGGTGATAGCTCAATTGGGAGAGCGTCTCGTTTGCAACGAGAAGGTTGCCGGTTCGACCCCGGTTCATTCCACTCGTATTGCAATGAATGCAGTATTCATTCTACAATTCGTGGAAGATCATGATTATGGGGGTTTAGCTCATTTAGGAGAGCGTCTGCTTTGCAAGCAGAAGGCGGCGGGGGCGGAACCCGCAACCTCCACTGAGGGAACTAGATGCCACGCAAGAAGAAGCCTGTTGAAGAACCGGACGACATCATCGAGCCTGACGAGTTTGAGACTCCGAAGGTCGAGAAGGTCAAAGGTTCGACCCGAGATGGGCCTCGCTACGTTGTGTGGGAGCTTGATCCAAAACGCAGTTACAAAGGTTGCTCTGTCTTCGTCTGTGTCTACGAGACGGAGAAGCTGGCGGATGCCAAGGAAAAATGCACAGTGTTCTCGAAGGAGACCGAACGACTGACGAAAATCTGGGATCGGTTGGACCAACGAGACGTGTTTGAAACAAAGCCTCAGTCTCCTACTAAATAACGTCGTGTGGAGGAGTAGAACAGGTTCGAAGTCTGGCCTACGGATGTAACAGTTCGTTGAGCGACACGACGGCTGTGGTTTAGTTCGGTTTTGGAAGATTTTGTGTGTGTGCGAATTGTCATGGTGAGATACACTGGGGTCGTGGTGAAGCGGGATCACAACAGTATGGCATACTGTAGTTGAGGGTTCGACTCCCTCCGATTCCACTCTTTGAGTGGATACCCACTGACGAGAATGAAGGCAGGACTACATCGGATTAGTGGGTTCAAATCCCACCCGTGGTCAAGCATTCTTCAGAACAGCAAGTCATGTGTAGCATAGGCGGGAGACTCTGATCCACAGACGCAAGTTTGTGGTTAGTCGCCAGTGAAATACCGCTCGGGCTTGTAAGTTGTTGAGTGTCACGGAAAAGTCTTTCCATAACTTGTCTCGTTTGTTACAATCACCACCGGCGTGGAAGGACACGCCCTGCTCCCATAAACGTGGGCAATGGAGCACACATCCCACACGGAGCGGGACTTATGAGAACTTGGCTCCGTGCGTGCTGCGTCCAAGGGATCGAAGGGTAGCCGGTACTCAAGCCCGGCGGGGTGCTTTCATGAAATCAAAGCCTTACATCACCGAAGAGATTGAAGTTCTTACAGCAATGGATGCTGTTCGGATCAGGCCGAGCATGTACATCGGCAAGAAGTCGCTTTACGGACTTCGATGTATGCTCTTCGGGGCACAGCTTTGTGGTCACTGTGAACGCACCACTCTTCAGTTCAACTGCCTAAAATTCGAGGCGTGGGTTTCTGAGAACAAGGGCGACAAGAAGCGGCCACTGGCGATTCAGTCTTATGATATTGCCTTAGCTGCTGCGGATCAGGACGATCAGAAGGGTTTTGACGAGTGGTTCAAGCTGTACGATGAATACATGCGAGCAACGACAGGGTCGGCACCGGCTTCTAACTCCGGTTGACTGTGGGTTCGAGTCCCCGTGTTCGTGCTTTCCTGAAAGGAATTGAAACATGAGTGCTCACTGTCGTAGTTCATGGACGTTGAACGATCCTATTGAAGACGCACCGATCAAAGGCATTGCCGGTGTCGTTGAGTTTCATGGATACTCAACTCCGGGCGTCTTCGGCATCTTCAGTGTTGCGGATGGATTCATCTTCAACATCGGCCATTTCCTCAGTGGGAACAGAGGCAAACCTCTCACAAGGGAACTGATTGAGGCGGACATCCCGCCGGAAGCGGAGTTCAGAGACAAGACCATCGAAGTGGTGGTCAAGGTTCTGGAAGAATTGAAGTTGTTGGGCGAGACTCAGCCGGTTCCGGAACGCCGGGGGTTCAAGTTGCCCGACAAGATTTCGATTCCGAAGGTCAACAGACCGTATCCAAAGTTGTAGTGTTTGTTGGCTCCTTGGCATGTCTGGCGATTGCTCCGAACTGTTAATTCGGCGAGGTGGGTTCGATTCCCACAGGAGCCTTTACATTTGGTGTAAGTTTTTTGGGCTACCACACTCATTTATTGCATGAAAAGATCATGCAATAAATGTGGTGTCAAAATCCCATTCAAGGTGAAGATCGATGGCAAGACAAGAAACTTGAAGAACAGGAAGTTCTGCCTCGATTGCTCCCCATTCGGGAAGCATAACACCAGAGACATCACTAAGCCCAAGGTTGAGAAAACCAAGTCGAACTCTCAAGTCGTTTGCGAGTATCGGCGACGGCTCAAACTGAAATTGATAGCCCACAAGGGCGGCAAGTGTCAGTTGTGTGGGTATGACAAGCCTGTTCCCGGAGCTTACGACTTTCATCACAGAGACCCAAGTCAAAAATCGTTTGGTATCTCCGGCTCGACTATTCGAGCGTGGAAGGTCTTAGTCAAGGAACTTGAGAAATGTGACTTGTTGTGTAGGAACTGCCATGCAGAGGTCCACCACAACGAGTCGTTGACTGTCTGACTATTTCATGGACGAAATGGATACATACTGACATGCCCAAGTATGTTGTTGAGCAGATGTATGATGCGAGCGAACATGGCAATCGTCTTTATGAGGGGTTTGACCTCATTGAGGCGAAGCGGATAGCCAGAGCCAATCGCTGGAACAATGGCTACGTCACGATCGATGTTTACATCGATAGCAAGATCGTTGATGTGGTGACGAATTTTGATTAAGAGATGCGCCTGTCGTTCAATGGTAGGATAGAAGTTTTCCAAACTTCGGATCGGGGTTCGATTCCCCGTGGGCGCACTTGTAGAAATGGTCTGCAAATGTATTGACGCATTTTGTAGATTCATGTATAAACGCCTGCATGAGTACCAAAATATGTTACAAATGTAAGCGGGAACTTGATCTTGCTTCTTTCAAAACTCATTGCAACAGACCGGACGGGCTACAGTCCGATTGCATCTCTTGTCAGAAGGAGTATCGCAAAGAGCATTACAAGAAGAACAAGCAAAAGTATCTTGCTAAATCCAAAGCAACTGTTGTTAGGAATGTTGCTTGGTTGAGAGAATACAAGAAAACATTGAAGTGCGAGATTTGTTGCGAATCTCATCCGGCTTGTTTGCAATTTCACCATATTGAGCCGTCCCTCAAGGACAACAATGTTTCTTGGTTGACAAGGCTGGGTTGCTCAATCAAGAGACTGATGGAAGAAATAGCAAAGTGTCGAGTGCTTTGTGCAAATTGCCACTTCAAGTTGCATTGGACTGAAAATAATGACGAGGGAGACGAAAGCAGCGTGGTGCTGCGTTAGTTTGCAAAACTAATGTCAAGAGGTTCGACTCCTCCTCTCGTCTCTTGGTGTAAGCGGTTCAACTCCGTCTCACGCCTCTGTTTGCCTCCGTAGTCTAGTGGATAGGCGGCGTCGTTCTAAGGCGTACAACGTGGGTTCGATTCCTACCGGGGGCGCTCAATTCTAACTTCAAGGGTTTCCATGCGATACTGCATTCTTATCGTTACGGTCTTCACGACTTTCTGTCTCTTGTCTAAAGTGGCGATGGCCTTGATCGAAGTGTAAATCTACTGGGACTCAATTCCTGCCCGAATGACTCGTCGCAAGGCGCTCATTCGGGTTATTCGCCGCCATCGTATAGTGGTATTACGTCTCGCTCGTAACGAGAAAACTGGGGTTCGATTCCTCATGGCGGCTCTGGAGGAGAATGGAATACTTGTTATTCGTTGTCAAAGGGACAAAACCTTGGGGGCTGTACTGCACCAAGCGACGAATGACATTTCATATCACATACCTCCAAACAGATTGTGCTTCAGAGACAATCGTTGATTGTAGAAAGTACCTCGCAGAGAAGTACGGATACACGCTGGAGCAAATGGTCAATGTGCCCCAGTTTGGCGTTTCGTTTGTGGGGGAATTGGAGATGGAAGGAACTGTCGCCAAGATCAAACGCCGTGTGATCAAGTTGTTGTAACGCTCTATTCGTACAATGGTAGTACACATCCTTGGTAAGGATGAGATGTTTGGTTCAATTCCGACATAGAGCTTTCCGTTTTATCGAACTCAGACTTATTTATGTTGAGAAACACATAGAAAGGTTCGATATGAAAAGAAGCACATCCGCAGATGCGGGCAGAATTGGCGGTCAGAAAACCGCCTTCATAAACAAGCAAGCCAAGTTGCTTCGCATTGAGGATTATAACAAGAATCCCAAAAGGTGTGAACATTGCTCAGAGCCGATTCTTTATGAGAGACGCCGGAATAAGTTTTGTGATCATAGTTGTGCGGCGTCGTATTGCAATTTAGGGATCAAACGGAATCTTCGCTCTGGAGATTGGACAAACAAAGAATGCTTGGAATGTGGAATAGTTACCACCAATCCAATGTATTGTTCCCGTGAGTGCTGGGTGATCAACAAACACAAGAAGACAGATCAGAGGATCGAATCTGGTCAGTTCGATTCTGTTTACCCGTCTAAGACTTTGAGAGATTATTTGCGTCGGACCCGTGGAGACAGGTGCGAGATGTGTGGGCGGTCAGAGTGGTTGGAGCAACCCATCCCTATGAACGTTCATCATATTGACGGTGATGCTTCCAACAACAAACCAGATAACCTTCAGCAACTTTGTCTTAATTGCCACGGACTCACGCCAAATTATGGCGGCAAAAATAAAAACAAATCTGTCAGAAGTTATCGGTATGATGCCAAAGTCTGAGTTCGATTCTCAGTAGCGGCTCTTGAAAGGATTCACATGTCAAAGCTCATTCCAGTCATTCATGCTCTCAATGAAGGTCAAGTGGTCAATAACGCCCGCATCGTTCACGAGAGTGGTGCTTTTGGCTGTTTCCTCATCAATCATTCAATTAACGTTGCGGAGTTGGATGATTGCTACAAGTCTGTCAGGAAGTCATTTCCGCAGATGTGGATTGGCACGAATTACCTCGGTGCTGAGCCAGTGAATGTTTACGATTGGCTTCCCAAAGGCTTGGATGGGTTGTGGATTGACAGTCTTGACGTTGATGAAGAGCAACCTTTGCTCCATCAACCAGCGGTGGCGAAGGCTTGGTCGAGGAAGCAGCGTTCGACGATTTTGTTTGGCGGGGTTGCGTTCAAGTATCAGCGTGTTGTCAGTGATTTTGGCAAAGCCGCAGAGATTGGCTCGCATCTTTGCAATGTCGTGACGACATCTGGGGTCTCTACCGGAGTTGCTCCGGGGATTGAGAAGGTTCAGCAGATGAAGGCGGCGATCGGTGATCGCCCATTGGCTGTGGCTTCTGGTATGACGTTGGAGAATGTCTCCGACTTCGTTCCTTATGTGGAATACTTCCTCGTAGCTTCTGGCATTAGCGAGACCTTCCATGAGCTTGATCCAGAGAAGGTCAAGAAGATGGTTGCTCTAGTTTCGATTTGAGCGTCAGAGATTGCTCAAACAGAGTCTCGGCCCACTTGAGTTCCTTCGGGAGCTTGGGCGTTGGGCTCCGCTCGATTTGGGCGGGAAGTTCTTTGTTGCTTAAAGTCCACAATGAAGATGGGGTCATCACCCACACACTCAGGGGTTTGTCTATCAAGACGTGCTTCTGGTGTGCAAGGTTGACGTGAGTGTGGTTGTGCATGAGAATCCACGGAGATTGTGGCCTCAGAGCATAGCCGTTACTTGCGGGGTAGCCCCATCCGTTCTGGTGGATGTCGAAGTTCTTTCCTTCCCAAAGTAGGTTGTCGGGCGTGAGGAAGTAACGCCAGCATTGCCAGACAACATGTTGAACGGTAGGATCGTCGAAGGCTTCGAGGACGTGTTCCCGCAGGTTTGGGGCGTACCAATCGTCATCATCTGTTGGGAAGAGGATGGCCTTGGGGTGAGCGCCGACTGGGATTCTGGTGGCCTTCCATGATGTCTGAGCGATTTTGGACAATTCTGCTCTAAACATCGGGTAGGAAATTTGGTAGGATGTGTTCCACAGTTTGAGGTTTCGGACCAAAAGCCCGAACCTTTGTGGGCCGAGATGTGTCAGTTTTTGGGAGACGAGTTGAAGGTGTTGGTCTGGGGAGAGCCGAGACCAGTCTTCTGTTCTTCGCAGGACAAGTCTGCAAGGTCTTTCGGGGAACAACATAGATAGTATGTATGCCCGGTAAGTGTAATGGATGCACGGCAGCCTCCGAAGCTGCAAGAGTGAGGTTCGATTCCTCCACTGGGTACTTCGATTCGTAGTTTGCTGCCCTTCATGCCCTCGTAGCTCAGTGGATTAGAGCGACGGTTTCCTAAACCGTAGGTCGCAGGTTCGAATCCTGCCGGGGGCACTGACTAGATTTGCCCTGTAGGTGTACTGGATGCACTTCTGCCTTCGAAGCAGACGGAGCAGGTTCGATTCCTGCATGGGGTACTATGAAAGAGAACGACGGCACAATCATTGGAGTTTGTGTGGTTGCTTCATTGCTTATTGGGGCAGTGGCAGTTGCGCTGAAGCTCTTTGAGAAACCTAAATCTTGACAATTCCTACCCGGTTGACACGTCACGAGGCGCTCGGCCCGAGTTATTTTGGGCGTTTAGTTTAACGATAAAATCCATCCTCGACACGGATGAGACGGAGGTTTGACTCCTCCATCGCCCACTGGAGTTTGGTGTGAACACAGAATTGATTCTGGGGATCGCAGCAACCGTTGGAATCATCTTGGCCATCGTCTTGTGGCGTGGGCTGGGCTATCTGGTGCCGCTGTTGTTTGATCGAGAGTTGCTTGCGGAAGCATGGAAAAAGCTCCGCAGCAAGTTCCTTGATGATCAGTACCACGGCGATCCATTCGCAACCAAGGAAGAGGACAATGGCCGTTGAATCCTTGACCAAGGACTTGGTTGAGATGCTCTGTAGCAAGATGCAGCAGGAGCAGCGTGAAAAGTACGGTACTGATTCTGTGAGCAAGTACGATCTGATGGATGATGCGGTGATTGATTCGCCGGAGTGGTTCAAGCCATTCATGCGTCACACCGTCGATCTTGCCATTGACGAGCTTGTGATCGAGAAGAGATTGGAATGGGTCGATCAGGGGCAATTGAGGGTGACACGAAGCCAAACCTGATTGAAGATACTGGGGTCATAGTGAAATGGGATCACGCCACAATGGATTGTGGTATTTCCGGTTCAAATCCGGATGGCTCCACTGGTCGCTGAGACAGCTTGGGCGGTTGGCTTAGAAGCAGCCATTGTCCCTTGCCAGAAAGTTGCGGGTGGCACTGCACCAATTTGGCATGAGGCCCGTTAAAGAGTGACGAGTAGCTCCTTGGGAAAAGCACCGAACGTGGGTGGCTCCGAGCAGTTACAGGGAGATTGCCACAAGGTATAACGGAAAGTTCTCTGCCATTCTTGTTTCTGCCCCCAATGTCTTGCCAAAGACCTCTGGGAGCAAATGGAAAATGCGGTAGGGAATCCATCGCTAACATAAACGATCCGTTGACTCCGTTAAAAACGGACGAAGTCCTGTGGACGGCCCTATTAGAGTCTTTGGCGTAACAGCACACCAGCCGAGCGACCAGCTTACGAATCCAACAGGACGTTGGAGTTTTCAACATGGACGTTGCGAGAAAAGTGTCACACAACTCCGGTGCGGGGTTGTCAAAGCACGACGTTACCTACTGGCATAAGAAGACCAAAGTACCTTTGTCTCTTGCCTCAGCCGTTGAGCCCTACATGAACCGTGGGCTCCGGCTTCTCGATCTGGGCTGCGGCGCTGGCCGTGTGGCCCATCACTTTCGAGGCGGCTTCTCCGAAATTTGGGGTCTCGACCGGTCGTTCCAACTGTTGGAGCAGACCGGTAACGACGTGCTCATCGCTCATGGCGACATGTGTCGAGCCGAGACATGGTCCCAGCTTCCTCCGATCCACGTCATTGTCTCCAACTGTGTTTTGCGGAAGGACCGATGCGATCTGCGTCGGCTCTCCGGCTTGATGGCTGAGGGTTTGTCACGCAATGGAGTCGCCGCACTTCGGGTTCAGGCCGAGGATGATCTGGGCATGGGCTACGATCAGTTCTACAGCAAGCAGGAGCTTGTAGATGGTCTGAGGGAGTTCGAGGTGGAGATTTCGGACGAGCGGTATCGTCAGAAGTTCTCCTCGCCCGACTATCTACTTGAGTTCCTGCAAAGGATTGATCTGCCAAGCAAGGCTGTCCGGCATACGGTTTTGCCGAGGCATTACTACTTGGTGAAGTGTAGGCTCGGAGGCGTATGATTCGCTGGATTCTTTTGTGTGTTTCATTGTTTGTTGTCGGTTGCAGCCGTTCAGCTACGGTTGAGACGAGGAATGTTGCGGAGCAGTTTATCGGCGCTGTGAAGCTCGATGAGACGACCTCGGTTCGGTTGTTGGTTCTCAAACATTGTCCGGATGCTATTGGCAACACCGACAGTAATCAGGCTGTGGAAGCAGCGAATCTTGCGGCAACAAAGGGCTTGACGATCAAGGACATTGGCAATTACCATATCGACAAGAATGGTCGGGCCAATGGGGCTTTGGTGTGGGGCAAACAATTTGCTGATCTGGAAGGTCTCAAGCGTTTCATTTCAGAGCAGATGAAGGTGGATGCTCAGCCGGGCGACACATTGGTGATCTACACGATTGGGCACGGTGGTGGTGGCGGCGAGTTGATGCGGCTGGGTCAGCGTGAACCGTTCATGAGGATCATGGCCGAGGCTGCCGAGGAGAATGATCAGGAAACATTCTGGTGGCAGTTGTCATGTCATGCTGGGGCGAAACTGCCTGCGATCTCGACGTTGAACGAGCGGCAGCAGGAATTGTTCTCGATGACGGCAAGTTCTCCCGGAAACGAACTCTCATATTTCTGCACACAAGGGGCTTTGATGCAGAAAGTTTTTGTGGCGATGGCAACAAAGAGTTCTGAGATTGATCCCGACCAAGATGGTGTGATTGCGGCTGGCGAACTGAAGACTTTTATGGTAAGGTCTTTCGGTCAGAAACGTGGTTCTTTGTTGTTTGCCAAGAGTGACGAGGAGCCGATCTTCGGTTTGTTGGGCGGTCTGGCAAACAGGATTCCGATTGTGGATCGTAATGGCCCGCAGATCAACTATCCGAAGAACTACATTCCGAGGCCGAACAAATAAGGATGGTGGTGTAGAATAGCGGCCAATTCACCTTCTTCATAAGGATGCCATCGTGAGTTCGAGCCTCACCACCACTACTCAATCATGGATGAAAACAATTACCTACCTTACTGTCAGCCAAAGGACGTGGCACAGCGAATCCTATACGCCAAGAGATACTGGTTTCACGGGAACCCGAAGATCGAGGTGATAGGAGAGACTGGTCAGTATGGGAAGTTGAGTTTCGACTTTGTGGATGAGAAGGTCGAGTACAACGTCTTTCTGGCGGACAAGGAGAAGATTCGGCGAGCGGCCCGGCATGGCATTATGCACTTCCGGATTCTGGCCGAAGAGATCATGGAACAATATCGAGATTGATCAGTCAATCGTCATGATAAGACCAAGTTCTTTGAGAGGTCACAACCTCTACTGGGGCTGATCAACCCCGAAGAAGATACGATGGCGGTTTTCCAACTGGAACGAGCTTGGACGGCTTCGGGGAATTGCATACCTCTCCCGTTCGAGAGACAGCCAGTTGGCACACAGGTCCAGCCACCTGACTGATCTATGCGACTGTAACACAATGGTAGTGTGCCACCTTGCCAAGGTGGACGTGAGGGTTCGATTCCCTTCAGTCGCTCTGTACAACAAGTTCCTCACGGAGAGTCCCATGCAACGGATGCTGAAATGGGTGGAGTTGTTGGCTGAACTGGCATTCGAGGTCTTAGACCCTGAATAACAGAGGTTGGGCGGTTAACTCAGTGGCTAGAGTGCCACCATCACACGGTGGAAGTCGCAGGTTCAAATCCTGCACCGCTCACTATGGAAAAGCTCAAACAATGGTGGCTTGCCACCCAGATCAAACTCACTCTCATCGGCAGATTCATCCTCGGTATCTTCAAGCGAAACTAATGCCCGTGCAGAGGCTTGATTTCTGCAACAAGAAAGACTGAGATGTCCGAGTTCACTGGGCAGAAGGTCGTAGACTACCGAGATGTGGGCCGATTGGTGACGCTCAACAATGGGCGTCCAGAGGTCGGCAACATCGAGTACGTCGAATGGCTCGAAGTCAGACTCGCTGCGCTGGAGCAACAGTTGGAATTGGCCAATCGCCGGAATGGAGTCCTCATGGCCCAACTCGAATCTGTTCGGGAGTACAATGCTCGCCGATACCAACACGATCACGACTATCTTCAGTACGAGGAGGACGGTCGTGATTGATTTTTACGGCACATTTTCAGTGTGAACCGCTTTGGTGTCCTGATTGGAGCGGCCTACATTGGAGCGGTAATCGGAGATTCTTTTGGTGGAGACGCTTTCGTTTGGCCCGGATTCGTCGTAGGATTATTGGGCGGGGTAGCTCTGGGCTACTTTGGCTGGAAGCGGACACGGACTCATTAGCGACTACACTGCCTGAGCCCTGCACTCTGTGTGGTTCGGGCGTGGTGGTCGTGACGGGAAAAATCATGGCACGCCAGAACTTTGCGACAAACCGGAAGGCTCGTTTCGAGTACGAAATCCTCGAAAAAGTCGAGGCCGGGATCGTTCTGCTCGGTACGGAGGTCAAAAGCATCCGTAACGGCAAGATGTCGCTGGATGGCAGCTTCGCTACGGTCGAAGGCGGCGAGGTTTTTCTCATCGACAGCAATGTCGAGGAGTATAAGGACAAGGGCATGGGCGGGCATGAGCCGAAGCGAAAGCGGAAGCTCCTGCTGCACAAGAGTCAGATCGAGAAGCTCGCTATGAAGGCTGATGAGCAGGGCCATACGCTCATCCCTCTGTCGGCCTACTCGCAACGAGGAGTCATCAAGATCGAACTGGCTGTGGCGAAGGGGAAGAAGCTCTACGACAAGCGGGAAACGATCAAGAAGCGTGAGGCGCAAAGGGAGATGAAGGACACATGAGAATTATCTCTGAAGCCCACGACTACTACGATTGCATTCAATCGCAGGGGCAGGATCGAACCTGCACTTGGGTTCGGAGCATCGAAGACTTCCAGTTTGACGGTTGGGATTTCCCCAAAATCCACATGTACACTGGTGCGGATAGGGACCGAATCTGTATAGAGCAAAATTTCATTGGATTTTGTGGTAAGATTTACCCGGTCCTCGAAGTCGAGAAGACGCTGTGCTACACGATGGATGAGGTTGTGGACTGCATCCGCAGTCACGCCAGCAAACGGCAATTCGAGGACTTCCAGAAGAACAAGTGGACCAAGACCTACATTGGTCTCATGCGGCGTCACCTGATGGAGTTCTACGAGGAGTGCAGACAGAAGCAGACCAGCTACGCTGATCTCTTCTTTGAGAACGGCTGTCCGGTGTTTGTTGCCGAGTACAAGCCGTTCGATGCGCAACGTAATGCTTCGATGATCCGATTCCACGGCAGGAAAGATACAGAGAAGAAGGTTTTCCTGCCGAGAACTTCTGAATTGAAGAAGTGTCATCGTCGGTTCTCGGCAGATCGAATGCTGAAGGACTTTGGTTTCTACAAGTTGTTTCCGACGCAGGCGGCTTTTCAGGAGATTCACATGTATCTGGGCGGTGTCTTGGGGTTTGGCAATCCTCATGTGCCCGTGCCAGATGACAAGACCATGCGAGACATCAAAGGTTTCGACAAGTGGTCTTTCAAGAAGGAGCCGAAGTCATAAACTGTCATCGGGGCGTTTGGTTCGATTCCTGTCGCTTGATTAATTGGGAGAGAGCAAACATGAACGGTCTTGAGAGTTGGACGCCGTCTGAACTTCCTCGCAAGTACCAAGGCAAGTTCGACACTTCGGATTCTGGACTCAGAGGTGCAGATTCCGGTCGAACCCGGTTTCGAGTGGTTTGCAAGGCGTGTAAGCAACAGTTGCACGAGGCGACCACCTTCCCCAATGCTTGTATTGAGCAGCATGAATGCAAGGGGATTTCGCTGGACATGAAGCAGGATGAATGAGGAAGTTCGCCAGCAAAGGAGATATGTAGTGGATACGACCACCATCATCAGCATCCCCAAACTCCTTACGATCTGCAAGAATCCGTTCAAGGATGCGATCTGGGATGACTTCTCTCTGTGTTTTGATGCTGTCAAGAAGTGCATTCGCACAAACCGACTGGAGCATCCGCAGAAGTGGTTGAGCAATGATGCTTGCGAGAAAGAGATCCATGAGGCTAGGGTGGCGTGGTTGGCCATTCACGGCTGGGATGATCCCATCGAGATTGACTTCGGATGTCCGGCGCTCGGGTGGATTTGGTATCCTCTTACAGACGGTCATCATCGTTTGGCCGCAGCGATCATGCGAGGCGACAAGGCTATTGAGGCGGTGTGCAGCGGGGATATCACAGAGATCAAGAAGCACCGGTCCAACAGCAAGACATTTTTCCGGGTGCGCAGATAGATTTGACATGAACAGAACAATGGCGTGACATTGTGTAAGTCCGTGACATTGTGCAAGACTTGCCCTCTACCAAAAGGGGCACCAAACAACAATTTGAGGAGCATTGCCATGAGAAAGGACATGAAAAAAGTCATTATTGAACGTCCTCGGGTTGGCGGCAGGATGATCAAGCGGAAGCCGAAGCCGCCGGGCTTCAAGCTACTCGGCGACGATTGTAGCCCGAAGCACGAACAGATGAAGAGCGGCATCGGCTATGACGGCAAGGAACAAACAGACGTTCTGGGGCCGGTGAGACGCTTCCTGACGAAGAGCGTGGGTCGTCCTTGGAACGACATCTGGTCCGAAGTTTGTGAGCACACCAAGGACTTCATGGGCGACCATCTCCGTCGCCACGTTTACTACTACGTCGAACACAACATCCACGAAGAAGACGGGAAGTTGGTTGACGATCGGGGCATTCCGGTCAGTTCGTGGCGTGACAGCTTCTACGTTGATCCGGACGGCATTCTGAGGAAGACGGACGAGTATCGGCGCTACCGCCACAAGAAGCCGGAACAGAACGTCTTCCACATGGATGGCAAGGACTTCTACAATCACGAGGGCATCTGGTATCGAGTGAAGTTTGGGAAGCCGTATGTTCGCTACAACACCAACAAATACGGCTTCTTCCTGATCGAGGATGTCTTCGGCAAATCGGTGTACTTCAACGAAGACGGAGCCATCCTTGACCAGAACCGCAAAGCACAGGTCTGCATGTTCAAGGAGCAGGCGAACAAGAAGGAGTGCAAGCGTCTCAACAAGATTGCCGCTGATCGCAGCGCCAAAGTCGCCGCTGATCCCGCTCGACGCCGAGCAGGTTGAGTGGTACAGGGACAGAGCCCCACATGTGGGGCTCTATTGTTTTGCTGCTTGGACTCCAGAAGCCGTGCGGGCAATGGAGTCTGACTTCATCGCTCGGATTTTGGCGTTCCGGGGCCGAACGAAAGCCCGTCTGGCGTTGCGGAATGAAATCCGCCATCACCCACATCTTTCTCAAGAGATCAAAGACAATCTCGTCGAAAATCTCATGTTGAGGTAATCATGGCCGTCTCTGTCTATGCGGTTGGCACGGCGAAGATCGAAGTCGGGCGTTATGGGTCGGATGACCTGTATGTGGCCAAGGAATGGTTCTATACTTTGTGTAAGAAGCACAAGGTGAAGCCACAAGTCGAGGCCCGCTACTCCGTGGAGGGGAAGTCAATGAACATTCGCCTCAAAGGGGGAGAAGGACTTCATAGTCTTCTTTCCGAATTGGCGGATGTTGAAGATTTGCACGGCGATCCGCCGGACCAGTACATTCTGCAACTGGACGCCACTCCTTCGGGCGAATATGCGAAAACGGGCAGCTACAACGATTGATTTTTATGATTCCGAAAGACCTTCTCTACATTCCAGACTTTCTGGCTGAAAGCGATCAATTGGCCTTGTTGGCTGAGATTGACGCTCTGGAATGGTCTACGGAGTTGAAGCGTCGGGTTCAGCATTACGGGTACAAATACGACTACACGGCGAAGTCAGTCAGCGTCTCGATGTTGGTCGGCCCGTTGCCCGAGAAGTGTCAAGCACTGGCAGTTCGCTTGCATGTTGAGGGCATTTTTGCTAAGATACCCGACCAGTTGATCGTTAATGAGTACATGCCGGGTCAGGGCATGAGAGGCGGCTGTAGAGTATCTTGATGATCCGAATTCGATCGGAAAGATGTTGCGGGAGCGGCTCAACGCATGGATGTCCTTCAATCGGATCAAAGGTGAAAAGTCGTAATGGAGTTGCTCAGTTGGGAGCAACGAGCAGCGAGGTTCGATTCCTCGACTCCATCTGTCCAATGAGGCGCTCGAAAGCGATTTCCGGAAATCAGTAGTAGAGTGACCGAAGCGGACATACATGACCAAGCGTGACGGTACTGGAAGTCGGGTTTGACTTCTCCTTAATTGGGAGTGGGTCGAAACGGAGTGATGGAAGGACCGAGCCGATGGTGTGTGTACGATTGCCAAAGGGAAGTGAGCCCTTGAGGCAATCTCTGCTCTCAAAAAACATCCGTGACGTAGCTCAAAGGTAAAGCAATTGTCTTGTAAACAATGATTTGTGGGTTCGAATCCCATCGTCACATCAGGATGCGGGAGTAGGCCAGTCAATAGGGTGATTGGTCATAAAGAGAGTCCCTATGCTTTTCCTTCGGGGATGGAAGTGGCATTACTTCACCGCCTCAATGCTCAAACCCGTGGTGTAACAGAAGCACGCCTAATTACGGATTTGGTAGAGCGGGTGCGAATCCCGTCGAGTCACTGAGTGAGGCAAGGCCCGTAGCTCAATAGGAGAGCGCCGAAATCATATCTCGGAGGTAGCAGGTGCGATCCCTGCCGGGCCAACTATGGAAAATGAACATCTCATACCGGGACGAATCTATCGGATGAAGGACGGAGACTTCGCCCAGTTCTCCCGGATCGGCGGCACAGGATTGGCGATCTTTCACCCTCACGGGGAGCCCGACATGCAATCGTCATGGGCGATATCCGCAGCGTTGGTGGATCGCCAAGCTACTCAAGACGAGGCCGTGGCCTACGTCAACAAGTGTGATCCAGACGATTGATTCCAACAGTTGTAATGGAGTGCGGTATGTTTGGCCGAAAAGTCGAAGTTCCTCGGGTTGAGCCGCTCCTCACGATTGTGGAGCGTGACTTCGCAGACGAACATGAACGCATCACGGGGTTTCTGGACTACGTTCAGACACTTTCGAATAAAACTCGTGCGTTGGTTGGCTTGACAGAAGCCAACCATACTTACAACTTGCTGCCACAAAAGCGAGACCTTCTGCACAAGATCGTGACCCTTGGTCTGCCGTTGTGCCAGAAGAATACTAACACGTTCGATCTCCCGTCGAGGAACGAACGGCTTCTTCCTCGCATCGCAGAACAGGCATTGCCGTCGCCAAGAACGCAGTACGGCATCGGGTATCG